>Ga0105047_10001980_pt1 | contig 36752 bp, 31 predicted proteins | sample MAT04_FD_78384 | JGI IMG/M metagenome (GOLD analysis project Ga0105047, IMG submission 78384) | Freshwater microbial communities from Lake Fryxell liftoff mats and glacier meltwater in Antarctica - MAT-04 (megahit assembly) | ecosystem: Environmental > Aquatic > Freshwater > Ice > Liftoff... | reverse complement strand
CTGCGCTCCCCAATGACTGACGCCTTTTCGTATGGCCTTATATTTTTCCTTCGGAAAAACATCCGGCCCTAAGGCTACCAGGGACTACTCGCCCGCGCCTTCGGCTCTCCCTGGCTCGCAGCGAGTGTGTATAAATTAACCTGTTTTAAAAAGGATTTTTTGTGAAAAAACCAATGTTAGTGATGTTAGTTTGCGTAGGTATTTTATTTGGTCTTATCTTTGGCTGGAAAGCATTTAAGGCCATTATGACAAAACGTTTTCTTACCTCCATGCAGGCACCTGCAATCGTTGTTTCAACTATGAAAGTAACGTCTTCCGTGTGGCAGCCGAAATTAAAATCCGTAGGCAGTATACGCGCAATTGTAGGTGTAAGCGTCACTACTGAATTAGCCGGCATGGTACAAACTATTTTTTTCAAGCCTGGCAGCGTAGTGGAAAAAGGTGATATTTTAGTGCAGCTAAATGCTGGTACAGAAGTTGGACTACTGCATTCTCTGCAAGCTCAGGTAGAGCTGGCAAAAATAACTTATAACCGCGATAAAGCGCAGTTTGCAGCACACGCAGTGAGTAAACAAACTGTTGATACGGATGAATGGACGTTACGAAATTTACAAGCGCAGGTAGAAGAACAAGCCGCAACAGTCGATAAAAAAACTATTCGTGCTCCTTTTAATGGTTATCTGGGCATATCAAAAGTAAATCCAGGGCAATATCTTAACGTTGGTGATGTGGTTACAACGTTACAATCACTTGATCCTATCTATGTCGATTTCTTTATGCCACAGCAAAATCTTGCCCAATTAAAATTGGATCAACAAGTTAATATAAATGCCGATCCGTTTCCCGACGAAAAATTTTCTGGAAAGATCACAACCATTCAGCCATTAGTCAGTGTAGATACACGGAATGTTGAAGTTGAAGCTACACTCGCAAACTCCAAACTGCAATTAAAACCAGGGATGTTTGTTAATGTCGAAATTGAAGCCGCAGCCCCATTGTCATATCTCACTGTTCCTCAAACTGCCATCAGTTTTAATCCTTATGGTAATCTGATTTATATCGTCAAAGACAGTGGTAAAAAGGATGATAAAAATCAGCCCGTTCTCACCGCGAATCAGGTTTTTGTGACTGTAGGTGATACACGTGGTGATCAGATAGCCGTTTTAAAAGGAGTTAAGGAAGGTGATATTATTGTCACCAGTGGCCAGTTAAAGCTCAAGAACGGCAGTGTTATTACTATAAATAATACCGTACAACCCAGTAATGATCCTGCACCCAAGGTACATGAAAAATAATTTAGGGATAAGTTAGCATGCAGTTCACTGATATTTTTGTTAAACGCTATGTACTGGCTTCCGTTGTCAGCCTGTTTTTACTGGCAATGGGATTACGTGCCATTATGTCGCTGCAGGTTATGCAATACCCTTTTACACAAAATGCCATCATTACCGTAACAACCACTTATGTAGGTGCCGATCCTGACGTCATAGCCGGTTTCATAACAACCCCATTGGAAAACTCGATTGCCCAGATGAATGGTATTGATTACATGACATCAAGCAGCACCCCCAGCACCAGTACAATCACCGTCAATCTGTTACTTAATTATGATCCTTTAAAAGCGTTGTCTGATATCAGCACGAAGGTAAATGCTGTTCTTAACCAATTACCCCGAGCCTCACAACAACCAGTAATTACTGTGTCCATCGGGCAAACCATTGACTCCATGTATATTGGTTTTTATAGCGATGAATTACCCATCAATAAAATTACTGACTATTTAATTCGTGTTGTACAACCAAAGTTACAGGCAGTAAATGGCGTTCAGAATGCACAGATTTTAGGTAATCAAACCTTTGCATTACGCGCCTGGCTCGATCCGATCAAACTGGCAGGTTATGGTATTACGTCCGCTCAAGTAGGCGCGGCATTGGCAAGTAATGATTTTATTTCGGCAACTGGTCGCACCGATGGGCGAATGTTTATTGAAAATCTTACCGCCAGTACCGATTTACGTGATGTTGATCAGTTCAAAAAAATGATTTTGAAAGCAAAAGATGGTGCAATTATCCGCTTGGCTGATGTTGCAACCGTTGATCTGGGCGCACAAAACTATAATTCCAGTGTTAGCTTTGATGGACGTACAGCGGTTTATATTGGTATTTTATTAACGCCCTCTGCGAATCTGTTAACCGTCATTAATGATATTAAAACGCTGTTCCCAACTATTCAGGCACAATTACCACAGGGTTTAGCCGCTAATATTGTTTATGACGCCAGTTTATTTGTCAGTTCCTCCATCGATGAGGTGGTTTCATCGCTTATCGAAGCATTCCTGATTGTAACCGTTGTTATTTTTCTCTTTCTGGGTTCAGTACGCTCTGTGGTTATTCCTTTGCTAGCTATACCTTTATCGATTATTGGTGCATTTTTTGCAATGTTAATTCTTGGTTACTCCATCAATTTACTGACATTATTAGCGTTGGTATTGGCAATCGGGCTGGTTGTAGACGATGCCATTATTGTTGTAGAAAATGTCCAGCGGCATATTGAAGAAGGCAAAACGCCCTTTCAGGCAGCCATATTAGGCGCCAGGGAACTTGCCAACCCGATTATTGCCATAACAGTGGTGTTAATTGCAGTATATTTACCTATTGGTTTTATGGGTGGTTTAACCGGTGCGTTATTTACTGAATTTGCTTTTACTCTGGCCGGTGCGGTGACAGTCTCAGCAGTTATAGCCTTAACGTTATCGCCAATGATGTGTTCAAAATTTTTAAAACCCGTTGATGAAAACAAAAAAAGCAGGGTTATCCTATTTGTTGATCGTTATTTAGGTAGACTGGAAAAGTATTATGAAAAAACATTAAGTCGATCGTTAAATTATCTGCCCGTCGTTGCGGTTTTTGCTGCAATTATTTTATTCAGTAATCTGTTCCTTTTTACGACTTCTGATTCTGAATTAGCGCCACAGGAAGATCAGGGCATTATTATTGCACAAGTAACGGCTTCTGCAAATGCGTCACTGGATCAGACAAAAATATATTCCAAGCAGGTTAATGATATTTTTAAAAAATACCCTGAAACCGATCATATTTTTGAAGTTGATGGAAATCCTGGATTAAATCAGGCCATGGTTGGTATGGTTTTAAAACCCTGGGATCAGCGTCAACGAACATCCAATGAGTTGCAACCACTTCTTCAGGCACAACTTAATAACATTGCTGGCGCTAAAATTGCTGCGTTCCAGTTGCCTTCTCTGCCAGGAGGAGGCAGCGGTTTGCCTATTCAGTTTGTAATAACAACGACTGAATCGTTTGAGAATTTGAATATTGTTTTACAAACCATGCTGGATAAAGCGCGAGCAGCAGGTATTTTTGCCTATATTGATCCGGATCTTAAAATTGATCAGTTACAATCCAAGATACACCTCGACCGCGATAAAATATCCCAATTTGGTTTAAACATGCAGGATATTAGTAATGTTTTAAGCACTGCATTGAGTGAAAACTATATTAATTATTTTAATTATGCAGGTCGCTCTTATCAGGTTATTCCACAGATGAAACGTCAGGCACGACTTAATCCTGACGAAATATTAAATTATTATATTAATACTACAACCGGAAACTCCATTCCTTTAGCGACTGTTGCGAATCTGGAAAGACAAATTGTGCCGGAATCTCTCAATCATTTCCAACAGCTTAACTCAGCAACTATTTCCGCTGTTGCCTTTCCTGGTATTTCAATGGGGCAAGCGTTAGCCAAGTTTGCAAGCATTGCCAATGAAGTGTTACCCCAAGGCTATAACATTGATTATGCCGCTCAATCGCGCCAGTTTATTAAAGAAGGCTCCAGTCTGATTGTCACTTTCTTCTTTGCATTAATTATTATTTTTCTGGCTTTGGCAGCGTTGTTTGAAAGTTTCCGTGCACCACTAATTGTATTAATTAGTGTGCCTATGTCTATTTGTGGCGCCATGATATTTGTAAGTTTGGGGGTTGGCGGTGCCACACTTAATATTTACAGTGAAGTTGGGTTAGTAACATTAATTGGTTTGATTAGTAAACACGGTATTTTGATAGTGCAATTCGCCAATGAATTACAACTGACTGGCAAATCGAAACGAGAAGCCATTCAGGCATCCGCCGCTATTCGTTTACGACCGATTCTTATGACTACCGCTGCAATGGTTTTGGGAGTAATTCCCTTGATCATCGCGACAGGCGCTGGCGCAGAAAGCCGTTTTAATATTGGTCTGGTCATTGCTACCGGTATTTCAATCGGCACGTTATTTACTTTATTTGTGGTACCAGCCATGTATATGTTCCTGGCTGAGGATTACAGTAAAAATCCTCCGGTGGATGGTGAGGTTATCAGCAATTAAATTGTATATCTGCTCCAATATTACCGCCCAAGCGGTAATATTGGAGCAGATATACGTCATTTTCATCAAAAATCGTAAAAAACCGGATTTATTACCGCTATAGCAGTAATTTGCAACACTAAAAACGAATTTCTCTGATTTTTCTATTTAAATAGGGCTAAATTACTGCTATAACAGTAAAATAAGGCATTGAGGATATAAAAATGGATGCGAAAGAAATCGGATTAATAGTAAAAAAATATCGCAAATTAAGCAATTTAACTCAGAAAGAATTAGCAGAAATAAGTGGCATTGGTAAAACGGCGGTATTTGATATTGAAAAAGGTAAACAAAGTGTGCAACTTAACACGTTGCTGCAAGTGTTTGACATTTTAAACATTAAAATTGAGCTTATTGTGCCATTTAAACCTGAAGAGGATCATTAATTTAGAAATTAATGATCACACTATTCAAGTCACTCTTGAGCAGTTTAAACATATTTTGCCTGTATGGAATGAATTAATTTCACGAAGTTTTTTAACAGCAGAATTAAAAGAGAAATACCTGGATATTTTAAAAATCCGTTGCGATAAATTACGTTTTTAGCATAGTCCACGCTCCTTTTGCAGGATAAACCGAGCCGCGACTGTCAAGGAGCGTTGAGGACTTAAATTAATCTGATTAAATTAAAAATCTGTCCAAATTTCATCAAAATTGTCTGTCGCATTTGGATTGTCGCGTAAATCTGCAATGCGTTTATGTTTGATGATTTCTTTTAATTGCGATACAGATTTGGCATTTTCTCTATCAAAAGTATACATAAATTTGTCATAAGGGCTGACATAGGCTTTATCGATATCATTGTTGTCACTCATGGTAAATCCTGAATTTTGGTTTATTATTTATTTTATCGGAGTTTACTTAAATTTTCCATGTTGTAGTAATACAAGTGGAAAATATCAGGGGTTTTTTGATAGACTTCATCATTTTTTGGGGCAATAACCCACTGGAGTAGTAATGACCATAAAGAAAGCAGAACTGCATACGCATTTGGAAGGAACCATCCCCCCCTATCTGGCACGTGATCTTGCCAACCGAAATAATATTATCTTGCCGGAAGGGCTAATATCAGTCGATAGTAAAAGTTATGGTTATGACGATTTTCTCGATTTTTTAAAAGCCTATGATAGCGTCGCTGCCGTAATTAAACATCCTCGTGATTATTATGACATTACCTTTGATTATTTAAAAAACAGTGCGCTTACCGGTGGTATATATGTTGAAATGATGTACTCCCCCGATCATGCAGAACAAGCCAGCGGCATTCCTTCCAGTGAACATTTACAAGCCATACAACAAGCCATTGACGATGCCAAAGCGCAATTTAATATCGTTGGACGCATTATTGTTACTGCTGTACGCCATTTTGGTGCTGAATCGGCTGAAAAAGTTGCTACTCAAGCATTGAAAGAAAAAGTTCCATGTATAGTCGGATTTGGTTTGGGTGGCGATGAATTTAATTTTCCACCAAAATTATTTCAAAAAGCCTATCAGATAGCCTCCGAAGGCGGCTTGCACTGTACTGTCCATGCGGGTGAATTTGCACCGGCATGTGGCATGATGGAAGCGATGGATTATTTACCTGTCAAACGTATTGGTCACGGGGTGATGGCCATGCATTCACCGGAAACTATCGCAAGACTAATTGACATGGATATTGCTCTTGAGATCTGCCCTTCCAGTAATATAGCTTTAGGTCTTTTTCCCGATATGCCTGCCCATCCTCTAATGCAATTTATTGATGCCGGAATTAATGTCAGTATAAACTCCGATGATCCACCGTTTTTTCGCACGACATTAGCAAATGAATACGAACTTGTTCAGGATTTTTATAAGTTCTCTGATAAGCAGATGCTGGATTTTACAAAGATGGCTATTAAATCATCTTTCGCTGATGAAAAAACCAAAAAAGAGTTGTTAACTTTAATATAAATGTAAGACCCGATTTGCTAACAGCCAAATCGGGTAAACAAAACGAACTCATTCATCATTATTATTCTTTCCAGATTTTGATCCACCTTTTTGACCGCCTTTGCTTTGACTGTCATGACTAGCAGTTTGGCCTGATTGTTTGTGATCGGAATTCTTACCACCTTTAGAACCAGCCTCACTTAAGCTCTCATGACCACGCGTTTCAGCAGCTTTTTTCCCACCCTCACTTGTACCTGTCATAATTTTCTCCTTGAACGATTTAAATTTGGATCAATATTTTATGATCCACCTATTCATACTAATTTTTAGTGACAAATGTGTCAATATATTTGTATAATCATTACATGAACAAATGTCACTGAATGCGTGGCAAACAATTAATTACTGGAGAAATTTATGAGTGATTTAACTAAAGAAACAAATGATATGGCAGCGCAAGGATTAAAAGAGGCTAAGAAATCTGGTCAAGATTGGCTGAAATATGTTCAAACACATCCATTACAAAGTATGATTTTTGGATTAGTAGCCTTTTTTGCTTTGAAAGGAATGGCAAAATAGATAATTAAACAGGGCGAACTCACCAAAGCACTAAAATTAAACAATTGCCGGGTGGACAAAGGAGCGGCAAGCAACGTGCCCACGCGTAACAAAGGTGATTAAATGGAAATGCGCGGACACACTTCGTTTTGTCCGCCCTACATTCAAATTGGTTAATATGGTTTCGTAAATTCTTTTTTTTAAACTTTGGTGAGATCGCCCTGTATTTAAAAACTCATTATTATTATCTTAATATTTCCTTAATAATTCTATCATAAAATGGTTTTTTTTTGATTAACTGGACAAACCGATGAACAATTTAATTATGGAATATAATGGTGGATTCAATGAATTTATGACTATCTTTGGGTGCTTTGTCGAAAAATTGGATAATGAATCAGAGCAAGATGCATTAGAAATGCTAGAAGAGAATCCTTGGTTTATTCAATGGATGGCTGGACATTTTTTCAAGTTTCCCCCGGATAATAAACTATATCAGATTGAAATAGCGCATTTAATTAACATTTTTAAAAAATCACTTTATGCAAAACATGGCGAAATTATTGAATTAATTTGGAACAACAATCCTTTGCTAAATTTAATATATTTACAAGAAAAAAGCTTTTTTCCATGTATGCATACTTTAGATAATCAGATTAGAAATGTAATTTATTTTATCAAGCAACATCCGGAAAGCTGCTCAGAACTATTTATACAGTACCCTTTATTATCTATATGGTTTGATAATCCAGGAATGCCTCTTCAGCAAAAATTTACTCCCCCACAACATTTTTACTATATTTTTGAGAAAATGACTGCGTTTTACTTATCACAGCCTCAAAATACCGCAGCTGATCATGATATTTTAACAAAGTTAGCAAATACTCCCCTATTTTCCAATTGGATTGAAGGTAAAACTATTAATTTTGGCAATGCAATCGAAAATACTTCTTTTACAAGCAATATTGCTGTTACTCATTCCGAGTGTATGAAAAACACCAATAGGCAAAGGCTCATTAATGAGTCAAACTCTTACAACTTTTTTTCTCATTTTCCTTTACCAGTCCCGGCCGAAGCTCCCATTCTTTATATTGACCCTACTAACGATACCCCAGATGGAACCTTCGATATAAAATAAGTCAATCAGAGGACATTGGATAGGTGGCAATAGAACAAGCAGAAAAACAACAGACTTAAAGCACTTGAGCTACAATAAAGCGCTTTAAGTTTGACTAAGGAATGAAATCAAGCAATCTGTTCCATATACTGGCGTAATTTTTTCATAGCGCCTTTCTCTAACTGCCTCACCCGCTCTGCGGATACGCCATATTTGTCGGCCAAATCGTGCAAAGTCGCTTTATCTTCAGCAAGCCAACGCTGCTGCAGGATATCCTGACTGCGTTCATCCAGCTGTTCAAAAGCAACATGAAGACTTTCTCTTCCGTGCTCACCGCTTTGTTCTTTTTCAATTAAATAAGCGGGATCATTATGAGGATCATATAAATAACTGGCTGGTGCTTTGAAGGCGTCGTCATCGTCATCTGAAACAGGTGCGTCATACGAAGCATCCATGGCGTTAAGGCGCTGCTCCATTACCAGGACTTCATCACGACTAACACCTAAATCTTTAGCTACCTCATCAACTTCAGCATGGCTAAACCAGCCAAGTCGCTTTTTCATCTGACGAAGGTTAAAAAATAATTTACGCTGGGCTTTAGTAGTTGCTACTTTGACAATACGCCAGTTGCGTAAAACAAATTCGTGAATTTCGGATTTAATCCAGTGTACTGCAAACGAAACCAGGCGAACGCCCATTTCGGGATCAAAGCGCTTGACCGCTTTCATCAAACCAACGTTACCTTCCTGGATTAAATCATTAAGCGGTAAACCATAACCGAGATAACCTCTTGCAACGCGCACTACATAACGCAAATGAGCGAGTACCAGACGACGTGCACTTTCGATATCTCCTTCTGCCTGAAAGCGCTCAGCGCATTCATATTCTTCTTCAGCAGAAAGCATTGGTATCTGGTTAACATGATGAATATACGCATCAAGACTCCCTATGGGCAAAGCCAGGGATGCCAATTGCAAATGCTGATTCATAACCTACTTTCCTCCAGTTATCAACACCATAACAGGTAATACCACAAACATTATAGCCTAATTGTATGGTTCAATGGAAGCCAGCTGTCTTTTTACCGACAACCTTGCTCCTAGCCAGCCTAAAAAGACGGCTGTAACCACAATCAGATAAGCTTGTTTAACAGATAAACCCAGTAAGGGATAGTGCATATGGTAAACTGTAGCTAATTCCTGTACAGCAACCGCAACGCTTAACATAAAAATATTAACGAAAAAAATAGCAAATACTGCCCCGATTAATCCATACCAGATGCCTGAATAAAGGAAAGGCCGCAGGATATAAGCATCTGTTGCACCGATTAATTTTAACACCTGGATTTCTTCATGGCGGTTATGAATGGCAAGACGCAGGGTATTACCAACAATTAATACGACAGCAGAAGCCAACAACGCCATTAACGCATTGGCAATTTTTCCTACAAAACCCAGCATGGCGTGCAATCGTGTGATCCATTCCATATCAAGCTTGGCTTGCTCAACCTGGGGTAACGTTTTCAAACGTTCAACCAGTTGTTGCACTTTTAAAGGATTATCAATCGCTTGATTAGGTATAACATTCACCACAGCAGGTAACGGATTATCAGGAAGATAACGCACAATATCCTGCATCCCTTCCTGTTTTTGCAGTTCAACCAAACCTTCAGCCGGTGTTTTCAAGCTAACCTGGCCAACGCCCGGAATACTTCGCAACTCGGTCAGAAAAGCATTTTCGTCAGCAGTTGGCGTTTTCAGATAAAGAGAAATATGACCGCCACGTTGCCAATCAATCGTTAATTGTTCGAGATTATCACTAAATACCCAAAATAAAACGGGCAAGGTAAGCGCAATTGCTATCACAATAACCGTCATCATGGTGGATAAAGGCCGACGGCATAAAAAATTAAAACTGTTTGTCGCTGCCTGTACATGGTATGCCGCTAAAGGCTGGAGTTTCTTCAACACAGTTTTCCTCCTTTCAGCATAACAATGCGATGCCTCATTCCTGCAATCAACGCCAGATCATGCGTAGCGATCAGGATACTGACCCCTACCTGATTAAACTGTGCAAAAATTTTCATAATTTCGTTAGATAAACCGGGATCAAGATTACCAGTAGGCTCATCAGCCAGTAATAAAGCAGGTTTATGGACTACGGCACGAGCAATACCTACTCGCTGTTGCTCGCCACCTGATAAATGCAGCGGCAGCATTTTTTCCTTGTTGAGCAAACCTACCATATCCAAAGCCGCATGTACTCGTTTTGCAATCATCAATGGCGGCGTGCCTTGAATATGCAACGGTAAGGCTACGTTATCAAAAACGCTGCGATCATTGAGTAAATTGGGTGATTGGAAAGTAATGCCCAGACTACTGCGATAGGCAGCAATTTCTCGGGGCTTCAAATTATTCAAACGTACATCATTAACAGTCAATTGCCCTGAGGAAGGCGCTTCCAGACGAGCAATTAATTTAAGCAGCGTACTTTTACCTGCACCTGAATGTCCTGTTAAAAAAGCCATTTCCCCGCGTTCCAGAGAAAAATTAATATGGCTAAGCGCTTCATAACCGCCTGGATAACGTTTGGTAACCTGCTCGAATTTAATCATCGTTAAAAATCGCTCTGACAAATTGCTGTGCGTCAAAAGGCCGAAGATCATCAATGCCTTCGCCTATCCCTAAATAACGAAATGGTATCGCTAATTCATTAGCAATGGCAAACAGTATTCCACCTTTAGCCGTACCATCGAGTTTGGTCATCGTAATACCGGTCAAACCAATAGCCTGATGAAATTCTCTTGCCTGATTTAATGCATTTTGTCCGATACTGGCATCAAGTACCAGCATTGTTTCATGGGGCGTATTAATATCCAGCTTTTGCATGACCCGTTTTACTTTTTTTAACTCTTCCATCAAATTACTTTGTGTGTGCAAACGACCGGCTGTATCAGCAATCAGTACATCAATTCCGCGTGCTTTAGCAGCTTGCACCGCATCATAAATCACCGAAGCACTGTCTGCACCTGTATGCTGGGCGATAACCGGAATCTGATTGCGCTCACCCCAGACCTGTAATTGCTGCACCGCTGCTGCCCGAAATGTATCACCAGCGGCTAACATTACTTTTTTGCCCTGAGCCTGAAATTGTTTTGCCAGTTTACCAATTGTTGTTGTTTTACCAGCACCATTAACACCAACTGTTAAGATAACAAATGGCAATTTATCAGTTGCGTCAATATCCAATGGTTTGGCGTTAGCATTTAGAATTTCTTCGAGACGACTTTTTAATGCCTGAAAAACAGCGTCTCCATCAACCAATTGTTTTCGAGCAAGTCCTTCACTTAGATCCTTTAAAACGGCCTGAGTTGTTTCAATACCCAGATCAGCGCTAAGCAATAAGGTTTCCAATTCGTCAAATAATTCAGCATCAATTATTTTTTTACCCAATAACAGACGCCCAATGCCCTCACCAAACTGCTGGCGAGTTTTACTTAAACCCCGTTTAAAACGTGCGTAAAATCCAACTTTGGCTGGCTGCTCTTCGATTACATCAGATACCTGAACCGCTTTAATATCTTCAACCGATAAATCAACTGGCGAATTTTCTTCGCTAATTGGCAGATTTGATTCGGGCGTTTCATCCCGATTTTTTTTAAACCATTTAATCATAAGGTATACAAAACAGAGGAAATATGAAATTCTATCACCTTTTTTGCTTCGGAGTTAATCCATGCGTGCTGCATTAATGATTGTTTTTTCATTATTATCCTGGCAAGCCTTAGGAGAGGTACAAAAATTTACCCTCGATAATGGCTTAAAAATACTGGTTAAAGAAGATCACCGCGCACCTGTTGCGGTATCAATGGTCTGGTACAACGTCGGCTCCGCTGATGAACCAGGCGGAATTACCGGCGTTTCCCATGCATTGGAACATATTATGTTCAAGGGAACCAGCAAATACCCGCTCGGTGTGTTTTCCAAAACAATTGCCGGTGTAGGCGGTCAGGAAAACGCATTTACGAATTATGATTACACGGCTTATTTTGAAAAGATAGCTGCTTCGCAATTACCTGTCAGTTTTGAACTGGAAGCCGATCGCATGCAAAATCTGCTATTGGATGAAGAAGAGTTTGCCAAGGAAATTAAAGTTATTCAGGAAGAGCGCCGTTTGCGCACCGATGACAGTCCACAAGCAATTACTTTTGAACGGTATATGGCTACAGCACACCTCGCTGATCCTTATCATCATCCGATTATTGGCTGGATGGGTGATTTGGAACAAATGAAAATAGCTGATTTAAGAGCCTGGTATCAGAGTTTCTATGCACCAAATAATGCAACATTAGTTGTTGTAGGTGATGTTAACGCTAATAAAGTACGCGATTTAGCACAAGTGTATTTTGGTCAATTAAAAAAACGCCCTTCTTTCGTGCGTAAAATGCAGACAGAACCACCTGCTATGGGCGCAAAATCAATTGAGATTCATGCAGCGGCACAACTGCCTATGTTGATGTTTGGCTATACTGTCCCCAGTGCCAAAACAGCGGCAAAAGACTGGGAGCCTTATGCACTTGAAGTAATAACAGGAATACTGGATGCGGGTAACAGCTCTCGTTTTGCTAAAACACTGGTACGCGGTAATCATATAGCCAGCAGTGCTGATGTTTACTACGATCTTTATGCACGTTATCAGACACAATTTGTTTTTTTTGGTACGCCTTCACAGAATCATACGCTGGATGAATTAAAAGCGGCCATGGTGAAAGAGATTAAACGCCTGCAAAATGAACCCATCAACGATGTAGAATTAAATCGCATAAAAACACAGCTAATCGCACAAAAAACTTTTGAAAAAGATTCCATTTTTGGACAGGCCATGGAGTTGGGTTTATTAGAAACGATTGGATTGGGTTGGCAATCAGCAGATCGTTATGCTGATAGGATAAAAGCTATTACGCCACAACAATTACAAACGGTTGCCAGACAATATTTTAATGAGCAGGCAATGACGGAAGCCAAATTATTTCCTAAAATCGCAACTAAGGAACATCAATGAAAACATGGTTGACTTTAATCGCTGCAACAGCATTTTCATTTAGCTATCAGGCTCAGGCAAACAGTTTTAAGACTGAGCACTGGCAAACAACAAATGGTGCGCAGGTGGTATTTTATCAGGCTATGGAGGTACCTATGCTTGATATTAATGTCGCTTTTGCCGCAGGCTCTGCCTATGACGGTAAACAATTTGGGTTGAGTGCTTTAACTACCGAACTGCTTAATCAAGGCAATGGTAATCTCGATGCCAATCAAATTGCTGACAAACTGGCTGATACCGGAGCGCAATACGAAGGCGAAACAAGCCGTGACATGATTATGCTCCATTTAAAAACGCTAAGCAGTGAGCAGGCGCTCGCTCAGGCTATTGAAGCACTTTCACTTATTATCAACAAACCAACATTTCAATACGATGCTTTTACCCGCGAAAAAAATCAGCAATTGGTGACGATTACACAGCAACAGGAGTCGCCTGATGAAGTTGCCAACATGGCTTTTTTTAATAAATTATACAATACACACCCTTATGCACATGCAATTAATGGCACTCAGGAAAGTGTCAAAAATATCACTCTGACGCAGGTACGCGATTTCTATAAACGCTATTTCGTCGGTGATAATATGTATATTGTCATTGTCGGCGCGGTTAATAGTGATAAAGCGCATCAGCTTGCAGAACAATTAACGCAAAATATGCCAAAAGGTCAGGCAGCTCCATCTATTGTAAAAGCAGTGCCACTATCAGCAGCAGAGAAAGTTGCCATTTCCTATCCTTCCTCACAAACCATGCTGAGATTAGGACAGGTTGGTATTGACCATGCAGTTCCTGACTATTTTCCTTTAGTGGTTGGCAACTATGTTTTAGGAGGGGGTACGCTGGTATCACGTTTAGCTTATGAAGTGCGAGAGAAGCGCGGATTGACCTATGGTGTAGTTAGCCAGTTTATGCCCATGCCAGGTGATGGGCCATTTTTAATCAGTCTCTCTACCAAAAACAGCGAAGCAAATAATGCATTGCAAGTGACTGAAGAAACACTGAAAGGCTTTCTGCTGAATGGACCTAATGAAGAAGAGCTCACCGCAGCAAAACAATATATGACTGGCAGCTTCCCGCTGTCGCTTGCCAGCAACAGCAGCATTGCCAATATGCTTCTGCGTATTGCGTTTTATCATCTGCCCGATGATTATCTTGATACTTATACTGCACGTATTGAAGCCGTCACTACTGAAGAAATCAAACAGGCATTTGATACCCATATCCAGCTTGATAAAATGTTGTTAGTCACAGTGGGTCAAGTGTGAAACAGACAGTTCGTATAATTGGTGGTAAATTTCGCGGGAAAAAGCTCCTTTTTCCCGCAATTGAAGGTTTAAGACCAACCCCTGATCGAGTACGTGAAACCCTGTTTAACTGGTTAATGCACGACATCCGTGAACTGCGTTGCCTGGATGCATTTGCAGGCAGTGGTGCACTTGGTTTTGAAGCATTTTCAAGGGGAGCATCGCAAGTTACTTTCCTTGAAGTATCACGCCCTGCATTTTTAAATTTACAGAAACAGGTTGAATCGTTTAACGCCACTTCATTAAAAATTCACAATGTTGATGCACTTGCTTACCTGCTTCAAACATCAGAAGTCTATGATTTAATTTTCCTCGATCCACCTTTTGCCAGTAATTTTTTGCCTGAGTGTCTGCAATTATTAGCAAAAAACCCCTGTCTTGCTACCGGTGGTTTAATTTATACGGAATCACCCGAGCAAATGGATATTGATTTAAGTAAATGGGAAGCCCTTAAATCGAAACAGGCGGGTCAAGTAATCTACTCACTTTATAAAAAGCGCTGATTACCCTTCACTACCCTGAAATAATTTTACTTCTGCTTGACAAGAAGTCGTGCTCCTGTTTCAATCATTGCAGTGCATATGAATATAAAAAGCGTAAATAATAATGAATAAGAAGCTTGCCCTGCTTATTGTAACGACTCTATTACTGGTCGGATGCGGTAGGCACACATTCATGAAACCCCCTATAAATGATCCAAGCGATGATGCAAGCATCCGATTAGCTGAAGCAGCGTCCTCAATTAGTGACTCCATGCTTGAAATGGCTAAAGTGGAGAAAGTTATTACCCCCCCCACTAAAGATAATACGTTGACCATACCCAACGCTTATAATTTACAGGCACGCGCCTCTGTTGACTGGTCAGGCCCTATCGAAGAGCTGACAGGACGTATCGCCAAAGCCGGACATTTTCGTATTCGTGTCCTCGGCAAGGAACCTGCCGTACCCGTGTTGATAAGTTTAAGTGTTAAAGACGAAAGTCTTGCAGAAATTTTGCGTGACATCGACTATCAGGCAGGTAAGAAAGCTGATATTCATGTTTACCCTAACAGTCAGGTCGTTGAATTACGCTATGCCAAAATTTATTCTTAAACTCATTGTTATTTGCATAGCTTTGCAGCTTGCAGGGTGCGCCTCTTATCTGCATCGCAATAAAGTACGTGTTGGAGATACCAGTTCGCTTGCCGGTTTACAGGCAATGGCAACTATTAAAAACTCTCGCAAGCGTAACGCCCACAATATGGGCAGAATTCGGGAAATGGGTTTAAAAGAAATTGCATTAAGCCTTGGTGCTCAGTCTGGTCTGGCCTGGCGTGCCGATTTTATTAATAGAGAACTCACTAAAAATGCTCGTCGTCTCGATGCTGTATATGACTTTAATGCACTGGTTTTAGAACATAATATTTTACCACCTGTTTTACTTGAAGGACGTAATACCCTTAATCTTGCTGATACACAAACCATTCGTATTTCTGACCGCATGTATAAAGTATACAAGCAGGCTCACTTCATCACCACCCCGCCAAACTGGCGTCAATACCTCTGGATGGATTATAAAAAGCCGGAAGTTCCTCATATATCGCTGTTACCCAAGACAAAGCAGGAACGACAACTCTGGTGTAATTATGTCGATAGAGGCTGGAAGAATGGCATTGAACAGGCTAATACTATTCTTGCCGAGAGTGTCGCTCGTCTTAAAGAAGACTATACTGGAATGATCCTGTATCGCAAATTATACGCTATGAATATGGTTTCCCCGCCTTATGTGTCACACACTGATCTTGGTGTTACCGGCGATGCTACGGAAATACATATTGATGATCGTGTATTACGAATTACCGCTCTGCCAGCACTGAATATTAACAGTAATGAATGGCGCGCAGCAGTTGCAAAAGATGAAAATGCATTAGAACAATTTAAAAATATGGAAAAACTCGCCCAAGCTAATCAAATTGTTATTACCAGCAAAAACTGGCAACCATTAATTGCACCCGTTAATTAACGAGTGCAATTGCACAAATGATTAATATTTTCTCTTTATAGACTAAACTGTAGATATAAAAAAGCGGGAAATTTATGAGTAATATTAAATTAATGCCGGATGAACCCAGTCGTTTTACTCCTGTATTTATGGATAAAATGCTGCAGCATGCCGAAAATATGAATGCTTCTGATATTACTATTCAGACTGGCTCGCCAATTTTTGCTGAAGTTTATGGGCGATTATTAAAAATTACTACCCGTAATCTGTCTAATACCGAATTAGGCGATTTAATTAATTCCATTTATGGCCCAAATGCCACAACCCAATTGCTTTCCGGTAAAGATATAGATACTCATTATGAGTTTCGACCAAATCGTGGTGTGCGTTATCGATATCGGGTTAATGCAACGGCATGCCTGGTTGACGGCCATGACGCTATTCAAATAACTCTGCGTACCATTCCTACAACACCTCCTAAACTCGATATTATGGGATTACCACAGAATATTATTGACGCCATTGCACCCCAGGAAGGTATTGTATTTATTACCGGTGCTACTGGCTCAGGTAAATCAACGTTATTGGCATCTATTATCAGGGATCTGATTGAAAAAGATGATTCACACCGTAAAGTACTAACTTATGAAGCCCCAATTGAATTTGTATACGATGAAATTGAAACGATTTCGTCTGTAGTCAGTCAATCTGAGATACCCCGCCATTTACCAAATTTTGCTGACGGTGTCAGGAACGCATTACGGCGAAAACCTCGACTAATTATGGTTGGAGAGTGTCGTGATGCAGAAACTATCAGTGCCGCATTGGAAGCAGCTTTAACAGGACATCCTGTTTACACGACATTGCATACATCGGGTGTTGCGGAAACCATGCGACGGTTGGTAACGTCCTTTTCAGGTGATGAACGTCTTGGCCGTACAATTGATATATTGGAAACCATACGCTTGTGTATCTGGCAAAAACTGGTACCCACCGTTGATGGCAAACGAGTAGCATTACGCGAATATCTGGTATTTGATGAAAATGTACGTGATTTGTTATTAGAAAGCGACCCCAATGAAGTGACCTCGACAACCCGAAAATTGGTACGTGAAAGAGGCCAATTAATGACCGTCGACGCCCGTCAAAAATTTGAGCAAGGGCTTATCAGTGAACGCGTATATAAGTTAATTCTTGCCGGAACAAAAGATTATCAACGCTAATAATATTTTTTGCTATTTGACCTGGCTATCAAGGATGAGTTAATTATGCGACAAAAATTTTTAAATATTGGATCGCTGGCATTATTACAGATTGTTATCGTAGGAAATTTACAAGTATTACCAACAACTGCTGCATATGGAGCAGCACTTCCAATACTTTATTTATTTGCCGTTATCGGTTTTTTTCTTCCTTGTATATTAATGGTTGCTGAATTAGCTACCACCCGTCCACAAACAGGTGGAGCATACATTTGGTGTGAACAGGCTTTTGGCGCAAAAGCAGGTTTTATTACAGTATCCATTTTATGGATAGCTAATTTATTGTGGTATCCATCGATATTCTTGCTAATAGCCGCTAATTTTGCTTATTTATTTGATATCTCATTAGTACAAAATAAATTTTTTATTATAGGCTTTAGCATTGTGCTGTTTTGGCTATTTACAGGACTTAATTGTATTGGAGTGGAGTTTTCAAGTAGAGCCAGTACTATTTTTAGTATTATGGGCGTTATTATTCCTCTACTTTTGATTATCGTTGGTGGAGCTATTTGGGTATTATCCGATAAGCCTTCCGCAGTCCCGCTGGATAAATCAGCTTTTCTTATTGATATAGCGCATTTCAAAAACCTCGGTTATTTAATTGCTGTGGTTATTTCTCTTTTTGGTATAGAGTTAACCGCCGTGCATGCGGGTAATGTTAAAAATCCCAGACGTTCTTATCCTGTAAGCTTATTGATTTCAAGCATCACCGTTTTGATATTATTAGTACTGTCGGCGCTTGCTATTAGCATTATTATCCCGGCAGGAAGTTTAAACGCTATAACAGGCCTTTTCGATGCCTTAATACAATTATTTAATGAGCTGCACTTATCAAAATTAATTTTTCCTATTTTATTGCTGGTGTTATTAGGCAATATTGGAAGTATTGCTGCATGGATGCTGGGATCAACTCGAGGCATGTATGTGGCCTGCCAAAACAACCATGTAGCAACATTTCTGCAGAAAGTAAACCGCCATGAAGCGCCAGTCGGAGTACTCTTATTTGAAGCTGTTATCTTTACAGTTTTTGGTACTGTTTTCCTGCTTTTTCCTAATGTTACCGATTCGTTTTGGTTAATGTTGGATTTGGCCTCACAAGTAACACTTATCTACTATATCATTCTCTTTTGCTCAGCCATTCGCTTAAGATATAAGCCAACACTTGCCGAAGGTTTCAAAATACCAGGTGGGAATTTATTATGGTGGATTATTATGGGTCTGGGAATATTCACTTCATTTCTAGCTCTGTGCGCAGGATTTATCCCTCCCGATGACTTGGGGAAAAACGAAGTAATGCTGTTTCATATTGTTATGATAGCTGGATTACTAACTGCCATAGGTTTACCGATAATGATGTTGATTTTAAAAAAGAAATTGAACGATTAAGCGTTTGTAACGCAAATCCTCCTAGTTCCGCCTCTAAGCATTATTGGAATAAAAATGGTAACTACTCGCCTCTTAGAACGTTGAGAGTAGAAGCTACACAGTGTAAAATATAATCAATAGACCCGGTATAGTTCCTACTCTCAAAGGAGAAAATTGTAAATTAAATTACTAACAATTAAATCTTGCTACTAATTAGGTGAATGCATGGTTTTAACTTTCATAAAAAGCTCAAACCCACAAGCATGGGCATAATTCTGCAAGGTTCTCCAGCTAGGGTTACTACTTCCCCTTTCCAACCTAGAAATATTCCCTTTTTGCGTTCCCATTCTTTTTGCAATTTCATCTTGAGTCAAACCAGACTTTTTCCGCATAGAAAGCAAAGTGTCTATCAATGCAAACTCTGCTTCAAGTGAATCATATTCTGTTTTTACCTCTGGATTTAGAAATGCTTTATTTTTTAAATTTTGAATGCTCATTTCTTTCAACCTCCGCTTTTCGTAATCTAGCCAAACTCATTTCTGACTTAGGGGTTTTCTGGGTCTTTTTGATAAACGCATGTAAAATTACAATGTGATGCCCCTTAATATAACAGTATAAAGAACGCCCTATTCCCTCTTGGGCTTTTGCTCTTATTTCAAATAATCCATCACCCATAGGTTCAGTATGAGGAGCACCTAAGTTTGCTCCATGTTTTTCAATTAATTCAAGTAACTTTAGCATTTTAGCTTGAATTTTTGGAGGCATATTAAGAATAGCCTCTTCAACTGAATCATTAAAAAATTCTATTTTCCAAGTCATATACAGTATCTTTAATTGTTATCATATATGATAACTTAATTTGTGATAAAAATCAAATATAACAGCAATGTATTAATTTGATCACCCATTGTTGCAACCCGGTGCTTTAGCTGTACCTGATATGATTAATTACTGCTGGTCTATGGATTTGATGCATCACCAGCTTCAAAATGGGCGCAGTGTACCACTACAAAAGATATTAATTGGCGTATTGTTGTATACAGGTCTTACTAAAGATGAGGTGCAAGAAACGATCTCAAATAAATATAATAATGCTTAGAGGCGAAACTATTTATTGATAATAAGGAGAGCTTCCAGTCTAAATTTATCAAGGCGATAGTTTTTATCTTCGCCTTGATAAATCAGAATTTCTCTACAACTAGAGATCAATCTTGATACCACCACCATCACTACTTCCACCGCCATCACCATCTTTTTTTCCAGACGGTGACGCAGGCATACCTTCATCAGGTGTTCCTTGCTCATCAGTACTTTCGAGCGCTGCTGGTTTAGATTCGGTAGAGCTCGCGCTTCCTTAAGAGCCAGATTCTGCCCTGTCTGTGCCACCAGAATCTCTGCTGCCACCCGAGTCTCTGCCACCTCCAGAATCAGGAGCGGAGCCGTCATCCATTGATAAGGCTGATGGCTTGGACTCACCTTCTTCACCCGCGCCAAGAGATGATGCGGGTGTTGATTTAGTCTCCATACTTTTATTAGCGCTGCCCGGTCGACCTGGCCTTGATGCAGGGTCATCAACTCCTGTTCTGTTTTTACCAGATTGCTGAGTTATATCGCCGCCCGGAGAACCACCACCCCCGCCACCAGGTGGTGGTGTATTATCCGGAGTCGCAGCTCCGCCACCACCTCCCCCAGCTGGCGGAGCGCCGCCACCCGATGCAGTGGCAGATGCGCCACCAGCAAGAGCACCGGCAGCCTGTTGTCCCAATTCTTGCGCTTTACCTGACAAGTTACTGCTCATTTGTGCCGATGCTTTAGCAGCAGCGGTACCCAGCGCGTCGGATTGTTTTTTAGACTCCTCTGTCCATCCCATCGACTCTTGCCCCGCTTGCTCTGCCTGACCACCTATCCAGCGCAACACTTTATCAGGCAGAATCGCAATCAGGTTAAATGCTTTTTGTACAACCGTCATATACATCGTTATATACATTAAAATGGAGAAGAAAAAGCCATATACGCCAGCCCAGCCGGTATATCCGGTGGTGTTATGAATGTCACCTGCCTGTTTTTCGACACCGTTTGCACTGCTGTAATTGGCAGTGAAATTCCAGGTTGGCCCATTTGGATCACCCTGAATAAACGTCACTACATTAGCAAAACCTGCGTTAATTACCCAGACTGAAACGAAAGACAAGGCAATTGCTGCGATATAACCAATAATCATCATCGCCGGCCGTAAGAAAACGTTCATCAGGATCATAATCGCCTGCTCACCTTTACCAAATGCTCCCTCACCTTCTGGATGGGTGACACCTAAAGCAACAATCGGTGCAGCAACCATCGCCTCGATGACCGCAGTTAACCAGGCAATGGAGCCGAATGTAAAAATCATATACGGGACAAATGGGATGTAATAGGCCGTTGTAAATCCTATAGCAAGCATGGTGTTAAACCAGGCCAGCATCACCGGAGCGATCATTATCATTAATGCAAATATGAAAATACCAAACCAGGGAATAAGCGACGTCAGAATCGACAATCCCAGTAAAAATATCCATAATTCATTGGCAAAATTAATATAATTGGCTCCCATATTGGCTAGCGCGACAATCGGATTAACCGTGGGTTGTTGTATAAACGCAACACCGTAAGTATAGATGGATGCCATTCCCAATAAGGGAAGTGACAAAAAGGTCAGGATTACATTATTGATAACCTGTACCATTAAATCAAAGAAAAAGTTTATGACTGTCCTGATAATCAGGTTATAAACTATATCGCCCAGAAGAGCGCCCAGACAGAAATTAAAAAATATAAGGGAGAATGAACCGCAAGGGAAACTTTGCTCTTGCAGATACATTGCACCGGTTTGAATATTCAAGTTAAATTTAAGGGCAAATTCCGGCGGTGTTAAGCCAGGCTGTCCCGGCAAACTGACCATGGATGCATTATTGACATAACCGTAGACTGTCGATGAACCAGGGCCAAGTATCACTTTTCGATTTGTGGATTGCATGCTGGGTGTCTGGAGAGGTGGACTTAGCACCGATGAACCATTAATTAACCCGATCACATTCGTAACAGCTGTTGAGTCACCGCCAAACCACGTACACAAAATGGCATATTGACCAACACATTTTTTTTTCTCAAAAGCACTAACTGGTTTACTCGTATCAAACGAGCTGCCTTCCAAACCTGAGTTTGTATCGGTCTGACTGGACGAATTGATATCTGAGGTATTTAATCGGGCCAGATCAAAGAAATAACTGCCAGCCAATATCCAACCCTGAGTGACTGCTGTCTGAATAAATTGGCGCTGACTGGCGGCGATTTTACTGTTTTTTGCCTGACTTATCAGATTGAGCGTAGGCAACATGATGCCATTATAATCAGCAATCGCCCCCTGAAACTCAGTTCCACCAAATAACGGTGCCGAATCACCGGAAGGATCAGCTCCCCAACCTGTGCACGCATCAGGAGATGGTGTAGATGGAGGCGTTGAACTGTTTGTGGCTTCCGAGCCGGAACCCGAATCAGAGGCCTGTTTGGGCGGCTTCTTGGTAGTTGCGCTTGTACAAACTACACCAGCACCATTATAAGGTACGCCAAATTGCTGCATAGCGATTGAAGAAAAAGGCTGCTGCTGTGAATTATCGTTTTGATTTGCCTGGTTAACTTGCGGGTCGTTGCTTACCATAATCTGGGCAATAGACGATAAATCCATATACATTTGCTGAACAGCAATCGCGCGTGACATAGTGGCAGTATCGAGCTCACTTTGAGTGATTGGTATCTCGCTTTTAACCTTGCCCATATCACCTTCGTCAACTGAGCTCCATTGAATCTCGCCACAAACGCCATTCAAAGCAGCATAAGGAGAACCGGATTCAAAATTGGGCATCTTGGCGACTAAAGTGCTGGAACCTTTGTTATTTCTTTGTGTTTCAGTAGCATTTACCGTGCCGATAAAATCAGGAACAGCTGTCTCGCAAAACATTTGCATTTTTTTACTGGGCGAGCCAGAGCATGGACCGGAATCTTTTGATTTTCTGTTTTGATAGCCTTGCCTTTGAGTTTCCAGCGCTGTCTGCAGACCTAACATACAAACCTGACCGCTAAGAATAGTCATGGCTCCAGTGGCTATCTTGGAGTTATCGCCGAGAAACGAGGTAATGGGATTAATTTGAGTCTGGATAATAACCCCACCTCTATTTAAATAACTCAAGGCAGCTTCCCATACTTTATCAGCGGCTCCTACTCCTTGAAGTATTACCCACATGACAAAAATCTGCATCAGACAATAGCCCGATGTTTTTGGAATTAATAAAGCCAGTCCTAGTGTCGAGCGCAGCGGAACCCATATGGACGACCATTTTTGACCAAGCATTTGGCCTTCATGGGCTGTGTTAACGGTTGAAACCATCAACGTATACATGATGATGATGCCACCTAACGCTAAAACAGCTGCGTTAAACACGCCAAACATCGTGCCCATTATCTGGCTGCCAGTGCCGTGTAAAACTCCATCAACAATACCAAAAATATTGCCTAAAAAAATAACAGAAATATCGCCAGGCGGCGGCGTAAAAGTAATAGAATTACTGCTGCTATCGTCAGCTAAAACAATAGCAGGGGCTAATATCAGCAGGAGACTTAACAGTCTCAATAGTATTTTATTCATTTTATTACCTAATGGCCCTATTATATTGTTTTCACCACACGTGTCAGTCTGTTGCTATAGCAAGGCTTTAACAGCAGTCGCCGCTTCTCCACCGGCGGCACCACCGCCGTCGCCCCCACCACCTGAACCGCCCGGCGGCGGTGGTGGCGATTCACCACCACCGCTACCCCCACCACCCTCACCAGACGCACTGGCCGATCCACCTGACATACCACCTGCAGCCTGTTGTCCCAATTCTTGCGCTTTACCTGACAAGTTACTGCTCATTTGCGCCGTTGCTTTAGCGGAATCTTTTCCTAATGTATCTGATTGTTTTTTAGAATCCTCTGACCATCCCATTGTGTCCTGTCCCGCTGACTCTGCCTGGCCGCCTATCCAGCGTAAAACTTTATCAGGCAAAATCGCAATCAAGTTAAACGCCTTTTGTACCACGACCATATACATCGTTATATACATTAGAATGGAGAAGAAGAAGCCATATACACCAGCCCAGCCGCTATATCCGGTGGTGTTATGAATGTCACCTGCCTGTTTTTCAATACCGTTTGCGTTGCTGTAATTAGCGGAAAAATTCCAGGTTGGCCCATTTGGATCACCTTGAATAAACGTCACGACATTAGCAAAACCTGCGTTAATTACCCAGACTGAAACAAAAGACAGGGCAATTGCTGCGATATAACCAATAATCATCATCGCCGGTCGTAAGAAAACGTTCATCAGGATCATAATCGCCTGCTCACCTTTACCGAATGCCCCCTCACCTTCTGGATGGGTGACACCTAAAGCAACAATCGGTGCAGCAACCATCGCTTCGATGACCGCAGTTAACCAGGCAATGGAGCCGAATGTAAAAATCATATACGGGACAAACGGGATGTAATAGGCCGTTGTGAACCCAATAGCGAGCATGGTGTTAAACCAGGCTAACATCACGGGGGAAATCATTATGATTAATGGAAATATGAAAATACCAAACCAGGGAATAAGCGACGTCAGAATCGACAGCCCCAGTAAAAATATCCATAACTCATTGGCAAAATTAATATAATTGGCTCCCATATTGGCTAGCGCGACAATCGGATTAACCGTAGGTTGTTGAATAAACGTAACGCCGTAAGTATAGATGGACGCCATTCCCAATAAGGGAAGCGACAAAAAGGTCAGGATTACATTATTGATAACCTGTACCATCAAATCAAAAAAGAAGTTTACGATTGTTCTGATAATCAGGTTGTAAAAAATATCGCCCAGAAGAGCACCCAGACAGAAATCAAAAAATAGAAGGGAGAAAGAGCCGCAAGGGAAACTTTGTTCTTGCAGATACATTGCACCGGTTTGAATATTCAAGTTAAATTTAAGGGCAAATTCCGGTGGTGTTAAACCAGGCTGTCCCGGCAAACTGACCATGGATGCATTATTGACATAACCGTAGACTGTCGATGAACCAGGGCCAAGGGTCACTTTACGATTTGTGGATTGCATACTAGGCGTCGAGAGGGAGGATTTCAATACCGATGAACCATCAATTAACCCGATCACATAAGTAACGGCTGTTGAATCTTCGTCAAACCAGGTACACAAATCGGAATATTGACCCGAGCATTTTTTATTTTTAAAAGCACTAAGTGCTTTACTTCTATCAAACGAACTACCTTCCAAACCTGAGTTTGTATCGGTCTGGCTGGACGAATTGATGTCTGAGGTATTTAATTGAGCCAGGTTAAAGAAATAACTACCGGCCAATATCCAACCCTGTGTGACTGCAGCCTGAATAAATTGGCGCTGACTGGCAGCGATTTTACTGTTCTTTGATTGACTTATCAGATTAAGCGTAGGCAACATGATGCCATTATAATCAGCAATCGCCCCCTGAAACTCGGTGCCACCAAATAACGGTGCCGAATCACCGGAAGGATCAGCTCCCCAACCCGTGCACGCATTCGGAGATGGCGTGGATGGAGGCGTTGAACTGTTTGTGGCCTCCGAGCCGGAACCCGAATCAGAGGATTGTTTGGGTGGCTTCTTGGTAGTTGCATTTGTACAAATCTCACCAGCTCCATTATAAGGTACGCCAAATTGTTGTTCAGCAACTTCGGAAAAAGGTTCTTGGCCTTCTTCATCATCTGATTTAACAGATTGATTAATCTGCGGATCATTATTTACCATAATCTGGGCAATGGACGATAAATCCATATACATTTGTTGAACAGCAATCGCTCGGGACATGCTGGCAGTATCAAGCTCACTCTGAGAGATTGGTATCTCGCTTTTTACCTTGCCCAAATCACCGTCATCAACTGCGTTCCATTGAATTTCGCCACAAATACCATTCAAAGCAGCATAAGGAGAACCGGATTCAAAATTAGGCATCTTGACAGATAACGTACCGGAATCCTTACTGTTGGTTTGTATGTCAACCGCATTCACCGTGCCGAGAAAATCAGGAACAGCCGTATCGCAAAACGTTTGCATTTTATCATTGGGAGTACCCAGGCAAGGGCCTGAATCTTTTGATTTTCTGTTTTGATAGCCTTGACGTTGTACTTCCAACGCTGTCTGCAGACCTAGCATACAAACCTGACCGCTAAGAATAGTCATGGCTCCAGTGGCTATCTTGGAATTATCACCGAGAAACGAGGTAATGGGATTAATTTGAGTCTGGACAATAACTCCACCTCTATTTAAATAACTCAAAGCGGCAGCCCATACTTTATCAGCGGCACCAACTCCTTGAAGTATTACCCACATGACAAAAATCTGCATCAGACAATAGCCCGATGTCTTTGGAATTAGTAAGGCCAGTCCTAGTGTCGAGCGCAGTGGAACCCATATGGACGACCATTTCTGACCAAGCATTTGGCCTTCATGAGCTGTGTTAACGGTTGAAACCATCAACGTATACATGATGATGATACCACCTAACGCTAAAACAGCCGCGTTAAACACCCCAAACATCGTGCCCATTATCTGGCTGCCAGTGCCGTGTAAAACTCCATCAACAATACCAAAAATATTGCCTAAAAAAACAACGGAAATATCGCCAGGAGGCGGCGCAAAAGAAATAGAATTACTGCTGTTATTATCAGCCCAAACTACAGCAGGAGCTAATATAAGCAGAAAATGTAATAATCTCAGTAGCGTTTTATTCATTTTTTCTACCCAAGAGCCCGTGCTTGTACCATTCTCTAAACGTACATCCCAACTTTCGCTCTTTGATCTGGTAGTACCAAAAATGGTAACGAAATGCTAATACCAGCGCAATTAATGTTAATACATGACTTACTATCATTGCCCTTAAACTGCCGTATAACATCTGATAAATAGAGTAACCAAATATACTTGCAGCAAATACACACATTATAATACTCAGGCGATACAAGCCTTTTTGTCGCGCTAAAATATCGCTTTCAGTCAATTTTTGCATGGCAACAGCTTTTTTAAATGATTCGGTATTAGATTTTTTTACGGGCTGTGGAATAAACATCTTTTTAAAACCGCCCCCTAAATAAAGGGTAAACGCCCGCATACGATCGTAGTCAACCCAGCTTCGTACATTAAAAATGTTTTTTAAGACGTTCAGTATTCTCGAATCAGATTGTTTTTTCATAAAATTTACTTTTTGAATAATAGACTTTTATTCTCCTTACTATACTATAGTAGTTAGTGTAAGCGCAGTCCATCAACTTGATACATAGTAAAAAAAGAGTAAAAAATGCCAGATCTAAGTCACGAAGCATCATCACAATATTGGTTTGAATATATTGACCCCATGATCTATCGAGTTATTACGTTCATGGAAAGCGTTGAGGATTGGACTTTGGATGGAAATCCCATCTTTGAAGAAGCCATGCAACAGCTTGGAAAAGAACTGGATGATATTGAAAAAATTGATATGGGAATGCTAAACCAGGAAGAAGCCTTTATTCGCCTTGTTGGTAATATTAAATCCGGACGCGGACTTAGGCTATTACAATCAATTGATACTGTACACCCAGGCAGTGCCTCGCGTATCCTGATTCATGCAGAAGAAAACAGTTCTGGCAGTCATGATCCCGCCGGCTTTTTTTTAAAACGAAATATTACGTTTGAACGATTACGTCTTTTGGCTCGGGTTTTTTCCGAATACCGCTTAAGACTGGTTGCTCGTGCTCTTGAAGGAGAAGAATAAATGAGGTTAAAAACTCAACACTTAGGGTGCTTGTTAATATTAGCTTTATCGTCAGGAGTTTATGCTGATGAAAGTGGTGGTGGCACCGGCGGCGGGGCTGGCGGTGCGGCAGGAGGCGGTAGCGCTGAACTGGCAAAATACCTGCAGAACCTTGGTGAGTATTTAGGTTATGATCTAACACAATATTGCACAACAGGTGGTCCTTGCTCAACCAGCGGGAGCGGTACTGGCACAGGCACTGGTAGCGGCACAGGTACTGGTAGCGGCACAGGTAGTAGCACAGGAGATGGTACTTATAGCAATGCATTAATTGATGAAAATACCACGAATGCTATCGAAGTAAACAGCTTCAATGCCTATTTAGGCGCATTGCTTGGCGGATCATCAACGCAACCACTTGTACCCACCAACATACAAGGTGGTTATGCAATTATTAATAGCGCAGGCAGCCAAACTTTTGTGACGCCCCCCTACTCTACCGAATCATCACAAGGGGTAACGGCATCCTCGTTAATCGATCAGCAAAACTACCAGACAGATCCTGTAAGTCAGGCTGTTCTTAATATTCTTTCAACACCCAACTATACGTTTTGTATGGATAATGATGGGAAGAAGCAGACTAGTAAATGCAAGTACTTGTTCCGTGAGCAGATTATGGCTAATGTTATAGGGGAAATTAAAGGCACACAGACTGTTTTTGATCCTAAATATAACCAGCAGATAATCCCCCAATTAAACAGCGACACATTAACTGCCCCATTTCTTTACTCTACTACAAATATTAGTAACGCCAGTGGTAGCGGAAGCAATTCATCGGGTGGCTCTGGTGATAGTAAGGACAATGGATTACCAGCCACAACCCAGGAACAGCAGGCAGCCAATTTTATCCGCTACGTTTCCGGTTCGGTTGAACCAATTAATCTGGCAAGTCGGAAAGTTTACGATGACCTGGTTAACAAAGCCCGCAATCTTAGCGGTAACACAGAACAAGCTGATCAATATGCCGCTCAGTCGAAGCTGCTTAGTTATTTAAACAAGATCAGAATTTTTGCCGCGCAAAGCTCGGTAGGTTTCAGCAATCTTTATTACATTCTATCAAAGCGACTACCTCAGACGCCTCCTGGTGGCAGCACTAATCCACCTTCAAGCGCCGCATTAAATGAATTTACGATGGCGACATGGCGTCTCTATAATCCAAATACTCAATCTGGTCAGAGTGCTGGAAGTGGCAGCGGTAGTGGTAGCGGTAGTGGTAGTGGTAGCGGTTCTGCTGGTGCCCAATGGCTAAACAGTATTAATACAGGTTCTGCTGCATCAGTTCAGAAAGAAATAGCGATTTTGCTTTCAGAAATTAACTATCAGCTATATCTCAGCCGCCAACAGCAAGAACGTTTATTGTTAACACAAACCGTTTTACTCATGCAAAATGTACAGGCATCACGTCCCAGTAATAATTTGGACATGGTAGCTGATTAAGTAAATTTGTAACAACGATAGTAGCCCCACTGCCATTAAGTTAAGCCTTCCCTACGTCCCGCGGACAAGCCGCGGGACGTAGGGTCTGGGCTTAATTTAATGGCAGTGGATCGTAGCCCGGATTCGAATTGTGAAATTCGTAATCCGGGAAAGAGTTTGAATCCCAAATTGGAGCTGCTTTAGATTAATGCATTTACGGAAATATAAGTAGAATTAGTGGGAACCTCTTTTTCGTTTTTAAAGAAAGGAAGATTTGAGGAAATAGCCAGTTCTTTCTTCTGCTCTCCTGTTTTTGTTTCACTTTTTTGATTTTCTTTTTCTGCTGCCGCGATGACTTTTATGAGAGTCTCGGAAGGCATATAAGCGCCAGGATTCATTACGGAGCCATTATAAGAATAGATCCCATAAAATTTTTTATTGCTCATTACTGTTTTAATGACCTCCAGCATTTTATCTACACTTTGTTTTACTGTAAGACGCCCTTCCCCTCCCATGTCTGTTTTCACCCAACCAGGGTAAATTGCAAAAGCACCGGGTGCTTGTGCAAGTTGCTCAGGCTCGTTATTTTGGATAACCCAATTTTCAACCATTTCTTTGCATCGATTATAAATCATTGCCTGGCCTGCAGCTTTTGAAATGGAATGAGCATCAATTCCTACTGTTTTTGAACCTATGCCATGAGGAGTAGTTAAATAGACGATACAAGTATTTTTATTTTGCAATTTATCGCCCAAATTAAGGAGCAATTGAAGTGGACCTTTGACATGCACACTCATCGATTGATTATATTCAGGCCAAAATGTTTTTGGATCTAACGGTTTTGGTTCTAACTTAAGAACGTTATCATTTCCAGTTGTTCCAGCACTTAATATCAATAAATCGATTTTATCATGAAGATTCATGGCAAATGCCTCAATTTGCTTCTCATCATTTAAATCAAGAGGAGAGAGGACTAATTTATCACCATAGTGAGTTTTTATTTCTTTTAAGTTAGCCTCATTGCGACCTGCTCGATAGGTAGCAATGACTTTACAGTCTAAGGCTAAAAATTTTTCTACAAAACCCAAGCCAATACCACGACTTGCTCCAACTACGACAACCGTTTCAATTTTGTTTTTCATATCAGCTCTCCATATTGTTATTAATCGTTGTAGTACTACCCATTAAACTAGACTTTTTAACCAGCTTTTTGCTTTGTTTGAAATGCTGTCATCCTTTAAAAAAATTTCATAAACTCTTCTTTTATGAGCAAGATCACTTCCACATCGTTTATCCAATAACTCATTCCAAGAGCATAAGAAAATTTCGACAGGAATTTTTCCAAATTTTTCAAGAAGTTCATAAAAACTTGCGTGCCAATAAGCTGCAATACTCTTTTGCATCCATGTCACGATTTCAGAGGTTAAACCTCTTTCTTTGAGTCCTAATCCGTTAATAAATCCTTTTTCAAATTGCTTGGTTCGCAAATGAGCGTATTTTTTTCCATATAACTTATTGATATTATTCATGCATTTTTCTCCCAAATGAATACCAATTGCAGAGTTGGGATCAGCATGAAAATTAGCATGAATTTCTTCGATTAAAGAAGACAGATTTTTTTCAAAATTAGCTCTTTGTATCGATTCATCAGTTTCCATTTTAAAAGCTGCGTATTCTCTTAATTCTTCTGGGGAGAGAATTTCTTTAACCCAAGATTGTTCTAAATGTATTGTCATGTGATAAATCTCAATAAGCTGAATAAGGGTTTTCCAGGGAATTGATTGGTTACTTTTCACTGTCGATGTGATTTTTCTCAATGTCTTAGCCCCTTCCAGCAAAGCCTCCGCTTTTTTTTCCAATACGTGAGCTTGCGCAGTAAAATGTTCAGGCGCATCACTGGGCTCCTCAAGTAAATCTTTAATTTGTGTAAGCTCAAATCCGAAAAATTTCAAAGCGATAATCTGTTGGAGTTTTAATAAATCCTTTTCAGAGTAAACTCGATAACCATTAGCAAGACGCAAGGACGGTTTTAACAAATGAATGCGATCATAATGGTGCAAAGTTTGAACAGATACACCTGTTAATTTACTTAACTTATTTACTAGCCATTGAGTCATTGTTGTTACCTCCTAATAATGAAGACGATAAAGCCTATAGTAACTATAGGGTCAAGCGTTTTTTAAAATAAATTTTAAAGTTCATCGATCGCAGGGACAAATTATGTTACATCATTGAACAATATTTATGGGTGGGGAGGGGAGTGTTAGTGAGTTTCTGAGATAGCTCCAAAAATTCCGTCATTCTTCCTTGTCTTAAATTACATAGATAGACGCTTAACTTGTAGCTAACTTCCAATTAGTGCAGCGATTAGAGTCTGCTTTTATTTTGCGCGCCTGGTGTAATTTCTTATAACTGTTAATCAGTCGTAAATGAGGCTCTATGCCTTCAAGGGCCATGCTGGTTTTGGTCAGGCCGTAAAAACGTACCTTACCTGTGACTGAGCCAACCACGTTTTCCATCACCTCAGTGCCAAACATGCGGTTGAAATTTTCGATAAAGTGCTCAAGCTCAAGATCTTCATCTAAGGTGACTTCCAGTACTGCATTTACCGCTTGATAAAACAGGCCGCGCTGTACTGTATTGTCGTTAAATTGTAAGAACTCACCGACTAATTCGATGGCATCTTCATGAGCGCCAAGTGCGAGATAAATCAGAATTTTAAGCTCGATAATAGTCAGCTTGCCCCAGACAGTATTTTCATCGAACACGATGCCAATCAAGGTGGGAATGTCGGTATAGTTATCTAATTGACTTTCTTCCAGGCGATTAACTAATTTGCCTAGCGCTTTAGTGCTTAATGAATGCAAATTTAAGATGTCTTCGCGGTAATTTAGCGCGTTGTTAGTATTATCCCAAATAAGATCCTCAACCGGATAAATTTCTGAATAGTCAGGCACTAAAATACGGCAAGCTGAGGCGCCTAAGTCGGTGAGGTCGGCGATATATACTTCTTTGCCCATGGCTTCCAGGATGCCAAATAGCCCGTTAGCTTCTTCTTCGCTGGTGCCGGAGAAGTCCCACTCACAAAACTCATAGTCGTTTTTACTGCTAAAGAAGCGCCAGGAAATCACACCTGTAGAGTCGATAAAGTGCTCAACGAAGTTTTCAGGTTCATTGACAGCCATGCTATTAAAAGTTGGCTTTGGCACATCGTTTAAGCCTTCAAAACTACGACCTTGCAACAACTCGGTAAGGCTGCGCTCCAGCGCCACTTCAAAACTTGGGTGGGCGCCAAAAGAAGCAAATACGCCGCCAGTTCTTGGGTTCATCAAGGTTACACACATAACAGGGAATTTTCCGCCCAATGAAGAATCTTTCACCACAATGGGGAAGCCTTGCTCTTCTAAGCCTTTAATGCCTGCAAGAATGCGAGGGTATTTTTCGAGCACGTTCATTGGCACATCTGGCAAGACAATTTCTTGCTCAATGATTTGACGTTTTATGGCGCGTTCAAAGATTTCTGACAAGCACTGCACATAAGCTTCTTGCAGGTTGTTACCCGCGCTCATGCCGTTACTTAAGAACAAATTTTCAATCAGGTTTGATGGGAAATAAACGGTCTTGCCATCGGATTTACGGGTATAGGGAATGGCACAAATGCCGCGATCTTTATTGCCTGAGTTGGTATCAATCAGGTGTGATCCCTGTAACTCTCCATCCGGGTTGTAAATATTCAGGCAATAGTCGTCCAAAATGCCCGCTGGCAGCGCATCTTTTTCTAATGCAAACCACTTTTCATTGGGATAATGAACAAATTCGCTGTTGGCGATTTCTACGCCAAAGAATTGATCGTTATAGAAGAAATTATTGCTCAGGCGCTCAATAAACTCGCCTAAAGCCGAGCACAGTGCGCTTTCTTTGGTGGCGCCTTTGCCGTTAGTGAAGCACATAGGCGAGGCGGCATCACGAATATGTAAAGACCATACATTAGGCACTATATTGCGCCATGAGGATATTTCTATCTTCATGCCAAGGTCGGCTATCATGGTGGTTATGTTTTTAATAGTTTGCTCAAGAGGCAAGTCTTTACCCAGAATAAAGGTGCTCTGCTCCACTTCTGACTGTCTCATGAGCATGGCATTGGCGTCGGCGCCCAGGTTTTCAACGGTTTCAATTTTAAATTCCGGGCCAGTTTGCACTACTTTTTTTACTGTGCAGCGGTCGATGGAGCGTAAAATACCTTCTCTATCTTTGTCTGAAATATCATCAGGCAACTCAACTTGAATTTGAAAGATCTGGTTATAGCGATCGTCTGGATCGACAATATTGTTTTGCGATAAGCGGATATTTTCAGTGGAGATATCACGGGCCTTACAATACACCTTGATAAAGTAAGCGGCACAAAGGGCTGATGACGCTAAGAAATAATCAAAAGGACTCGGAGCTGAGCCATCACCTTTATAGCGAATAGGTTGATCGGAGGTGACGGTAAAGTCATCGAATTTGGCTTCGAGTCTTAAATTGTCGAGAAAATTTACTTTGATTTCCATTGAATATGTCCACAGTCATGCGCGGCCAACAGGCCAGGTTTCACTTTAATTAGGTTTAGAAGCCAAAGAGTCATTCAATGTTTTGGTTAGCGCCTTACCGTAATTCTGAAAAAAACCTAACAAGCTAAAAGTAGGTGAAATATATCATAGAGAGCAATATATTTGCAAAAGCAAACTGTTAAATACGAGCAAATGGTTTTATAAACTACCAGTAAAATCATACCATTTCAGACAGAAACGCCACTTACGTTCAACCACTCATCCAATAACTTTCTGAATTAAAACGATCAAGTAGAAAATCAATAAATACTCTAACTTTATATGGTAAGTAGCGTTGGCTCGGATAAGCAGCATGAATGTTAATATCCTGTTCGCAATAATGATTTAAAATACTCAATAATTTACCAGTTTTAATTTCCTCGGTGACCATAAAATTCGATAATTTAACTAACCCGACACCGGCAATTGCGGCTTTTACTAAACCTTGATTACTATTAATCCGTAGATTTCCCGATACAGGAATAATCAATTTTTTGTTATCTTTATAAAAGCGCCACTCATGTTTTTGACCAATACCTAATGAGTTTCCTGGCTCAGATTGATAAATGAGACAATTATGCTTCATTAAATCTTCCGGAATTTCAGGCATGCCAAATCGTTCAAAATAATCCGGAGAACCAAAAACGCCACTATGACGAAAAGCAATTTTTCGAGATTTTAATAAGGAGGTATTGGGTAAATCATTTATGAAAATTGCAAGATCTAATCCCTTATAAATAAGATTCGCATATTGACTTCCAAGGATTAGTTCAATTTTTATTTCCGGATATAGGCAAAGAAATTCATTAATTGCCGGTATAAGGTGTACTTGACCAAAACCCATAGGAACATTAATACGGAGAAGACCAGATGGGATTTGGTGTTGCTGTAACACCTTATCAGCCGCATCATTTATTTCAGATTTAATCCGCTTGCAATGCTCATAAAAGAGAGCGCCGCTTTCGGTTAAAATCATACTGCGCGTGGTTCTTTGAATCAATTGTACTCGAAGTTGATTTTCCAAACGGCTAATTCGTTTGCTAATAACAGAAGGAGAGATAAATAATTTTTTAGCCGCCGTAGCAAAACTACCTTCTTCTGCCACGCTTATAAATACTAAGGCATCACTAATTATAAAATCGGCCACTTAATACCCCATTGATGATTGATGCAATTTTTGCATCAATGTGATTCTAAAATTGAGCATTGTTTATCATTTTATATCAATTTACTATGCGCGCCAAATGGTTATCCAATAATCAATAGTGGAGTAGATAAATGGGCCTGATAATTAAAAAAGAGAGCCAAGCGGAGAAACAACGCAATCTCAACTATAAGGCACGTTATGTTGAATTAGTAAAACCTATGGCAGGTGCTACAGCACTAGCTATCTATTACATGCTTGAGGGTGATAACCCTGATATTAAAATAAAATTGAGCAGCAATATTGCCGCTTTTATTTGCTGGATATTAGGAGAGCAAATAATTCATCGGGTTTGTGTTTATTTTAATTTATATACTAAACCGAATTCAAAAAATCCCTTGTATCGAAATTTGAAAACGCTCTCAAGCTTAGGTCTTGCTTTAGGAACGATTTTAGCGTCACTAATGACCTCTTTGTCTAATAAGAAGTTATCCATTTCTATATATAGCATGCTTATGGGCTCGGTTATCGGTTTATTTGCTTTTATTATTCAACAATTTAATGGTACGCAAGATGAAGCGAACATTGATGCGCAGGTGGGCACCGAAGGCTGGTCGAAATATACTAAAACGGCTCTTGTTTTGGGGGCTTCTATTGGACAACTTCTTGGAGGGATAATCTCTTCCATACAGGGTTGTGACACTACAATCTGCTTACGCAATATAACCCTTTATGGTGCGATTGCTTCTGTGGTTAGTTTTTTTTCTGTGCTGATATTTGTCCCTCTTATAAATTATTTGACTCGTAATAAAAATAATAAAATGCGGGGCATATTAGTGACGGATGATCGTGATATCTTTAATAATAATTACGTGCGCTCAGGTCTGACAATAGGTGTTGCTATAGGGACTATCTTAGGCGGATTTTTAGGTCCTGCAATTATTTCGGGACTCAGTATAGAGGCGGCTATTGCTATTGGTGCAAGCCTATTTTCAATTATTTGTGGCATTGGGTTAGGTTTTTATGGCCAAAAGCTAACTGTTTATTTTGATAAATTCTGGGGAGTTTCTCTCGATACCGAGAACAGCTGGTCTTATGCAGCACGAAGTACCGCCTATTTTTTTAGTTATTCCGGTATTGCTCTTGCTTATGCATTTTGCCCTGCAGCCACTTTGATGAGTTCTGCAATTGTTGGCTCGGCAATTGCGAGCCTCCTAGGTTGGTTTGCAGGCTTATTTATCATTTGGCTGGCCCGCAAAATAGAACCTGATGAAGCAAAGACGAAGGCAGCAATCTTACCGTGGACTCAAAGACTTTCAGTTGGTTCAACCAGAGGGGCAATTATTGGTGCTTTTGCAGGTTTAGCGATAGGCTTTTTGGCTGGGGGACCATTCGGTTTGATTGGGTGGAGTGTTTTTCTTAGTGCGGTAGGTGGTATTATCGGTGGTATAAAAGATATTATTTCCGATCCTGTTTTTTATAAATTCATTAATAAAGCAACTTCATCATTGTTTAGTGTAACCAGGCAATCTAAACCTGCTCTCAATCGCTATTCCTTATTTTCTTGTGAAGAAACCGGTAATTTTCAGTATAGTTGTCGCGTGAAGCAGAACAGATTTGCTCTACTCGACACATAATATATCAATAAAAAAATAATGCAAATATTTTTCACGCAGCCTTGCAAGTTGTTCGTTTAG
>Ga0105047_10001979_pt1 | contig 36766 bp, 27 predicted proteins | sample MAT04_FD_78384 | JGI IMG/M metagenome (GOLD analysis project Ga0105047, IMG submission 78384) | Freshwater microbial communities from Lake Fryxell liftoff mats and glacier meltwater in Antarctica - MAT-04 (megahit assembly) | ecosystem: Environmental > Aquatic > Freshwater > Ice > Liftoff... | reverse complement strand
GTGGCTTAACAGACAGTGCAATCGGCACATTTGTCCAGTCAAAATTGAACGATGAGATAAAGCGATTGCACAATCCGAACGCGGAGAAAACGTTGCAGTTGTTTCGCGACTACGCTGGTGTAGAACTACAAGAGCAGTGGTGTTGGAATAACTTCCCCGCACCGTTGGTTCGCGAAAGGCTCAATCAGCTACTCAAGTTGCGCGGTGACGTCGTGCATCGTTCGCGTACGTTGCAACCTGGTCCTCCTACGGCACACGCCGTGAAAAAAGACGATCTAGAAAAAGCGATCCGCTTTATCAAGGATTTAGTGACGGCCACTGAAAAAGGTGTGAAGGCAGCGCTCATTCAGATTCGCTGAAGGCTCGGTCCGGGTGATATCGAATTCAGTGCGCAAGCAGACGGCTGAAAGCATTTTCGTTGCGCCTTCTTGTTTGATTAGTGTCTTCTTTTCTAAAGCAGCACCTACAACAGGCGGTTCAAGACTCTCGCGAGTGAAGGCGAGCCACGATTCAGATACTCTTGAAGTTCCGGCAAGTTGCCCTCCCTGCGGATTAAATGGCCCGTCGATCAACGTCTACCAGAGCACGAAGAAACAGAACGCGTCGATTGCACCTCGCAGCGTTGCAACTCGCATTGGTCGGAGTGCTAGTGCTCGCATTACCGTATGTGATGCCGCAATCAATATTGACTGCGCCTTTCAAAGATTTCGCCCTTGTCGGCGGTTTGGCAATTTTGATCAGCATCGTTCTGTGGGTGTTCGTTTCGCGTGGTGCAAAATCCGAAGCAGCAAACACTGTGTTCGCCAATACAGCGATTTCACCTTCCAACGATGCCAAAGTCGAAGGTGCTCGGCGGACACGTCCAACATCTACGGCAACGACACGAATGAAAACATCGAACGATCTGCGATCGACAACCGACGAAACGCCAGAGCGTCCACAAGTATGGTCAAAAGAAGTTTTTGCACAAATTGAATGGCGTCGATTTGAAGCCGTTGTAGAAACGCTTTTTGCGCAGGCCGGGTTCGCCACCAAATCACAGTCACACGGCGCTGACGGTGGTGTCGATGTCTGGCTGTATGCGAAAGCAAAACCAGATGACGCAGTCGGTATCGTTCAATGCAAACATTGGCTCAGCAAACCGGTCGGTGTTGACAAGATTCGCGAGCTGCGCGGCGTGATGGCCGTCCACAACTTAAAGCGCGGACAGTTCGCAAGTACCGCTGGCTTCACAAAAGATGCAGCCGCATTTGCTATCGCTAACGGTGTGAACTTGCTCGGCGCGGACGAGCTGCTTGCACTAATTGGGAGGCGCTCTGCCGATCAACAGCAAGCGGTGCTGGACATTGCGCTTGACGGCGACTACTGGAAACCGACGTGTGCGAGTTGCGGCGTCAAAATGAAAGAGCGCTCGGCGCGCGAGAGTGGCACGGCGTTTTGGGGGTGTAGCAACTTTCCAAAATGCCGTCAAACCATTCGCATGCGCTCGTCGTAGCGTGAAAAACGTCTACGTCACGAGAACGGTAATTTACGTGAGCTGATGTTTGCCGATTTGCCAGCTCTCTACGTGTGTCTACTTCCATGGGAGCGAGCATGCGCGAGAACCGACGGCAACTGGCCTTGGTCCGTTAGGCTCCGCAAGGCAGCGGACTCCGCGCCGCCCGAAGCGGTAGTTCCTGTGTCGCGATTCGGGTTCGCACTTGTGTGTGCATGTTCCAGGCTAGTATGGCGTAATGCTCACCAGATCGCCATGGGTCGCTAGCACAGCCCGGTGGAATCAGAGCGGCGACAAGCAGAACCGCACATTTCAGTAAGGCGCTGCTCCCCACTGGGGTCTAATTGCTTGGGCATCCGTTGCCTTTCATACCCGCTAGCTCGGATTGGATTCAACGCGCCTCGAAAGCACGGCTGGCAGTCGCAAGAGGTATGTACGACCTGAATTTCACACTGTTACCGGTCGCTTCCCAATTGATCGAAGTAAAAGCCGATGTATTGCTATTGCGCGATCCGGTGATTCAACCCATGATAGCTTTGAACAGAAACTTTGTTGTCTTTTGCCGAATACCTGGCGCTGGCGGCGTCAAAATCGAAAGGATCGCCCCGCAAGCGATTTGGAATGGCACTCGCCTCAATGAAAGAAATCAGTGGCTCGGCTGTTACGCTATCGAACGTTCGGTGATTCCGCCCATTCACGTAGCACAAATGCTGAAGGATCCGTGTTGGAATCGCAATTGCGGCAGATCCGAAGTAAAAAAAATAATCGGAGACTAGTACCGCATCCGTGCCCGTGTCATTCGTAACGTTGTGAATGTTGGGTGAACCATCTGGATGACTATGGTGCGAATCCCGTTGTTGCCAAACGCCGTTTGCCCGATGGTAGATATTGTCACCAACAATCATCTTTAGGCTCCCGTTGCGTATTGGACGTTTGTCTGCATAACGCGGATTCGTCCAATACTCATCAAATGTCACCGAGCGAGACACTCTCATCGCAAATATGCAGCGTCCGGTGGCTTTCAAACGTGTTCCTCCCATGCCAACCACCCAGTCGGCTACTTGCGCAACTCTGCGAATCTTGGGTTTGCATGTTGCCAACGTGCACTGACCGTGAAACGGATTCGGTGCAAATCCGAAATCGCGATCTACTACATAGATGTATACCTTTGGCATGCTTAGCAGCTTATCCTCGCGGAACTGTTGACAGGTTGACGCGGGGAACCGTTCGAACTTTCAAAGAGGTTTTCCGAACCATCAATCGCCCGTTGGATGCTAGCGGCGTTCCAGCCGACAATCGCGGATGCGTATTTTTCTAGGCTCGAGGGGATATCCGCGTCCTTTCCGCCTTGCTCAAAAACGCCAACAATTCTTTTGCCTTGCGCATGCGCTTGATCAATTTCCCAGTTAACCCACGGTCTATTATGGGTTTGGTCTCCAATCAGAACTACGACCGTAGACGCCCACGAAACCTTCATGCGTAGCAACCGTTTTAAGACAGCATCCTTTATGAGGCCATACTTTAAACGGTCAGCGTTGGCTGGTCTCGCGCGGATTGAACTGTTGCGGACATCCCATCCTTTGCCGCCTAGCAGACTGGTAAATTTGTCGACAAGGGAATCGTCTTTATGGTGGTGGCTAATGAAAAGGTGGCGCCGTTCATCGGGTGTTGTCATGTCCGTCTAACTAAAACAATATTGTTTGGGTTGAAACCCTTGTTTGTTTGCTTACATCGATGCCGTGCAAGCGCCCAATTCCGCGGCGAAAGTCCTTTACGCCACCGTAGCTGGGATGTCTTACACAGGCCAACTCGACACCAAATTTCTCAGCGTATGAAGCCGCATCCTGGCCAATGGAAATGATCCTTCGCACGCCAAGCCAGGAAATCAACTCCGCGTTAAGTTCGTCAACGCTGCGCAACTCCCGAGCGGTGAATCGTCTATTGGTAAATGGTTCGTCCGGGTCATGAGGATGAAAAGGAAATACATTCCACAACAATGGCGGCTTTTCCAGCAGGTAGAGTACCGCCCATATTTCTGCAGCAGTCCGTTCCGCCACGGCGGGGCTACGCGTGGTTTTGACGGATTCGCATCCGGGATAGACCCGGTGCATCATCGGCAAATGCCGTTCGTCAGTCAGAGCGAGTCCGGTACGCCTGCCTCCACGGTATCCAAGATCCCTACCCATCCATATCGTGTCCACACCCAATTGCTTTGCGGACGTCAACAGGCGCCGGAGGTTTCGCCGACGGATAACCGGCGCGTCCGGCTTGTCGTGAACATCACACACATGCGAATAGGGGTTAAAGACATTCGGTAGCTCGATGCCGGCGATTTCTCGGACAAAGCTTTGGGGGGTCATACGGTCACCGTGTTGCTTGCCGGAGCCTTGAACGTCAATGTGTGCTTTTTAAGGTCCACCAGCACTCCGCCACCTTTGTGGTGGTACAGCTCACGGAATACTCGGAACCCGTCAAGAATTGCGTTCTCCCATTGCCACAGCGGACACTCTGCGACCATTAGACCGTCGACCATACTGCGAACCTGTTTTAGAAGTGAGTAGTCAAGTCGGCCAGGAGTCATATCGGCATAAAGCTTTCGCTCATTTCCCTTAGCATGATTGAATATCCATGTTGCAATTCCTTCTTCGAGAATGATGGCTCTCGCCCCGTCCTCGTTCTCATCAAGTTGAGGGTCCGATTTTCGCTTCAGCTTTAGAAGTGCACGTATAACTGGTGACCATCCAAGATGTGCGGCGTATGAAAGATGGAACACATCATGAAAGCGATATCCGTCTCCACGTCTACTGTTATCTGTCAGCGGATCGCCGATGTTCAGGCCTTTCATCTGTTGCACCACCATTAGTCGATTACCTACCCTACGCTGAATGAATTGAATTTCCATTCGAGGAGGGAACTGTTCAAAATCCCTCCCTCCCGGTTCGACAACAAAATAACGTTTTTTAAGTGGCCAGCGGTCGTACACTTTTTGAATGTTTTGAAAAGCAATTGCCTCAAGCCTTAACTCAAAACACGCGCTGACTAGGATTAAGCTCCCAAGCAATTGACCGAACATACTTGCTCGATTCTCCACAGTCTCGCCCATGATTCGGTCAAATTTGAACGCAATTACTAAGCCGGTGCCATGCGCCAATTCTCGCAGAAGCTCCTCGTTGAGTCGGCTAAGCATTGAATGATGCAGTGAAGCAATTCCATCCATCTGGCGAAAGGTAATTGCTGATCTTTGCATTCGGGCCTTTTCACTGAAACGCCTGCGAAGAAAAGTCAGGCCCGCTTGGCCAAGCGCGTTGGAACCAATGCCAGTAAGTCTCGCCGCATTGACTAGATACCAGAGCGCATCACCGATCTCGTCTTGAACCACCTGCGAATCTGTCTGGTAGAGCTTATCTCGGCGCCTCTTTTTTAGCGCAGAAAGTAGTCCTCCAACTTCTCCAAACAAACCGAAAGTCAGTTTCGCGTAGTGGTCATGCGACGCTTCGTTAGTGAACCGATCAGTCTTGACAGATTGTTCGCAATAACTCTGTAACGTCAGCGGTATCTGAGCAGCGAGCGTTTTCAGTTTTCGATCCCCCTATTTACATCACACGGCGCAAACGGCCCAAGTACTACAGCTGATTTACTCAAGCGCTAGTGGCTGACTGCAAAACTGAAGCGCCCCGGTTACCCCGGAGGCCCGTTGGGTTAAGTCAGACCGATATGGCTGCCTGACTGGCTAATTGTCGATAGTAGTTTTCCTCAGCCTCGGCAGGGGGAATGTATCCGATGGGCTCCAGCAGTCGGTGGTGGTTATACCAAGATACCCATTCGAGTGTTGCAAGTTCCAGAGATTCATTGGTCTTCCAGGGCGCTCGGCGATGAATCAATGCAGCCTTGTACAGGCCGTTGATGGTTTCAGCCAGAGCGTTGTCGTAGCTGTCACCCCGACTGCCAACCGACGGTTCGATGCCAGCTTCTGCCAGTCGCTCGCCGTACGGAATGGACGCGTATTGCGAGCCCTGTCGCTATGGTGAATCAGCGCGTCGGATCGCTCGGGTTGGCGGTCGTACAGGGCCTGCTCTAGTGCATCGAGCACGAAGTCTGTTCGCATGGAACTGCTCTGGCGCCAGCCCACGATCCGGCGAGCATAAACGTCAATCACGAAGGCTACGTACTGCCAGCCTTGCCAGGTTGAAACGTATGTGAAGTCCGAAACCCACAGCTGGTTGGGGCGCTCGGCACAGAACTGCCGGTTGACCCGATCCAGCGGGCAAGTCGCACGGCTGTCGCTGATCGTCGTGCGCACCACGCTACCTCTCATCACGCCGCGTAGTCCCTGCCGGCGCATCAACCGCTCAACGGTACAACGTGCCACCGGCACGCCTTCACGCGCGAGTTGCCGCCAGACCTTGTTTGCGCCGTAGACCTGCATGTTGCCGTTCCACACGCGCTCGATCTGTGGCATCAACGCCTCGTCTCGTATTGCTCTGGCGCACCGGGGTGCGGTTCACGTCGCAGCGCCGCATGCCGCCAGCATCCCGATGGGGCGATCTGCAATACCTCGCAGATCGGCTCGACCCCATGGGCGTCCCGGTGTTCGTCAATAAAGTCCATCAGGACTTGAGTCGGCGGGCGAGCTCCGCCTGGGCGAAAAACGCGCTGGCCAGCTTCAGGATCTCGTTGGCCCGGCGCAGTTCCTTGACCTCGCGTTCGAGATCTTTCACACGTTGTGTTTCGACAGAAGTGACACCGTCGCGCTGGCCTGTGTCGACCTCTACGCGCTTGACCAATTCCAGCAGCGTCTGCGGCACGCAGCCAATCTTGGGCGCTATCGATTCGACCACCGCCCAGAGCGATGGGTACTCCCCTCGGTGCTCTTGCACCATTCTCACTGCGCGCTCGCGGACCTCAGGTGAAAATTTGTTCGACTTGTTCATGGCTCAATCCTCTCAGAGATTTGAGCCTCCTCAAAATACGGGGCGATTCAGTCTAGCGAAGTCGGGAAGAACGACTACTGTTCCTGTCGCTAGCGCAGATCAGGATTCGCTTAGCCCAATTTTTGCCTTCTCGGCGATTTGCTAACGCGGTCGGTTCAAATCCAGGTTTGTCGTGGTTATACTAATTCCCATGGCTGTCGACGCAGACGCTCCACTGCTTTCCCGGCAGGACTTGTTGTCCTTGCTTGAGTGCGCGCAGCAGTTCGCCACTGAGACGGATCATGATCACCTCGTGCCGAAGATTCTCGAGAGGGCGTGTGCGATCACGGACTCGCCTAGCGGCGCTGTTCTCCTTTACGATGCCAACCGAGGTGGCCTGTTCTTCGCGGCCGCAGTCGGTGAGAAATCCGCAGAGCTTCTCGCCCTATGGGGCGAATCCTCAAATCAACGCGTGCCTGTTGAAGGAAGCAAAGCGGGCAAAGTATTCTTGTCTGGAGTATCAATCGTCGAGCGCCGCGCAGGCGCAGACGACGACCACTTTAAAGGCGTAGACGAGCAGACCCGACTGCATACCGAATCGATGGTTTGCGTATCGCTGCGCGTTGCAGGCAAGAGCATTGGTGTCATTCAAATTCTGGGCAAGGACGGCGGGGAGTACACGGCTCGCGACACGGGTCTGCTCGAGCATTTCGCAGTGCAAGCGGCATCGGCGATGCAGGCCGTTCAGTTGAGACGTGATTTGATTTCACACATGGGACTTTATGCGCGCGAAGAAAACTCGGACCTGATTGATCGCTTGAATGCGCCGGCAAAACTGGAGCGAATGACAGTGTTGTTCGCCGACATGCGAGGCTTTACGCAGCTTTGCCAATCACAGGGAAGCCCGACCGGCACCCAGTCGATCATGAATGATTTACTCACCATGTTCGCTGATCAGGTTCTCGTGCGCGGCGGGATTGTGAACAAGTTTCTCGGTGACGCAGTGTTCGCGTTCTTTCGCGGTGACAACGCCGCAATCCGAGCTGTGCAATGTGCCTTTGGGATGGTTGAGCGCTTTGGCGCACTACGCATTCGCTGGGATGAATCCAACAATCAGGATCTATCGTTTCTGGATCTGGGAGTGGGAATCACAACGGATGAAGTCACAGTGGGTACGATTGGTAGTGCTAAGGTACGCGACTTCACAGCGATTGGCACCGCGGTGAACCTCGCGTCCGCGTTTCAAAAAGAAGCGCGGAATGGTCGTCGCATTCTTGTTGATCGAGCCACTTGGGTCGCTGTTCGAGACATCGTCGCTGACAGCGATCCGCCAGTGAGTTATGAGCTTCGGAAGCCAGGGCAGTCAGTCGGTGTGACCTACCCACAACACAACCTCAAAAGACTCAAACCCGAAGTGCCTGTTCGAGTCTTCGTCAGCCACAACAACAAGGATCGGCTTTTCGTGGAGCGGGAAATCACCGAGCCGTTGAAACGCAGGGGAATTGAAACGTGGTACTCCAACGCCGACATCATTCCGGGACAAAATTACATCAGTGCGATTGAGACGGGACTGCTCAATTCAGATTGGGTGGTCATAGTCATTAGCGCGCACGCGGCCACTGACTGGGTTAGGGCCGAGGTTCGAACTGCATCCAAGGATTCAAGACTTCGTGGACGAATATTGCCTATCATTACCGATGACACTATCCCATCGCGCGTTGCCGATGACCTCGCTCAAGTGCAGGCACTGGATGCGCGGTCAGCCGCGGACGTAGGCGAAGAGTTGTTTCAATTACTGACGACACATGTTTAGTTTGAAATCGCGATTGAACCGTTGCTCGTCGCTGCTGTCAACACGGAACATTGGCTGCGACGGCGAAATTAGTGGCGTGCGCAATTTGTGGGTTCCGTAGGGCATGTCACAAAAGACTCTATTCCTTTGTTCGCGCATGGAGCCGTTCGGCGATCACGAAATTCGGGCGCAACTGCTTGAAAAATTTGGTTCGGGTGATTCCTTGGCACTGCCATATCGCTTGCTTGTCGAGAATCGGCAACTGACCGGATCTGACGACGCTAGACTCTTTTGTGCGCGTGCAATTCAGGAATGTGACGCAATTATTTTGATCTTGGACGGGTCGACCGCAACGACTCGCCACCCTTTTGACGCACCGGTTCTCGAGCTTGAGGTAATGCTCGCAGCAGTTTCCATGAAGCCCGTCTGCATTCTTGACGGAAGTGATGGAAAAGATCCGCTTTTTGATTTGCTCGGATCTGATTTTTTTGCAATCGAATCTTCTAACCGTAAAAACATCTGGACTTTACGCCGTGACAGCGTGGCGTCGTCCACAGCGCATTTGAAGGATGTCGTTGGAGAGACATGCGCTGGGCGAGGTCCGATTGCAGTGGCGCTTCACGAGCACTTAGGTTGGGCGCGACTCGTCATGAGTCGCGCCGACAGACTCGAAGCGTTCTCGGAAGATGGCGGAAATTTCCCGTTTGCGCTTCGCGGTTTGGAGGTGCCCGACATGATCTTGAGCGATATCTCCGGGCTACTCGACCAGGGCGAGCAAGCGTTCCAAACCAACAAGATGGCAACGGTCGTGTTCGGATGGGACGCAATTCGCGCGTTATCAAAACGGCCTTGGGGCGATTCGAGCTTGGAGCCTCCCGTGGCGGAACTTTGGCTTCGAGCGCTCACGCAGTGGAGTGGCGCGATGTCGTGGCTCGGCCTTTTTGGTCATTCGTCCGGCGCCGCAATGATGAGTAACCTCGCCCGCATTCGCATCGCAGAGGTGTGCAGTCCGCATGTGATCGCCGACGGCAGCCGTTACTCACGCGCCAGGATTACCGGTGCCGTCGCCTCCTCTTACTTTTCGCTATCGCGTCGACTGAAAGACGAGCAATCCAGAAAAATTGTTCTTCGCAAAGGGTTGACCTACGCCGCAAAATCAATTGCACAAACCAACGACATTCGATCGAAAGCCGAGGCGCTAACGATACACGGTACGTTGAGTTTGGCGACCCTAACGTCGATCGGGATTGCGCGGGGGTTTCAAGAACTGCATTCCGCCGTCGGTAATCACAAGAAAGCAAGCGAAGGCAACGTCTGCGACTATGGACTCGCGCACGTAAGGATTCAACTTGGTGCTGCCTACAAAGAGCTAGGACGGCGCGCAAACTGGATTCCGATGTTGCTCATTCATTCGCGCCGTTTGCTGGAGTCGGCTTACGAAGTTTTGTGGAGCGAGCACAAGCGCGACGCGGCAATTGACGTGGGCCAATTGTTGATGTGCATGAAACACCTCATTGAAGTTCGGCTTATGCTTGGGCAGGAAACCGCTGCATTTGAGCTGTGGCAACGAGCGATTACATTAGCGAAGAAAGTTGGGGTCATGGATCAATACCGACAACTGGTTGCTATCGGCGGCGCGCAAAACTGGGTCGTAGAATCCGATTCGTGACCTTCAAATGGCAGTTGAGCTAAGACAGTGAACTTAGGCGTCACGCCCCGACTACTTTCGAAGTACTTCGACAACTGCTTTTTCTAGGGCGGCGCATACTTTGTCGACGCAAGCGCCCTTTTCCCATCTGGAGTTCAGGACTCGAGCGGCAGCAACGTAGATAGTGCAGTAGTAGCCTTTGTCGTCCCTGCTTCTTCCACCGTAACAACCTTCCGGTTCGACGACTAATGCGCTTATTTGATAGAAACTGGACTTTCCTTTGCCGTCGACAAAGATTCCAGACGTCGCAACAAACCCTGACCTGTTGAAGAAGGTTCTATGGTGCCGCAGCCCGAGCTTTTCAAGAGCGCGAACAACGGCAGCCCTCTCTGCGTCATAGCCATTCTCCGCGTGTATTGGTGTGAGCGCCCAGCTGGCCGACATCGTGTCGCGAGCCTCCGTCCGTAATCTCTTTCCAGCAAGCCGCATCGCTTTGATCGTCACTTCGCGCCAATTTGGGTTGGTCTCGCCCGCTTTCGAGGCTGCGTCGGCAAGGGAGTCCAGCGTGGCAGTGAGTGCATGCTGAAATCTTTCCTCCTGCGCCCCAGGACCGGAGGTTGGGGTAGCCACTTCCTGTGCGAAACCCATGTACGGCATCGTTGAAACGGATAAGCCACACAGCAGTGCAATGACGACAGAAGCTTGCTTCAAACACTATCTCCCGGATTGGATCGAAATCCGCTTTTCAAGTCGCGCTAGCGAAGTGCTCATTTCACGTGCAAGAGTATCGCAACGGCTGGAATCTGGAATCTGGGATCGGCGAGGTTGCGCAGGCTTGGATCTGAAGCGTGAGTAGCCTAAGATTCTGCACTTCATCGCGCGTTGCCTCGGCAAGCGGCACTTCGGTCCTAGACCACATGAATATCCCCGCAATAACCATTGCCATGCCTGCGCAAGCAGCTGTTACCAGCCGCATCATTCGCCAGGTGGCGGAGGTCTGCTGCATTCGAGTGCGCGGCCGCAAGTGACCACCGACAGCTTTCGTGACTTTGACGAATTCTGCGTCGTCCTCTTGACCATTCCAAGCATGCAGGTTCGCAGTCTGCGTCTCCAAATATGGGCCAGGTATCTGGCAGCCGTCGACGCGTATCGGAACAAGCTTTCCAAGCGCCTTCGCGACCGCTGCCTCTTGCTGAACCCACGGCGAAAGCACAGATGCCGCACTCCAGATAACGACTACACACGATGCTTCTCGTAGTGCTTGATCCAACGCGGAGCTCCACTGACCGCCAGTCTGCAGATTCTGGTCCCACCATACATCGCATTTGGCAGATATCGCTAAGAAGGTGCGAATCCTCTGTGCGAGCGCCCTTTCCTCGGTTTTGTAACTAATAAAAATGTACTGATCGCCGGTCGTCATATCAAGTTGTCTCGTTTTCAGACCCATGCGCCAAGCCAGCAGCGCGGGAATTTGTGGAGCGACATGGTGTGGCTTGAGGTACAGAGGCGGTGGCCAAGCCGGTGAGGATTCCGAACATGAAGATATTCAGCACTATTTGACAGCCTACCGACGTAATCGTGATACGCAGGCTCGTCACATTGCTAGGTTTATGCGCGAGCTAACCTTTATGTTGGCACCGTCGGCTTGTTCACCAATTTCATCTGTAACTCCTGCAATGCTGTCTGTCGTCAGTCCGACGCCATTCCCGAGTATCCACTTATTCCACTGTTCAGTATTGCGGAGCCACTTCTGTTGCCGGATACACGATTGCAAGCACTTCCTTTACGCGAACGCTGTCGATCAGGTTTCACGCGTTGTCGGGGCCATGTACGACGGGTCAGGCCGCCTCTACGCCCAAGGTGGCCTGTTTCCGCCGATGAATGGATTGGGCGGCGGCGGAAGCACCGCAGTGGAACCGATGAGCTTATACCCAAGCTGTGTATAGACTTTGTCGTAAAAATAATACGAGGAGGAACTGCCCTGTCGCTGCCACCGAAGCGCCTCGGCAAGGATGCGGGATGAAAAAGGTACGAAAAGCGCGCCAACTTTGGCAAAGTAGGGAGGACAAAGGCCGTCCATTGATCGGCAGTTGTTCAGGTTTACACCGATCATTCGACATCCCTTCTCGGCTGCGGCCTCAACCTCAGCCTTAACGAATAACGTCTTCGTGTAAGTGTCGTTGCCAATCAAGAGCACCAACGTGTCGGTAAGGCGAACCTTCGCAGTGCAAACTGACTTGATGTAGTAAGGCGTTTGCGAGTTGATCGCTTCATCCAACTGAAAGTCAGCGAAGTTGAAGTCGATGTGCTCGTGTGCTTTCCAGGCGCACATCAGATCGTATCTGCTCTTGTCCGCACTACTGAAGCTGACGAAAGTTCGCGGCAGGATGTTCATCTTGGCGTCTTCTGGTCTTGCAGTCTTTGAGTGTATTCCTAGCCGCGAGAGTTGCCGCAAGAGCTGCTTGGTGCGGCCCAGCGAGGCTGTCAAAAACTACATAGCAAAAACCGCGTGCTTAGTTTTCGGCATTTGGAGCTCAGCACTTCGGAATTTTGCGTTCCCCGATTTCACGGACACATTTCTACGTTTAGGGTGGCCTCCGATCTGTTTTCTGGCGCGCGGATCAACAGAGACTTGCGAACAAGGTCGAGCAGCAGTTGCCACTTCTGTCAGACGTTTGTCATATCACCGTCTGATTCGTCGTTCATATAACGGCGCAACTAGCCGCGTGGTGTCAACAGTGAGATGAAAAATCACTCGCAGAGAACTCGCCATGCTCATCACGCCACTAACAAACAACATAGGCAGAGTGACTTTGATAACTCCGTCGTGCCGTCACTCCACCGCACATGGGTAGTTGACTCTTTTTTGGTTTTGACCTACTGTTGTTTCGAAGTTCTAAACGGTTGCTGGTTCAATGAAACGTTTGCGAGGGCGACGATCCTTTGCGACGGAATGACTGATTTGCAACAAACCAGAACGACACCGCCAGATGGCTTCAAGGACTGGTGCGAAAGTGTAGAAAGACCGAGGTCCTGAAGATGTCAACGCCGAGAGCCCTATGTTTTGTACTAATGCCGTTCGGTCGCAAGTCGATACCTGCTGGCGCCACGGTGGATTTCGATTCCGTGTATTCGCAGTTGATCGCCCCGGCGATTGTCAGCGCAGGCATGGAACCCCTGCGTGCAGATGAGGAGCAGGCGGGCGGAATCATTCATAAGCCAATGTTCGAGCGGTTGATACTTTGTGACTACGCAGTCGCTGACCTTACCGGGGCTAACGCAAATGTCTTCTACGAACTTGGCCTGCGCCACGGAATCAAGCCAGCGCGCACTGCGTTGATTTTTGCCGCGAACGGCGGTGCTTTGCCGTTTGACGTTGCGCCGCTTCGTGGACTGCCTTACCGAATCGGAGCAGATGGAAAACCTTCGCATGCGGACGAAGACAGTGCCGCACTCGCAAAAAGGTTGGTTGCCTCGCGCGACGGAACAACGGACAGCCCAGTATTTCAGTTGGTTGATGGATTTCCGGACATAAAGCGGCTCAAGACGGATGTGTTTCGAGAGCGGGTAGATCATGCCCAAAGAGTTAAGGATCGCTTACGGTTAGCTCGTAAAGCCGGGCGCGATGCATTGAAGGCCATCGAAGCGGAACTGTCGAGCGGTCAGGGTGGATTGATCGACACAGAAGGCGGCGTGTTGATTGATCTCTATCTTTCGTACCGCGCCGTGAAGGCATGGGATGAAATGATTGCCCTCGCTGCCGCAATGTCGGCACCGCTTGCATCGACATCCCTAGTACAAGAGCAGCTTGCCTTGGCGCTGAATCGAGCCAACCGAGGCGAAGAAGCAGAGCAAGTGATGTCCCAACTGATTTCACTGCGCGGCGCAACGAGCGAGAACTGTGGAATTCTGGGGCGGATATACAAAGACCGTTGGGAAGCAGCGCAGCGCGTGGGCGATGAATTTCTTGCGCGAGGCCTGTTGAACAAGGCTATAGACACCTATCTGCGCGGTTTCGAATCTGACTGGCGTGACGCCTACCCCGGCATCAATGCCGTAACGCTGATGGAGCTCAAAGAGCCACCGGATGACCGCCGGAATAGCCTCATTCCGATCATTACCTACGCCGTCGAACGACGGATCATCGCAGGGCAGCCCGACTATTGGGACTTCGCGACGCTGGTCGAACTCAATGTGTTGGGAATGAACGAGTCGCAGGCGGTAACGGCACTCGAGCAGGCGCTTCCCGCCATTCGGGAAATCTGGGAGCCAGAAACCACAGTTCGCAATTTGCGGCTCATTCGCGAAGCGCGGGCTCGCCGCGGGATTGACGTAGCTTGGGCAAACTCCATTGAAGCCGAGCTTGCAAAGAAAGAGAAAGCGAAACCTACAGCCTATTTGTAAAAATCCGTATCGCATCGAGAAACCTCTCTCATTCAACAACTTGGAGTCAGTATGGCCGTTAAAAAACCTGTCGCGGTAGTTTTCGTTCATGGCTTGGCGAAGAAACCCCCGCGAGACAAGCTTCTCGAAATTTGGCAATGGGGCCTCAGTCGCGATAACCCGATGCCAAGCGTGTTTCTCCCGCCAAATACGGGCATCGATTTGTCGACCCGAGGCGTGCCGCAGTACTTCAATTACTACGCAGACGTCTTTTACGGCGAGGACTTCGAGACCGACTTTGATTCGTATTACGAGTCGAATACCGATGGTGAACTTGCTTCCGAAAATCTGAATCAGATCGAAGAAGGTCTTCGCTTGCCTCGGCCCGTCACGCCGCGCGAGCATGAGTTTCTGCGCGCGTTCGAAGCCAAAGTCACAGCGCAATTGGCCCTTTTGCCCTCGGCGCCCGACGACCTGACTGCTGAGCCGCGATTGACCACCGCGACCGGTGAAAAGTATGAAATTGCCAGTTGGCTTCCGGATGGCATCAAGCAAGCAATCATTAAGAAAGCCGCGATGGAGGCGTACTACTTCCTGTTCGATAAAGAGTATGCGCGGCCCGATGGCCAGCGATTCAAAGTGCGACAAGAACTCAGGTCGCGCCTTCTTCGCGATCTCGCCGAAGCATCGGCGGCCGCTGACCGCGTGGTGATTGTCTCGCACAGCATGGGGACGATGGTCGCCTACGATGTACTGCGCAACTGCCCTGAGTGCAGCCAGGTGGACACACTAATTACGCTGGGTTCGCCTCTTGGTATTCGCGAAGTGGAAGATGAACTCGTTGCGGTTGATGCCAAAGATGTCGACTTCCCGGCGGGCAAGTTAAAGCAATGGATTAATGTTTACGATCCACTTGACCCTGTGTGTGGAGCGGATCCCATATTGGGCAACGACTACGCGCCCGTAGACGGGAAGCAGGTAATCGACATCAAGGAATCAAACTGGGGAAGCTGGCGACACACAATCACTCACTACTTCGCAGGTACTGAGTTTCGTGCTCAGCTCGTGAAGGCGACTGGAACGTTGGTTCGATAGTCATGGTTTCGAACGCAGTACACGCAATTGCGGATACTCTGCTGCGCGGAACAATGCCTGACGCACAGACGTGGGATATTGGGAGTGCGGTTTGCCTCATCGCCGATCAACTTTCGCAGCAAAGCGCTCGTGTTACCAACGATTCAGTGCGATCCGCAGTCAAGACCCTCAACGATCATCGCGGGTTCGAACACACGCGGGTGCTGGGCCAGGCGTGGAGAGACTTGAGGGGCTTCGACGCAACCATTACTCGACGACACGCTCAGGCGCTCATCAATTTATCAGCGCTCGACGAAGCCGAAAACCTGCTGATCGACGGTTTGCAGCGGATCAAAACGGCGAATTTAGGCGCTCAAGCAACGTCCGAAATACCGGAATATGAAGGCCTCATGGGCCGCGTTTACAAGCAACGGTTTGTGATGACCAATAACGCCGATTATCTAGGGGCCGCGACTGATCAATATCTTGCGCAATACGAAACCCCGAATCAACCGTTCTGGCACGGCATCAACGCTGTCGCTCTGCTCACTCGTGAACGACAGCAAGGAATTCACCGAGCGAACTTGCCTTCTCCACTAGCCCTTGCGGAGAAAGTTCGGCAGCAAGTCTCTCAAGCTTATAAACGCAGTCAATTGGATCCGTGGTGCGCTGCGACGTTGTCGGAGGCGTGTTTGGCGCTGGGCGAGAACGACCTGGCAGAGTTGTGGCTTTATCGGTTCCTGCACCATCCGAATGTGAAGCCGTTTGACGTGGATAGCTACGACAGACAACTTCGAGAAATCTGGCTGGGTAGCCTGACGGGCGGCGACGCGGCCGGCGCCGATCGCTTGACGATCATCATGGCGCGCCATATTGCTCGAACACAGCTTCGCTGGTCACTGTCGTCGTCGAGCGTTACGGCATTGGCTCTGGCGCTCAAAACCGACGCGACCGTTTTCGAAAAGAACTTCTCGGGTGAAAGTAGTTTTAGCGTTGAGACTGTCAAGCGCATGCTCCAAGTGTGTGCTTCAATAGGCTGTGTGTGCAACGTTTCTGGCGAGCGATTGGGCACGGGATTTCTTGTCAATAGCGCTGACCTCGGTGGAGGGCACGCATCTTCCCCAGTGTTTGTCACTAACGCGCACGTCATTAGTGACACTGTGGTTGGTGCTGTGAAGCCAAAAGATGCTCGGATTACGTTTGAAGTCGAATCTGCGAATGCTGCAGCGCCAGTTTTTTACAGCATCGACAAAGTGCTTTTTTCATCGGACCCAGGCGATTTAGGAAAGAGACAGGCCGCCACGGAAAAGCTTGATATTACGATCGTGAGCTTGAAAAATTTACCGGCTAAGTTTGTATCACTTACGATGGCACCCACTCTTCCACTTGTGCAACCGAAGAGCAAAGCGTACGTGGTGGGTCACCCCAGAGGAAGTGGGCTTCAGATTTCGCTGCACGACAGCTTACTGCTCGATATCGATGACGACGAAAGGCTTGTTCACTACCGCACACCGACCGATCCCGGGAGCTCTGGGAGCCCGGTCTTTAATTCTTTGTGGGAAGTGATGGCGCTGCATCATGCGGGCTCGGTCTCGACGCCGCGATTGCGCGGGGAGGGTTCATATGAGGCGAACGAGGGTATTGCGTTGTCGGCGATACGGCGAGCGTTCAGTCACCACGCTGGGATCCACGTGTCGGCTGTGGAACACTGAATCAGAATGCAATTCCTTTCATCAGTAGGGGGGTTAAGCGTCACACAAGCGACGTTACGTGGCAGTTGGGAGCAAGCTCGGTTCTCGCGCCATGTCGGCCGGTGCTGTAGAAAACCAATAAGTTTGTCCAATGCCCTCACTATAGGAAACATGGTAGCCGGCAGGAACCGGGTACACGAACCATGAGTCATTGGGATAACCGCGTAGTAACGCTTCACCAGCCGCATAGATTAGCGTCTTTGGACCGAACGGATAGAGTATTAGTGGTGCCTCGTGTTTTGCCGCCTCGGCTATTTCAGTCCGCACTAGCTGCCGCATCAATGCCACATCTGCGATATCAACAACCCTCCGGGACCAGGGTGCCTCCGTGGCTAGAGTCATATGGCTAATCACTCGTCGATTGACCTTTTCACTTAATCGAGTGATGTCGGGCCTACCGGGGGTGCTTCCAAGGGCTAGCAACCCGCTCGCAGGCTCGACTTCGTTAAGCGCTGCCCAAAGTCTTTCGGATTCGTGGCCAGCGATTATGACGCCGCGACTGTTTGATTCATTTCGCATTCGAGCTGTAGTGCCAATCGGCGCAATAAGGACATCGCTCCAGCCGATTTCGCTGCTTGATCGATTTAGGTTTCCGTACGACCGTGGTGATGTGTAGGCAAGCAAAGTCTGTGTTGCATTTATTTCTAATGTAGCCAAGGCTGTGCTCAGCGCGACAACATGAATCTTGGTCATGCACGAAATGTCGATAATCAATGCGGTTGAGCCTAGCGTTTCAGCAAGCGTTGAGAAATAGTCTTCGAATTGCGCGGAAGCATAAGCTTCAACCGTAGCGGTTTCGAACTGCGCGTTTGCGGCGTGGGTCGACGCTTTGACTAAATCTCGATGTGCTCGCCTCAATTGGCGGTCAATTACCTCAGGGAAGCCCCGGGTTGGATACTCCAGCAAGTGAACTCCTCGTAGCGCGACGCCGCTGCGAGCGAGATACTCAAGCGATCCAACGCACCTGCGCTCGAAGCTATTCACGCCAAGCCAAGTTGCTTCACCTAGGGTTGAAATGGGTGGCGGCACGGAAGAAATTGCCGACGTCACTTTACGTCTCCCTTTATTGGAGCGGACGTCGACCACTCCCGATATTTATTGAGCGCCAGCTTTGCTTTCTGAAGTATTGTGTCGCGAGACACTATGTGGACGATATTGCCACAGTGGCGAAGACTCTTGGCGATATGGTCTGCATTTGCTTTGCCGTCCTCCGTTAAAAGCAGCACTTGGCGAGTCAGCTTTCCGTCGCCAACTCCCGCTTGCGGATTTGCCACGACCGAGCCGCATACAAAGTGGACAAAAACGTCTGGATGGGTTCCATCGAGGATGCCGACAAGCAGCGATGCGCGAGCCGCCTCTTCAAAGACATCAACGCTTAGTTCGTCAGAGTCGAAACTGCGAAGAATTCGGCCACGAGATTCAAGTTCGCGCTCGAACTGAGCTCGCACTTGCTCGGCCCACGGTTTCATCCGAAGCCAAACCACACTGTCTGGATCCGCTGCAATCGGTGTCTTAGATCTTCCAAGTGCGGGGCTGCGGATCAGCAATGCAATGCTGGAAAGTAGCTCTTGGATATCGCGCGCATCTTCGAAGGATCCCAACTGCTCTCTAGAAATCCAATCAGGCAAAGACGCGCGCTGGTCTCGTCGTTCTACTGTCGAAATTGAAGGAGCCCGCAACCCGCGCGCAAAGCCCATTTCGAACATCACCTCTAAACGCTGACCAGTAATGTCGCCGATAACAACTCGAGCGTGCCGAATCTTACTCCGTACGGCGTTAGGCCAGTCCTTGTTCCCTAGATTTGTATTGCCGTCGGACAGTTCAAACTCATGAAAGCTGGGATGCCGCCGCAATGCTGCCGCAAGCTCGGCTTTGAACCGCTTGCTTCTGTCATTTTCCATCCGATACGCAAAGAATACAGTTTCGACTCTCTTCTTGGCTCCGGCAAAGGATCGACGTAGATCCACTTCGTCGCGGGAGAAGGAAATAGGTTCAGATTGCGCTCGATCAAATGGTAGAAAAGAACTGTGAGGCCACGCGAGCAATGGAGCCACCTCAAGTACTTTGGTGCGCAGGCCCGGACTCCATGGCTTGCCTTCGGGCATACAGAATGCCCCGCAACGAAGTGCTGCCTCGATGAATCTCTCTAGATTCTCGTTTTCGTCAAAAAAGCTGGTCGCGACTTCCCGGCTGATGCTGAGGTTCACTGGTCTGACACTGGACTCGTTAGTGAGTTGTTTTTGAAGTCCATGAATCAGGAACTTGAAGTCCTCGCTTCGCGTAAAGTACCTCGGGAGTGTCGAGAGGGCGAACGATTCCAGATAAGCCTGATCGTTCTTTAGAGCCTCTTGAAGTCCTCCGCGAGTTGCAAACCCATTTGCAAGATGCTTTACCGCAAATCTGACCGACTCGCGTGAAGCAAAGAGAAGTGTTTCAAACAACTGATCCAGATTCGGTGCCAAGAGCTTGGGTCGCTCGGAAGAGTCTTGAAAGTGGCTCTCCGCAGCAGCGCGCATAAATTCGAACCACTCTGTACTTCTCGGATACTGCCCCAAATGGTGCAGATCATAATGATCGCCTGGAGGCGCACTTTCGCAAAAAGCGGACAGCTCACGTCCGGTATACCCCGGTCGAATTGCTAGCAGCGCAATGTATGAAGGCGACTGATTCAGTAGTTCGAGAACTGGAACCGCTGCATCGGTTAGGGCTTGGTCAGTTTTGTCGAAAAATACTAACAATGGAGTGCCCCTTGACTGACACAACTGGGCTACCTCAATTAACAGACGCCGCAGTGGGGAAGACAGCGAGGCGCTTTCAAATGCCGCGAGAGGTGCACGATAGGTCGCCCGCCTTAGGTCTTCAAGTTTGTCAACAGACCACGGTCCCGGACTGCTGATGCGTAGTTCATCAGGAAGGCAGCCACGGACAGCTGCGACTACGTTTTGCGTCGCTGGAAGTCCCTTCTTCAGGATGAACTTCGCATAAAAGGAGAGTGCTAGTATCGAGACAGCCTTACCCTGTATGCCCGCCTTCAACGAAGGTGGCGTTTCGTAAACTAGCGGCCCAAGGCCAACCTGCTTGGTAATTCCAGAAAACTCTGCCGTTAGGTTGAAGTAGGCTGACATGCCATCGTGCTGAAGTTTGTGATACCGCATCAGCATAGTTTTGCCGGCTCCCCGTGCCCCTACGATCAGGGCACTGCGCGGGAATATGTCGGGAAGGCCTGGTGGCTTGCGAAAGATGTGCTGCACTGCGTCGCTTGTGTACTTCTCGGCGTCGGTCTGTATCGACACAGCCATTCTCGGCTCCCCAATTTGGTTCAAGGTATGTGCATCGTGCCCCGTAACATGCGATCATAGGGATGATGGCGATCACGCAGCGGCTGAATACAAAAATTTATTGTTGGCAAATCCACCGTTCAAACAATCGACCCCCTGGTTGTGGCAACTTTAGCGCAGCCCAATTCTCTGACTCGTTTACGCCGACCAAAATTTGACCAGACCGCCGACTTTCCGTGGCGATCCTTCTTCATTGTCATGAGAGTTGCGCCGGGGAAGTCAATGAGCTGTAGGAGCTGCTCAGTTTTCCGGTGGTTCCTTGATCAATGGACGGTTGGCATGCATAAGGGAAGCGGAAAGTCGCAAACCGAATCGACGCGCGATGCATTATGACCATCCATCTTAATTCAAGTTTGGTCTGAACGTCATAGTGGACACAGAGCTTGTGGCTCATTCTGGCGACGCGGCAGCCAGACTTCGCGCACTAGAGCATCGTTCTGCTGCTCGTCCTGCGTGAAAGACTGCTGGGTTGCACTGAGCAGACGACCACACGCGAACTGCACGGCTCGGGACGCATCCCATGTCAAGCGTGAAATGTCCCACGTATACGACTGACCTTCGCCCGTCCCGATAACCGTGCGGCCGTCGGCGGAGAATCCGAGCGAATCCATCCACCGCGTTCGTGTATGCCATTTGAGCAATTCGCGCCCAGTGGCGATGTCCCAGAGGCGAGCAGTTTCGTCACGCGAAGCTGTGACCGCGAATCGATTATCCGCAGACAGGGCTACCAATTCCAAAGGAAATATATGCCCCCGTAGGATCGTGTTCGGAGCACTGCCGCTGCGTTTCCAGATCATTGCCGTGTTGTCGTTCGAGGCAGTCGCCACTAAGCTGCCGTCAATCGACACTGCCACGTGATTGACTTTGTTCGTGTGGCCCGTCAGCGTCCGGACGATCAGGAGTGTCTTGACATTAATGACTTGCACGTCGCCGCCGCTGTCAACGAAAACTTCGTTGCGGTCCAGCTTGCTCTGGACGGTCTTACGCTCAAGGACGCCTGTCGGCACTTCAACGGCTTGGGACGCCGGAGCAGTCGACCAGACCCTGACAGCATTCACTGCGCCTCCAGTGACGAGTCGGCTGCCGTCCGATGAAAACCCTACGCGGTAGACGGGACCGCCCTCATGCGCGCGCAACAGCACAGCGTCCGCTGGGTCCGCCACGTCAGCCAGAAGCACAGTACCGTCGGCGAACGCTGCGGCGACATGCTGTCCGTCCGCGCTAATGGCAACGCCGTAAACTGGCCCGCCGAATCCCGGATACGTTTTTATCAACTTACCGGAGCCGGTGTCCCAAAGCTTCGCAGTGCCGTCGCTCGAGCCTGACATCAAATGCTTGCCGTCTCGATCCGTATCGATGGCATCTACCCAGTTCGTGTGGCCCTCAAGCGTTGCCAAGAGGGCTCCCTTGGTCACATCCCACAGTCGAATCGTCTTGTCCATCGAGGACGTCGCCAAACGGGATCCATCGCCTAGGAACAGCATGTCTCGAAGTCGCTCCGTGTGTTTTACGAGCCGATGAAGCAGCCGCCCGGTCGTCGCGTCCCAGATTTGCGCCTCGCCATTGTGCGAAGCCGTTGCGATGAACTCACCAGAGTTCGAGAACGCGATCTTGTACAGCGCAAGACGATCCGGTTTCAGCACGAAAGCGACTTCACCTGTCTGCGCATCTCGTATCTCCGCGATTCCGCCCTCACCGGCGATGCCAAGCCATCGTCCGTCCGGACTGAACGCGATCGACCACACCATGCCTACGTTGGTTCGTTGAACCCAGTGCTCCTTCAGGTTGTCACCGTCCAGCAGGTGAACCGCGCCATCGGCCTCCGCGAACGCGAGCGCTGGTGGATGCGCGCGCCAGGCGATGTCTCTCACCTCTTTGCTTGAAGCGACAAGCGGGCGCTTGCGCGCGCCGGTTTCTGTATCCCACTCGGCGACGCTACCGTCCGCTCGTCGAAGGACGAGCCCGTCAGAGGTTAACTGCGGCGAGGCACCCGCACTTTCGAATGTCTGCAGCAATCGGTCCTCGTCGTGAAGCGTCATTCCTAACGCGAGGCTCAACGCTCTTGAATGATCAGGAAACAATTGCATACCCGCGAGCGCAAAACGCGCACGCGCAGCCGGATGCGTTGTCCGATCAGATGCACGCTGCACGAAGAGTTGCGCCAATGCATCCTCCGCTCGCAGACGTTCTCGACGCTCGGAGAGCGTCTGGATGACTGCGAAAACAGCAATGCATGCGAAGGCTGCAGCAACCCCTGAAAGCAGAAGCAAGCTGTTTCGCTGGCGACGACGTTCTCGCCTGAACAGATCGTCCTGCCCGACGCCGAGTAACCCGGCGAGAACCTTGAGACTGCCCGCGTCGCGACCGTCCTTATCGATACGAAGGTCTGCGCCGAGTCGTTCCGGTCCGAAACGCAACGCGGCTGGAAAGCACATCGGGGGATCACCTTCGACGATGACCGGAATGATCCGTCCTGTCTTGCCCAGGCTCGCGAAATACTCGATTTCCGCGTTGACATAAGTGCTCGCCGCCGCCTTCGGTGAGCAAAGCACTATCAAGTGTTCGGATCGATGTAGGGCGGCTCTGATTTCCTCGATCAATTCGCCGCCAGCGGCAAATTCTGCCCGATCCCGAAATACCTTGCCCAGCCGCCGCCCGAAAAGACCCTTGACACCGACCTCGGGCGCGACATTGCCTGGAATTCGATAGGTCTCCAATCGCCGATGCAGCCAACCCGCCAGCTTCTCGTCGGAGTGGGAATAGCTCAAGAAGGCCACGTAGGCACCTGCCGCGGCGCGTCCGGATTGCGCGGTGGCTTTCGAAGATAATGGCTCCGGTTTCATTCAATCCGTAGGGCGTGAATCGTTCCAGCCGTGGAGAATGGATTGCAGCGCGATCCGTTCGTATGCCTCACAAAGCCGACTCGTGAAGTGCGTGGTCTCGAAGTGGAATCGACGTGCTGCAAGGACACGACTCTTCCCTTCTTGCTGAACCCCCCCGGTACCAAGAGCAGCCGGAGTCTGTCGGCATTCAGTAACGAATCAGGCGATTGCACAGTAAGGCGTCGAGCAGGTAGTCTTCCTGCACAGAGATCGGCATTTGCCAGCATGAGAATTCTCAACCACGAAAATCTTGATCGTGGACTCTACGCAAGACTGGCGCACACTCCCCTGAACTACCCACCGAAGAGCTTTCTATCGACGCATTTAAGATCGACCGGATTGAAGTACCCCTTGGCCCAAGAGTCATTCGTCCACAAAAACCATTTGGCAGCTACGGCCGCTTGATTCTTCAATGCAGGTGCTTGCGCGTTCGCAGACTTTTTGGACTGCGTCGCAAATTTGTTCAAGAACCGGAAATGATCAACCAGTCCGATCGCCTCTAACGCGAATACGGTTGCCACTTCCTCGCTGCGGATGCACAACAGATTGTCACCATTGGCCTGTTCGCCGCCAAGCGCAAGATTCGAAGAACCGCAATACACGGTGGGGTCGTCCCCATTGAAGCCACAGACCACAAATTTGTGGTGTATCTGGTGACCCACTCCCGCAATGTTCCTGACTTGATTGAACGGTGCGGGTAGCTGCGTTGCAACGGGTTTGCCAGTCACCAGAATTCCGTTCGGTTTACCAGGCGAATACAACGCGATACCGCCTGGGTTGTCGGAAATGCCGTAACTGAAGATACTTTGATTCTCGTGCAGCGTCTTCAACGCTGCGTAGACCGGACTTTGTCCGCTGTCCATTTCCATCACGGCAAACAAGACGCTCCCGACCTGATTGGTCTTCGTTCCCTCTAAATTAATACGGGCCGCAACTGAGCCAAGAATCTTGTTCGTGTCGTCTAGGCTGTGCGGCGAGAACGTGATTTCTCCGCTGATTTTGGAGGAGAGATTGAACTTGAACGTGTCGCTCGAAAGGTTTGTGGTTAGGAACGCTGCTTCCTTGACATCTCCCGCCCAGACGGTATCGAAGACCTCGGCGTACTTGGCCGCCACTTTGGGCGTGTCAAAGACGAGCACATGATTCGAGTTGACATACATGCCCGTCACCGAAAAATTCGTAGAACCGGTGAGCACCTTGATCGCCGTCTGATCGCTACCGCTACGAACAATAAAAACTTTGTCATGCGAATAGCGTTGGAAATGGCCACGCTTTATTGCGGCTACATTTTTCTGCGCCTTGATGAATAGTTGCTCGAATTGGTCTTCGGGCGTCGATCCGCTTTTATCGTGGTGTAGCGCAGCGTTGTCGAGAATAATCCGAACACGACCCACGTCTGCGAGCGCCAGCAGCGACGAGATAATTTCGGGCTCGTTCAGATCGTAGGCAAACACATCGACCGATAGGCTACCGTCGGAATACACCTCGTTTAGCAGCTCCATGATGCGAGCACGCGCGGTAAACCCGAGCCATGCATATTCCTGATCGTAGGTGTATTGCACTCCCTGCGCGTCACTACCCGATACTTGTGTTGTGTCGAACAACAGCTCCTTGCCCGGTGGTCGAATTAGTGCCTTTAAGCCAAAATGATTTACGAACGCTTGAGACTGCGTATAGCCGCGCGTAAATCCCAGCTTTAAGCCATTCAAATCAAACGGCTTGACGGGCACCACCATCGAAACACTCAGCGTAGCGTCGAGCGGCAACATGGAACCCTGTCCGTCGACATATCTCGGCGTGACCGTGTAAGTGTAGTTGCCAAAGAACGGCTCAAGTCCTTGATGCACGATGCCCGGCACATGCAACCAACGGAACTTTTGAAACGGCGCGTTGATGCTCGAGTTTGCCGGCTCCTTTGGGTCTTGCGCGTGCTTTCCTGGGGTCTCGAAACCGAGCGTATTGTGCAAGTAATATGGCGGTTGAGTGCCCGGCTTACACGCTATGGTGAAGCCAACGAGGTTTATTGATTTAGCTTCCGGTACATCGAAAGCAAGCAAAGTTTTTACATCACCCAAATACGCCTTAACGGTCAGATTTGGCATTTTCTTAACAACCGATCCACCCATGATGCGCGCTCCTTGTTAGATGCAGTCCGATGCAATTTGGATTGCAACAATTAAATGAGGACTATCGAAATTTGTCAACGGTCGTCAAGCGGCTGCGAATCACCGCATGATTCGAAGAAATCGGATTCAAGTGACCAGTGCCTTCGAACGTTAGGCCAAGATTTTCTGAACCGCCCCACCTACGTAGGTGGGAGAGAATAATGTTTCGAACGCGACCGCCAACACGTTGAGTAGCTACCCATCTCGTGCGAGCAGCAAGCTGCTTCGAATTCAGCACCTAGGGAAACACTGAACAAGTCCCGTAAATCTCTGTCGAATAATTCAATGAAAGCAACTCACTGAAGTGACAACGATGAAACAGCGAAGCTTTGCCAGTGTGGGATTGAAATCGACGGACTTCTCGACGCATGGTCGTACGACCAGGAAGGCCAAATTTCTGATTGAGATGGACGCACTGGTGCCGTGGTGTGCGCTGTGCGAGCTGATTGAGCCGCACTACCCGAAGGCGGGCAATGGCCGCCGTCCGGTCGGGCTGGAGCGGATGCTGCGAATTCACTTCTTGCAGCTCTGGTTCAATCTCGCTGACGAGGCTTGCGAAGAGGCACTCTACGACACGGCGCTGTTGCGCGAGTTCGCGCAGATTGATCTTGGAGAGGAGCGCGTCCCCGATGCAACGACGCTGCTCAAATTCCGCCGCCTGCTTGAAGCCCACGATCTCGGGCGAGCGATCTTTGATCGGGTCAATGGTCTGTTGGCCGAGCGAGGGCTCAAGTTGGCGGGCGGCACAATGGTTGACGCAACGATCCTCCACGCGCCCAGCTCGACGAAGAACGCGTCGAACTCCCGTGATCCCCAGATGCATCAAACCAGGAAAGGTAACCAGTGGTACTTTGGCATGAAGCTGCACATTGGCGCGGATACCAAGAGCGGACTCATTCACAGCGGGGCACCACAGCGGCCAACGTGCACGACTCCCAGATGCTCACTGAGCTCTTGCACGGACAGGAAACCCGCGTCTATGGCGACAGCGCCTACCGGGGGCAGAAACAAGCGATGATTGAAGCGGCGCCCAACGCCCGGGACTTCACCAATGAGCGGGCGCAGAGAAGCTCGCCACTGAGCGACGCGCAGAAATTGAAGAACCGCAGAAAGAGCGCGGTGCGAGCCGGGGTTGAGCATCCGTTTCTGCATATCAAGCGACTGTGGGGCTACGCCAGAACCCGCTATCGGGGACTGGCGAAGAACGCCAATCGCCTGATGGCGATGTGTGCACTCTACAACGTTCGACATGCCGGGATCATCTTGGCGGGATAGGTGCGTCCGGCGGGGGCAACTAGCCCACAAAACCGCCAGAGACCATGCATAACGGACTGGTTTCGACACATTTCAGTCACTTTTCGTCTCAATAACTCTCAATATTCTTTGTGTCACGATTGGCGCTACTTGATCAGCGCTTCCCTAGCTGACTAACCCGTCGTAGCTGTACATGTCGCCCCGATCACTTTTTCAGCTGATAAACAGGGGGACGCCAAATATCACCGGCAGATTAACTGCCTTCTAAAGTTCATCAAGAAAGATCGCCACCTTGGCTCGCAGTAATCCATCGTGGATCACATCTGCATTAGTTGGCAAGCTTGCGTCCGCGCAAAGTTTCATGACACTCACGCAATGAACCGAAAACAGTCAAGGTCGCGTGCGGCACTTCTCTCACACATCCTACGCGTTTGTGCAGGATGTGTGACAGAAATTCGTCGAATCATTGACGCGTAGCGAAGCAATTGCTATACATCGTGTCGTACCACTCACTTGGAAACTAACTTTGCACGACGCGCGGCGTGAACTCGGTGGCGTCGAATTACAAGGAGCTTCCGCTTCTCCGAATTCACAATTTGGAGAGACAACAACGAAGCGACTTACCGCAATACAGCTCACATCATTAGGAGCCAGGTAAATGAATTCCGGTTGGAATGCCATTCTTCAATGCGAGACTGCCGGTGCGGTTGTGCAATGGGAGTGCCTACGCTTCGTCTTGCCCAGTGCTGCTGTGCCAACGCGTATCTCGATTCTCTCCGGGGATCAACCTGCGGATCCGTCTGCATTGTCTCTGTTTAAGAGTGTCCAGGCTAGATTGCAGTTGATCGCGGGGGTGCCGTATCGCTGTGGCCCGGCGCGCATGTTTGACTGTATGGCGTCGCACGAACCTAGCTGTGAACATGTGCTTTGCATTGTGATTGGTCATCTCCCTGTGTCACCTCGGTTCGAGACCGTTGCAAAGTCATGGCTCAATCAGAGCCCAGGCAGAAGTACAGTGATCCCAGTACTCGTAAATGGGCTGACACCTCGCCAAGCGTTCGCGGGCGCCGGACATCCGACGCTGTCGCAATGCAACGCAGTTGAAATGGGTGGGACGTCACATGCGGTCGCCGACAAAATTCTAGAACTCGCCTTAGTGGGTGAACGACCAGGCGTTTTCATCAGCTACCTGCGTTCGGAAGCGTCTGGCGCAGCAGAAAGCATATTCGACGGGCTAACCCGAGCAGGCTACAGGGTTTTTCTTGATCGATTCTGCGGAACGCCTGGTCGACGTTTCCCCCAAGAACTAGCCGAGGCAATGACAGGACTTGGTGTCGTGCTCCTGCTCGAAACCGCAAGTCTTCACAAATCGAAGTGGACGCTTTGGGAGGCGGCGTTTGCTCGTCGCTACCGAATTGGGCCTTTGGCAATCAATTTTCAGGGCGCAAAGGAACTACGTGGCAGCATGGCGCGACACAGATTTTCATCGAATGCGGCGGCGTCCTTGATGCAAAGCGAAGTGGACGCTTCGGTGCAGTTTGTCGGGCGCAATCTAACTCGCATTTCACTAGGTCGTCGCGCGTATTACGAAACGTTGATCGAGCTTGCTGCAAAGTCTCGTGGCGGGTCGGTTAAGAGATTAAATATTGGCGCGGTCGAGGCTTCCGACTCGATGGGAAATCCAAAGGTGCGTGTTGTGGTGAGCGGCGGTCCCGCCCAGCTTCGACATATGCGAAGACTGCATGATCTCGCTTCGGGGACGCAAACATTGTTGATCGCCGGCGAGCACCAGCATTTGCCGGCCTTGTCACATTCGGATTTGCTGTGGTTAGCGTCGTCGCTGTCGCTTGAGCCGGTGGGGTCGGCGTCTCTATATAGACGCGTACGTAAGTTAATTTGAGGCCCGCATGAAGATTCTCTTTGTTATTGCCCCCGATGATTCTGAGCGCGAGGCGGCGACTCAACTGGTTGCCGATCTCGTGGAGGCTCTCACGTACCGGGCCGCGCCGCAGGAATGGCAATTCCTTGTACTCGCCGACCTTCGAGATTGTTTGGAAATCGGTTTGGCGACCCTTGGTCGCTCAGCATCCAGAACAGTCGAAGGGGGCGAACGTGTGCGCTCACCACTTTTGCTATTGCCAGTGGGTGGAGAGGATTTCGATAACGGCGCTGAAAACGCGCTTCGGCATCCATCAAACGATATACCCCCGGATTCCATGGACAACGGGGGAACACTTGAGGATCTTGTTCAGCTGGGAGCTGTTGAACGCCACGAGCGGTGGACAATCGGAAGTCAGGTAATGCGGGTTGATCAAGCACTTGAATTGATGGTCGACGAACGCTTTGACCGGGTGTTATTTATGGCGGGAAACGAAAACCAAGAGAATCTGGCTAGTAGACTCGTACGACCCGGCGGTGATGGCGAATCGGATTATCGAGTGCGCGCTCTTGATGATCGCAGCCGACTCGACCGCAATCGAGTATCGCCTACTTTATGGTCGCCCTTGAACGAGGACGACGAGAATGCCGCACTGCGTGAAACTATCGCTTCGGAAGTAGCCAATGCTGTTCGCCTATCTTTCCTGCTTGATACCTTTGCTCGTGGCGAACTTCGCGCATAGTGTGTATCGTGAATCGCCCATAACTTGATCCTAAGACGTTCGTTGTTTGAATTGAGCATTTGGGTCATTAGCCAATTAATTTCTAACCTCACCCGAAACAACTCGTTGACTGTTGAACGGATCGATCCATGGCAAATAATGATACAAAACCCATTACTTTTCGAGTCAGCGGCGTTGCTCTGGGCAACCCTGCCGACGGCGAACGAGGTGAACGCGGCGTGCGCCCCTCCGCGCCCGGCCGTGGCGAAGGTGCTCTCGTCCAATCACTGACTGCAAGCACCGGTGATGGAAGTGCCGACGTTGTGTCGATCAAAATTGTCGGCGGCCCTGAGCTTAGGTTGCACCCGGATAACGCGCGGTTGCTTATACGTTCGCAGATTGGCAGTACCAGTTCGGAAGCCGCTCGTGGCGGAGATGCCGATGTCGTAGACGTACCCATCCGATTGGCATGGAAAGGACCTGCCACCGCGCGCGCCGGTTCCGCAAGTGTGGCGTTGGAATGGATTAAGGTGATTGCTAGTGGCGGCGGAGCGGCCAAAGCGTCGGCGCTGACACTTGCGAAGGTTATTGATGAGCGGGTTGACGAGGGACTGTTTCGCTTGGGACAAACGCCGTTCGGCTCACTCAAAGGCCAGCCCAGAATCGACCTGAGTCGCGCACAAGCATCGGGGCCGATACTGATTTTTGTGCATGGTACGTTTAGCTCAACTGTGGGTTCGTTCGGTGACTTGTGGACCAGCTATCCGTCGACCGTTGCGAAATTAGTCGAGCACTACAACGGGCAGGTGTATGGTTTTGATCACTACACGCTGAGCAAAAGTCCCGAGCAAAACGCGCTCTTACTCTATAAGCTTTTGCCGAAGAATGCGAAAGTGCATCTGGTCACACACTCGCGCGGTGGCTTAGTCGGGGAGGTGCTCGCTCGCAGTAGCGTGGAGAAGGGTTCAGCCTTTACTGCCGCCGACATTCGGCAATATGTTGACTCGAAAAAGCCGCAATCGATTATTGATGCGGTCAACGAGTTCAACCGTCTCGTTGCTGAGGGCGGCACACGGATTGAACGGGTAGTGCGCGCGGCCTGCCCAGCCTTTGGCACCACGCTCGCGTCCGATCGGTTAGACGCCTATTTGTCGGTGCTGAGCTGGGGTCTCAAGGCAGCCAGCGTACCGCTTGCAGCAGAAGTCATCAACTTCTTGGATGCAGTGGCGCGAGAGCGAACGAAGGCCGACGTGCTACCGGGAATCGAAGCGATGCGACCCGATAGTACGGCGGTCACAGTGCTCAACGCACACGATGTGCGCCTCCTAGGCGACCTCCGTGTGATCTCGGGTGATCTACAGGGCGATACCGTTTGGAGCTGGGTCAAGCAGCTCATGAGTGATGCGTTTTACTGGGAAGACAACGACGTCGTCGTGCAAACCCGATCAATGTATGGGGGTTCTGAACGAGTCCGCGAGTCAAGCTATCTGCTCGACCGCAGCGGCACCACGAACCATTTTTCGTACTTCAAGAACGAGCGAACCGCCAACGCGATGCGTGACGCATTACTGCTGGACGGTTTGCCTCCCGGCTTTCGCAACATCGGCCCGCAGTCGTTTTCCGGCAAAGATGCGACAGGCGCACGCGGTGCACCACTGGTCAATAGCGGGACACGCCCGTTGGTGATTATGCTGCCCGGGATCATGGGCAGTAACTTGAAACGAACGGTCGGTGGCAGTTCGGATCGCGAATGGTTCAACACGTGGCGTATTGTGGGTGCGCTATCCCGCTTGCGGCTACCCGATAACGACGCGAAGTTGGTATCCCCCGATGGTTCGATATCAATGTACTACGGCGATTTGCAGCAGTTTCTGAATCGGGATTTCGATGTTGTCGATTTCAGTTATGACTGGCGGCTATCGATTCGCGATGCAGCAAGGGCGCTGGGCGAGGTCGTGATCAAAGCAGTAAAGACGCGGCTTGACGGAAAGCAACCGGTGTCGCTGCTAGCCCATTCGATGGGCGGTCTGGTGATGCGTGCCATGGAGTTTGAACATCCGGCGGCATGGTCTGCTCTCCTCGCCCAACAAACCAAATGGAACATGGTGATGCTCGGCACACCCAACGGCGGGTCATATGCGCCTATGCAAGCCTTGACAGGCGACGCAGGCGGTGTCGTCAGTGCAGTGGAGTCTGTCGGCGTGAATCCATTCGGCCGCACCAGTTCGAGAGAGGTGGTCGCAGGCTTTGTCGGTTTGCTCGAATTGCAGGCTGACTTGCACAACGGCGCACAGAACCTCGGCAAACAGTCCACGTGGCAAAAATTGCGGCAAGAGGCTTCAGAAAACTCGGCGGGTTACTCGCCTTGGCACGACGCTGGACGCAGCGCCGAGGCTCTGGATTGGGGGGTGCCAACTCAGGCAAACCTTGATGACGCGGTTGAGTTTAGAGCGCAGCTTGACCAACAGATTAGCAAGAGCGCGCTCAACTTGGCACCGATCAAGCTGGTGCTTGGGCGCGCGCCCAGCACGCCCACCGGAATCGTGGTGAACGAGATGGGGCACTACTACGCAACCACTACTGAAGGTGATGGCCGGGTGACTTGGGCCTCCGCGCAGCTTCCGGGCGTTCAAACCTGGATCGTGCCATGCGTGCACGGCGATCTTTCAGCCGCCAGCGAACACTTCGGTGCCTATCGTGACCTCCTACTCACCGGTACGACGACGGCCATTGATGCATTCTCACATGCCTCGTCTATCAATATAGGGCGTGGCGGCACACTCGGTGCAGGGGTTGCAAATGGGCGACCGCGATTGCCGGATCTATTCGATCTGCTCGCCGATCCGCAGGAACCGAGAGATGACGACGCTACGAGTAATGCGCCCACACGGCCGCGCATTAACGTTGCGGTTCATCATGGTGATGTCCGTTTTGTCGACGGCGCCTTGCTGGTCGGGCACTATTCCGGTTCGGAATTGACTGGGTCGGAATCGGCGTTAAATTCGCTGCTGGACGGTTCATTACAACGTTCGCTTTCCGCGGGCCTGTATCCCTCCGCTGTCGGCAGCAATGACATCTTCATCAATCGCAATCACGGGCCTTTGCTAGCTCCGCGCCCGCGCAGTGTCATCGTAGCCGGACTGGGAATTGACGGGGTCACTCGCGCGGCGCAGATTCGCGTGGCTGTGCGTCAGGCTGCTCTGGCGTATGCGCGAATGCTCAGCGACGCTGCCATCGGTCTCGTGGGCACCTCTTCCGGTAACCCTTTTACGCTCTACAGTGTTTGTATCGGGTCAGGAAGCGGAGTTTCTGTGCCTGAATCTGTGCTAGCGTCAATCGAAGGTGCGCAGGACGCCGCCGAAATTGCCGCTCGCGAGGGCTGGCCTCAAATCGCCACACTGCGATTCATCGAACTCTATGGCAATCGTGCCAGCGAAATTCTACAAACCGTGCGCCAGCGCGAAAAACTCCCCGATGCCGGCTTCGCCGTGTCGCCTTCGACCCTTGTCGTGATGAGTGGTCACCGCAGACGCCAGCCTGGCCTCAGCTACCGCAGCGCAAACTATGATCTCATTTCAGTGACTGCCGAATTGAAATGCGAGAAGGTCGGTGACGATGAGCACAAGATCATTGACGAGCTTGAATTCTCAATGTGGACGCAGCGCTCGCGTTCGGAAGTGCGCGGCAAGGCGGTGCAGCCAGCGCTGATGGCATGTCTTGTACGAAGTGCGGAGAACAATCCGGATCAAGATGTAAGGCTGGGTTCTACATTGTTCAAGTTGCTTATCCCCCTTGAGCTGCAGACATCACTTCAGAGCTCGTCAGCCGTCGTGCTTGATCTTGACGGGCCGAGCGCGGGATTTCCGTGGGAATTTCTTGACGACCGCGAAAACCCTGGTATTAGCAACAGCCGTCCGCTGGCCGTCCGGGTTCCCCTGTTGCGAAGGCTCAAGACCAGCGAGTTTCGAAGCAATCCGCACGACAATGCGAACTCCAATGATCAACTGGTGATCGGCGTGCCGCTTCTTTCAGCAGGCTACGCCGAATTGCCGGGTGCAGAGCGAGAGGCTGTCGCGGTAGCGGGCATTCTTGGCACCAAAGCTCTTTTGCATGCATCCGCTCTGCAGGTTGTCGCGACGTTGCTCACCAAAGCATGGAAGGTCGTCCACGTATGCGGGCACGGTGCGCTGGGTGACGGCGCGCATACGGGCGTGGTACTTGATGGTGCCTGTTTCCTCGGACCGCGCGAAATCGAAAGCATGACAACAGTGCCGGAGTTGGTATTCGTAAACTGCTGTTTCCTGGGGAAAATTGGCGACAAACCTAGTCAGGCGACCAAAACAATTCTCGATCAAAAGCCACTCTTCGCATCGAGCGTAGCGGAAGCGCTGATCGGTATCGGAGTACGCTGCGTTGTTGCTGCAGGGTGGGCGGTGGATGACACGGTCGCGACCGTGTTCGCGGAGGCCTTCTATGGGAGTTTAAAAGGCGGCTTCAATTTCCGGGACTCTGTACAGGTCGCGAGGAGAGCCGCATTTGACAGTGACCCCAACGGCAATACATGGGCGGCTTACCAGTGCTACGGCGACGCAAACTGGCGGCTGGTGCGGCCTGATGCTGAAAGTCGTAGCGGGCACTACGACCCCGCGTCGTTTGATCCCCTGTCCATCGGAAGCGCTGACGACCTGTTACTTCACATCGATGCAATTTGCGCTGACGCCGCAGTCCAGATCGACCGAGGATCGCTGCGCGACAAACTGCAGCGGTTGGAATTGTCATACGGAGCGCTGTGGGGCAATATTGGTCGAGTGGCCGAAGGATTCGGTAGGGCATATCGTGATCTGGGCTTGTTGGAGCCCGCAGCAAGATGGTTGTCTCTTGCGGTCGCTACCAATGACGGCACAGCGCCCCTTAAAGCATGGGAGCAATGCCTTAATGTGCAGACACGATTAATTGCTGATAGCGACAGCACAGCGGGTATCGCGTTGACCGCGCAGGACAAGGCGGATCGAGTGGCGAAATTGGTGACGTTAGCTGCGGAAGCGCACGCGTTTGTGGAGGGGTTCCCGACAGCCGAACGTTGGTCCATATTTGGGTCCATCTTCAAGCGAATCGCGCTGCTGAGCAACGCCAACGAGCGCCTCACGGCTTTGCGTGAGATGCGCGCCGCGTACGAGATGGCTTACGATACTTATGAGGCTACGAACTCGAATCAGCGCTTTTATCCGGCAATGCAATGTATCGCGGCGAGCGTGGGACTAAGCACGCTGTCGGACGCGGATAGGCGGCTCTGCGATAAGTGGCTGGATGCGTCCGAAATTGCACTTAGATCGATGAATGATGAAGACCCCCACTTCTGGAGTCTCATCGGCGGAGCCGAACTGACTGTATTAAAGTCAATTCTTGCGGGCGGTGACGTGGGTGCGATTCAAAATGCCACGGTCACCATCGGTCAGCTTCAAAGCGCACACCGACGTAAGCACGAGTGGCGTTCCGTGCGCACCAACTTTGATTTCCTTTTGTCCGCATGTGAAGCTCGGAACAACGTTTCAAAACCCGTGTTAGTGGAACTTACTCGCTTGCGGAACGTTGTTGCCGAATACTGCTAAACGCCGCCTGAAAGGAGAAGAATGGGGGAACGCGCTTCCGCAATGATTGAAAATTGATCTGCGTGAATAATTGACTGCGCGATGGCAATGTCGTGCGGTATCAAAATGTATCGGGCCAGTCCAACATCTGGAAAAAAGCGGTTCCGCGTTGGCACTACTTATCGCTGGTCATGTCACTTTCGACGCGGTAGTGACGTAACGAATTGCTCACGCGCCATTATGCGTAACTCACGATAAATACTCTTACCGTGAGTTAAAGAAATACCCCTGCAAATCTGCACGTCTGCGGCATCGCCAATCCCACCTCGACGCGTTAAATTGGCCCGCCGCGCTCTCAGCCGTGGCCCTGCCATTGCGATTGTTTACGGCCGCTATTCGACATGTACGGCGTCCGAGCAAAATCACGACGAATTTGCTGGCCACGAAAAACCTAACCCCCGTTAACAACCAATTATCGTGGGTCACCTGTTCGCCTCCTCTGGCAAACTTACAGCAATGTTTACGTCGCGGCGATTTTGACGTCTCTACATGAGCGAGTCGGAGGCAGACAGTAGGGTCATGGCGGCCCCACAAGTTCTTGATACAGTGCTCGCACGTCCGCTAGTGGCACAGCCAACTCCTTAGTGCCGAAAAGGAGCATTAGACTTTGACAGGCGCGAGTAATCCCAACGTAGAGACGATTGACATCCGTGGCTTTTCTGAGGTCATAGCGTTCGATACCGACCAGTAGCACCACGTCGAATTCCAAGCCTTTTGAGTTGGCGACGTCGGCAAAATGCCGAACGTGCCGCCGCGCTAAATTCACCTTCGCAGAAAGTTCTGCCTCCACCATACCTTCGCGCAACTTCAACGCAAGGCGCTGATAGGTCCTTGCCGCCGCAGCGGAATCAGGGAACAGCACAGCCAGGGTTTGATGGAGCTTTGCAGAGGTCAAAGCGTCTATGATGCGAGCGTCCATGATGTCTTCGGATTCGCACGCGACAAGGCGAGGTCGGACTAATTTGGGCCCCTCCTTTCGCGCCTTCTCTGCCAAGGATGCTGAAGGCTTTTCTCCGCTCTGCAAGACTGCGCGAAAGCTAGCACTAAACAACGCCAATCCCGGCACATCAGCCTGGCGGAGGTTTTCAGTAAGCATCACGTGCGGTACCGTTTGACGAGGGAAGCAGGCCTTCAGATCAATGCTGCTGCCGTGGTGCAACTTCTGCGCAATGTCGCCCACCACCGTTACGGCGCGGTATCTTGGATCGGACTGTTCAACCATTAAGAACACTTGTTGCTCTGTGAAGTCTTGGACCTCATCGACAAACACCGATTGATAAAAATCGGGCTCCTTCAGTTGTGGCAGCCCACTTTCCGTCAGATCGCGGCCCATCAGATGGATAAGGCATAGTAGGAGGTCGATGTCCTCGTCGGCCAACTTGAATTTGCTGAGCTGCGCATGTATGCTCTTAGCCAATTTAGCATCGGGGAAAAGATCGGGAAACGCGTCCAGAGCGGTCAAGTACTGGTCAGCAACACTCGCTAAGGGCTGGAGGAGCTGGGTCCGAAGGAGGCCTTGGAACAAGGCATCTAGCGTTGTGGTGCGACGCTGTCCGTCTTTACCTTCCGCCACTTGGGACAAGCTAAGCTTTGCACGACCCCAGCCAAATTGTAGGGGCAAGACATGCAGTACGCCACCAACAGACGTATAAATCCTCTCTGTCGCCTCGGGTAGAGGGTGCATGTAAAGGTGGTCAACGCTGGACTGAACCTGTAACCTTTCCGTTGAGTACTAAAGAGACGAGAAAGTATGAAAGCAGTTACGAAGAAATTGACGGTATCGTCGGCTGAGCCTGTGGATAAGATGAAGCTTGCGAGGCGCACAT
>Ga0105047_10001978_pt1 | contig 36767 bp, 34 predicted proteins | sample MAT04_FD_78384 | JGI IMG/M metagenome (GOLD analysis project Ga0105047, IMG submission 78384) | Freshwater microbial communities from Lake Fryxell liftoff mats and glacier meltwater in Antarctica - MAT-04 (megahit assembly) | ecosystem: Environmental > Aquatic > Freshwater > Ice > Liftoff... | reverse complement strand
GGAAGCTGAGACCTGAGTGCGGTCCGCGGAAGTCGAACGCTTTCTCGAGCGTGTGGTTGAACCCGTGGCGTCGTGGCGACCGGAAACCTTGCCCTCATCCCCGTCCCTTCTCCCGGAGGGAGAGGGGTGCCGGCAAGCGTGTGCGGGGCATCGCGCATGGGACCGTAAATGAAGCACGGTAGTGGACTCCGAAACGGCGCGTTCTCTCGAGAGAGAGTGGCGGGCACCGGTCCCCCTCACTCGCTCCGCTCGCGAGCCTCCCCCAGGGAGAATCGGCGCTACGCGCCGACCGGCGTGCGCAACGCACGCCGTTTCTCGTGAGTGATCAGCCACCAGCGAGCCATCCTGAGACCTCACAAGTGGAAGCTCACAGCCCCGCGCCCCCCAGGCGTGAAACCGGCGCCGCTGCGGCGCCGGTCGCCGCAGGCGAATCACGCCGGACAGGTGGCATCACGGGGAGGCTCACGCGAAGCGTGAGGGGCGGAGCCCCACATCACAGACCGACCTGCGCGGTCGGCGGGTCGAGCTCCGGAAGGCACGCATCACCGAGGACGTCCTGCACGGCGGCGAACCGCTCGAACACGACCGCGGTCGAGGCGGCGTTCGCACGCCGCTCCGCTCCCTCCGAGATGCCGGCCGCGAACGTCGTGGCCCTTCGCTCCGCGCTCGCGACGTCCGCGAGCGGAGAGAGGACCTCGTCGATCGCGTGCGCCGCGACGGTCGGCGACAGCCATCCGCTCTTGGTGGCGCGGATCGGCCCGCCGCGCGTGCTCGCGACGAACTCGCACATATACTGCCCGTTGGTCGACATGCGTGCGTCGAGCTGACCTGCCGTCGGCGCGCCGCCGAGGAAGACGTGCGCCGGGCCGGACACGCGAAGCATCTGCCAGCCCTTCGCGGAGGACGGCCCCGGGCTCGGGACCTCGACCGATGCGAGCTCGGCGGTGAGCGCGCGCACCTCGGCGAGCAGGCGCTCGGCGTCCGCGCGCTTCTTCACCTGCAGGATGTCGCCCTTCGGCGTCACGAGCTCGGCCGCGGGCAGAGTGATGTCGTCCGAGTCCTCGGTGAGCGGCTCGACGTCCACCGCCGCGATGATCTTGTCGACGCCCGCGAACCACGCCTTGAGGCGCTCCGGTCGCGGGCAGCGGACGCGCATCTCCTCGGAGCCGCCGTCGGCGTCGGCCGCGGCCGCGGACTCAGCACTACCTTGCGTGATCGCAGCCACGCAGCCTTCGCGCGCGACCATCATCACGGCACCGCGATCGGCCACGAGCACTCGCTCGAAGCGCACGCCCATCTTTCCGGCGGTCAGCGCGGCCGTGCCCGCCGGCGGCGATTGTGGCAAAGCGCTCCGTGTGGCGCACCCGCAAGCGCTAATGAGGATGCCTGTCGCGATGAGACGGAGGGCGATTGGCTTGGACGACATCCACGGCTTGGGCTGCAAGCCGGGGGCCACGAGGCGCCGACGTGGGCACCTGTCGCCTTGCTACGGCACGCCCGAGGAGTCCCCGATGTCCTCGGGGTGCTTCGCCTTCACGTCGGCGGAACAGGCCTTGTCCTTCGTCTGGACGCACGCGCGAAAGACGAGCTGGTTCTCCTCGGGGGTGCCCTTGCCGCTGCGCACCTTCTTCTCGAGCAGGGCCTTCACCTTCTTGAAGTCCTTCGCCTCCGCGGCGGCGCGCGCCTTCAAGAGGTCGGCGCTCGCGGTGGGCACCGGCGGCGTCGTCGTACCGCTCGTGACGGGTGCGGTGCCGGGTCCCTGCGGCGGAGCCCAGATCGGCGGCGTCGTGGCGCTCGGCAACGGCGGCGGAGGAACGAAGTCCGCCTCGGGCGGCAGCGGCTGCTTCTTCGCGCAGGCCTTCGGGGCCAGCGCGAAGGAGAGCGCCATCACACCTGCGAGAGCGTTACGGAACAAGTCAGGCCTTCACTCCCGCCGGAGCCGGCGTACGCCACGAGTCGTGGTACCCGGTGTCCTCGAGGTTCACGGCCTGCGCCGTCGGCGCGAGGGGAAGGTACGTGTCGACCATCACGGCGACCTCGTCGGTGCGCGTCGAGCCGATGCTCCCCTCGTACGCGCCGGGATGAGGCCCATGCGCGATACCCGCGGGATGCAGCGAGATCGCGCCGGGGCCGACGCCGCGGCGGCTCGTGAAGTTGCCCTTCACGTAGAGGATGACCTCGTCGCAATCGACGCTCGAGTGCGGATACGGACACGGGATCGCCTGCGGATGCGTGTCCGTGACGCGCGGAACGAACGAGCACACGAGGAACCCGGGGCCCGCAAAGGTCGAGTGGATGGTCGGCGGCAGGTGCACGAGGCCGGTCTTCGGCTGGTACTTGTCGATGGCAAACGCCCACGGGTAGACGAAGCCTTCCCAGCCCACGACGTCCATCGGGGGGCGCTCGAGCAGGAGGCGCGTGAACTTGCCGGCCTTCTTGACGATGAGCTCGTGCGGGCCGTCGTAGACGCCGTCGTTCACCTCGGGGTTCGCGATCGGCCCCTCGGGGCGGACGAAGTCACGATGCGTGTAGGGCGCATCCATCTTCAGCTGACCGATGGGGTTCCTGAAGTCGTTCGGGATCATCACGCCGCCGTGACCCTCGAAGCACATCATCCGCATCGGGCCGGTCAGGTGCCAGCGGTGGATCAGCGAGCGCGGGATCCACACGTAGTCGCCGGCCCTCACCGGCAGCCAGCCGCACACCGACTCGATGCGCGCCGAGCCCTCCTCGATGAACCAGAGCTCGTCGCCATCGCCGTTGGCGAAGTAGACGTCGTCCGTGGTCGACGGGCACGCGAAGTACACGGTGACGTCGTGGTTGAAGAGCAGCGGGACGCGACACTCGAAGGGCATGCCCTTCGGCGTGAGCTTGCGCGTGTCGTAGAGGCGGCGCTTCAGCGGCGTGCGCCCGCGCGGGTCCTCGGTGGCGATCGCGTGGCCGCGATTCGACTCCGTGACCTCGACGGCGGCCGTGGTCGGGTGCCGGTGATAGAGGTAGCTGAACGCCCCGGCGAAGCCGCCGCGCGTGAGCATCTCCTCGTAGAGGAGGTTGCCGTTTGCGTCGCGGAGGACGGTGTGAGGCTTGGCGGGCATGATCCCGCAGCTCATGCGGTCGATCATGCCTTCGCCGCGCTCGCGCCGGTTCCCGTCCGCTGGAAGCGCTCGATGCTCTCGAACAGCGCGCGGAAGTTGCCGTACCCGAAGCCCTCGTCGCCACAGCGCTGGATCACCTCGTAGAAGAACGGGCCGGCGCGCATGTCGTCGTGGAGCGCCTTCGCTTCACGGAGGAAGATCTGGAGCATGTACTTGTCCTCGGCGCCGTCGACGAGGATCTGCAGGCGCTCGAGCTCGGCGAGCTCCTGCGCCACGTTGGTGATGCCGAGCTTCGCGAGACGCTCGGGGAGCGCCTGGTAGTAGGACTTCGGCGTCTCCATGAAGTCGACGCCGCGGCGCTTCAGCTCCTCGATGCTCCATACGATGTTGTCGACGGCCATCGCGATGTGCTGGATGCCGGCCGCGCCGTTGTCGTCGACGAACTTGGTGATCTGCGAGTCGCGAAAGTTCGGGCGGAGCGGCTCGTTGGTCGCGAACTTCACGTTGCTGACCGGGTCCCACATCACGATCGAGCGGAGGCCCGAGCCGCGATTCTGCGCCGCCTGCTGCAGGTTCTGACGACCGTCGCTCGTCACGTCCTTCGTGTGGAAGCTGATGTCCCAGAACGGCTCGAACCCGAGCACGTCGCGGTACCAGGCGACGATCGGCTGCATCGTGAGGCCGTTCGCGGTCACGTGGTCGATCGTGCGGATGCCGTAGATGTTCTTCGGCTGGCCGCCGTTGCCGACGCCCGAGTCGATGAAGCCGGGTGCGAACTTCGAGAAGTCCGTGCGCTCGACGAAGCGGAAGGCGACGTCACCGAGCGGCGTCGCGATCTCGACGGAGCGATAGCGGCCGTTGCCGTCCTTCACGTCGAGCGGCTCGGCGAGGAAGGTGCCGCCGCGTTTCTCGAGGTAGGCCATCGTGTGATCGAGGTCCTTCACCCGGAAGCTCAGGCTCATCACGCCGGCGGGGTGTCGCTGGAGATACCGCGACGCCTTCGACTGCTGGCTGAGGGGCGTGGAGACGCAGACGCGCACCTCTCCGGCGCCGAAGACGACGGACTGCTGTCCGCTCCGCGCGGCGAGGTCGTCACTCGCGCGAGCGACCTCCTTGAAGTCGAAGTTCTCCGTGTAGAACTTGCGGCTTCGCTCGATGTTCTCGACGACGAAGTGGAAGCTGTCGTAGCCCAGAATCCCGCTGTGATCGGCCGCCATGACCGCGAAATAGCACGGGTAGACAGCCGCCTCCAGCAGGTCGCGAGATCGAAGCCCGCCCGCTCCGGATACTTCGCGTCGTCGTTCTTGGCGAGGAGCGTCCGGTAGAACGGCCCCTCCTTGCCGCTCCCGGCTCCGACGTCGGAGATCGAATCGCCGACCACGACGAGGGTCTTGAGCTACGCGGTTGGGCACGCCGTCTGCTCCACGATTCCCTCGGTCGGGCTCGTGGCTCCGCCGTCCGTGCTCGCCTCGGCTGCGACGTCGGCACCGTCCCCGTCTCGGTCGGCGTCGCGGTCGGCGTCGCTGCCGGTGACGGCGAGCTCTCGCTCGAGCTGCATACAAACCAGCCCGCAGGTGACCCGCAAACCGTCGTCCAGGGCGACTTCCCTTCGTCTGAGGTGATCTGGCCGCTTTGCCGGTTGTGCCCTGCTCCGTCGTGTGGCTTCTTGCGGCCTCACGGACTCAGGCCCCGATGCCCACGCCGCTCGCCCTTCCGCCGCCCGCACCGCTGCCGGATCTCGAGGATCCGAGGCCGCGCGCGCGTGCTGCCCGCGGGGCGAACCGATACGAGGTCGTGCGTCCTCTGGGCATCAGCGCGACGTCCGAGGTCGTGCTCGCCGTGGCGCACGGACCGATGGGCTTCGAGCGGCCTGTCGTCCTCAAGCGCGTCCTGCCCGACGTGCCGGGCGGCGCCGCGGAGCTCGCGACGGCACGGCTCGGCCGCGAGGCGCGGGCGTATGCCCGGCTCGCGCACCCGGCCATCGTCAGCCTACTCGACTTCGTCGAGGACGCGGGGCGACTCACGCTCGTCCTCGAGCACGTCGACGGTCTGTCCCTCGCGCGCGTGGTCGACGACCTCCGCGCGTGTGGAGAATCCCTCGACGATGCGAGCGTCTGGTACCTCGGGTACCGCATCTTCGTCGCGCTCGCCGCGGCCCACGCGGCGCGCGACCCGATGACCGGCGAGCTCGCGCAGGTCATCCATCGCGACGTGTGTCCCGACAACGTCCTCGTGCCGTGGGACGGCTTCGTGAAGCTGACCGACTTCGGCGTCGCGCGGCTGGTGGGCGTCTCGAGCGACACGCGTCCCGGCGTCATCAAGGGCACCGTGGGTTACCTCGCGCCCGAGCAGGTGAGAGGCGAGGCCGTCACCGTTCGCACGGACGTGTACGCCGCGTGCCTCGTCATGCGCGAGCTGCTCCTGCGCGCGCCAGTGTTTCCGCGCGATCGACGAGGCGAGCTCGAGCTGCTCGGAGCGATGGCCGAGCCAGATCTCGTGCCCCTCGCCGTGCTACGGCCGGCGCTCCCCGTCGACCTCACGGACGCCATCGATCGCGGTCTCGCGGCCGACCCGGAGGATCGCAACGTCACCGCGGAGGAGATCGCTTCGCTCATCCAGAACGCGTGGAGCCTCGAGGCCGCCCGCGGGCGCCTGGTGGACCAGATCGCGACGCTGCGACGTCGCCAGGAGCCCTCCCCGCGCGGCCATGCGGTCGCCGTGGTTCCCGACCGGATTGCCGCGGTGACTGACGGGAGAGCCTCGCTCTTCGACGAGAGCACCCGCGACCTGGACGTCGAGACCGAGACGGCGCCCACCCTCGGGTACGCCGCCGCGCGCGACTCGCAGGGGTCGATCACCAAGCGCCCGCCCGGGGCGCCCGAGACGGAGCCGCCCGTCGTGACGCCCGTGACGAGCATGGTGATGCCGTGTGCGCGGCGTCGACCTTCGTCGCCGTCGTCGTTCGTTCCGCTCTCGCCTCCGCCGGCTCGGACCACGCCGAAGCCGACCCCGACCCCGCGCCCGCTTCCGCGCGTTGCGCCGGCTCCGCCGTTCGCCGCGCCTCCGAGCGCGTCGCGTCCGGCGTGGCTCCAGGTGCCGCGCGCCGATCACCGCGCTCCGTCACCCCTCGTGTTCGGGACGCCGGACGCGATGTCGACGAGCCGCGAGATCGAAGCGCTGGTGGCGCGGAGGGCGCCTCGAGACCGCGGCCGCATTCTCGCGGCCTTCGCGGCGGCGGCGATTACGATCGGCGTCGTGAGCGGCGCGGCGCTCGGGCTGCGCGAGCGAGCGAAGGCGACGGAGGGTGACCGAGCGCCCTCCGCCGCGGCCGCCAAGGCGGGTGCGACCGCGCACGTGAGCCCCGTTTCGCCGACGACCACGACCACGACCACGACGCCGACGACCACGCATGCGCCCCCGCTCGCGACCGCCGCGCCCGTCCCTCGGCTCACCAGCGCGCCCGCGGTGGCCACGGGCGCTCCTCGCGAGACCACCGGGCGCCTGCTGACGGATGCCGGCGAGAAGGGACACCGGATCTTCGTCGACGGTCGCTTCGCGGGCGGAGGCGGCGCGCCGCTCGTCGTCCGGTGTGGACGACACGACGTACGCGTCGGTAGCGCGGGTCGCCTCCGCACGGTCGACGTCCCGTGCGGTGGCGACCTCGCCGTCGCGCGCTGACCCCCTCGACGGGTCGCGTGCCGCGCGACGACACCCCGTCGAGGTGCGCCGGGTCGCACGCGGCCTCTCGCGCACGGTCGCCGGCCTGCGCTTTCCCGCGGACCCCTGAAGGCGCGACCGGCGCTGCCGTATCTGGAGGGACGCGCTCGCCCGTCCGCGCTCTCGCGGCGACGACGCCTTACGAAGAGGTTCTCGAATGAAGTCGATCAAGGGGTTCTCGGTTGCTGCCTTTGCGCTCGTCACGGTCCTCGCCGGAGCCCGCTGGGCGACCGCGGCGGAGATCGGGGTGGCAAACGATCACGACGGTGGCCACGTCTCGCTCAACGACCATGAGCACGACGCCGGGCACGTCGCGCGCGACGGGCACGGTCACGACGGTGGCCACGTCTCGCTCAACGACCATGAGCACGACGCCGGGCACGTCGCGCGCGACGGGCACGGTCACGACGGCGGGCACTGAGCGCCCCGGGGGGGGTGCGTCGTGCTGCTCCCGCCGCTGCGAGGGCCGGGCGAGCCTGGCATCGCTTCGTCCAGCCGCCGACGTTCGGCAGGCTCGCCAGCTCGAACCCCATGCGGCCGATCCACATCATGGCGCCGCAGAGATGAACGTCGACGACGGGTGAAGCCGTCACCGACCATCCACGACTTTCTCTTGTTGGGGGGGGGCAGCAGAGACGAGCGTAGTCGTGGCCGATGACAGCCTTGTGTCAGCTATCGCCCGGCCCGCAGACCTTCGGTTCGCGTCAGTGGGCCGGCGGCGGGGCGCTCGTCCGTCGGTCCCGCGCGATGCGACTCGCGGGTCCGAGAAGGAGCGCGACGCGCGCGAGGACGTCCTGCATCGGCCCGCGAAGCGCCGGGTCGTCGACGCGCTCGAGGACGCTGCGGAGCACGTCGAACCAGTGGAACGAGGTGAACCCGCGCTCCGCGGCGAACCGTTCGAGCTCCGCGGCGGCGGCCACCACGTCGGGCGGCGGGGACGAGGGCGAGCCCCGGGCGGCATCGAAGAGCATGTTGAGCACCTCGACCAGGACGTAGGCGTCGACGCTCTCGGCGCCGCCTTCGCGCGAGCGGGCGCTCGCCTCGGCGAGCGCATCCTCGGCGGCCTCGCGATCGCCGGAGGCGAGCGCCTCGAGACACTTCGCCACCCACGCGAGCGCGGCGGCCCGGCCGCGTGCCGAGCCGATGCGCGCCTCGCCGAGCGCCGCGGCGGCCTCGCGCGCGGGATCGTGATCGCCGAGCGCGAGATGGGCGACCACCTCGAGGCTCGCGGAGAGCACCTCGGCCTCGACGGCACGCTCTGCGTGCGCGGCCTCGCGCGCGGCCTGGAGGGGGGCGACGGCCTCCTTCCAGCGCCCCTGGACGATGAGCGCCGCGGCGCGATGATGCTCCGCCTCGTGCTCGAGGCTCGGCGCGTCGCCGTGCGCGAGCAGCGTCGTCGCACGTTCGAGCACCGCGAGCCCTTGCTCGGCTCGACGCGGTGCATCCACGAGGAGCCGGCCCCACGCGGCCGACGCACACGCCTCGAGAAGCGGCGCACCACACTCGTTCGAGGCCTTGACCGCGCGCTCGAGATCGTCGCGAGCACGTCCCTCGTCGGTGCGAACGCCGATGGCCGCCGCGAGGAGCGGCCGCACGACGCGATCGAACGCGCTCCGCGTGCGCCCGTCGCCCGTCTCGAGGGGCGCGACGAGGTCGAGCCCCGCCCCGGACGTGAGCTCGCCCGCCCGGACGCGCGCCGCGGCCACGGCGATCCGCAGCGTGACGCGCGCCGACTCGATCCGCCCGCGCGTCTCCACGTCGGCGTCGACCTCGGCCTGCTCGAGGCGCTCGAGACAGCGCGTGCAGCGTGACGCGTCGCGCGCGGCGTCGTCACGGCCCGAGAGGGCCGCAGCGAACGAGGCGAGCAGCGCGCCGAGCTCGGCCGGCACGGTGTCGACCCACTTGTCCTCGCGATCGGAGTCGACGCGCGCACGCGTGACGCGGCGTGCGCGCGGGGCGAGCACGGTCGCCCCCACGGCGCGCGCGATGTCGCTCGAGAGCGCGAGCGGCTCGAGGATGAGCGCCGCGGCGTCGATCTCGAGCCGGAGCGCGAGCGCGACGGCCCGAGCGACACGGCCCGTCGCGTTGCCGCGTTCGCGCCGCGCGAGCGCATCCAGCATGGGGAGGTCGAGATGACGCAGCGTCTCGCGGAGACCGTCGGCGCCGCTCTCCGGAAGGGCCCGGAGTCGCATGACCGGGGGCGGACGCGTGCTCATCGACCTCGACGAGAACGGCGCAGAGCTCGGGTTCGGCGAGGGACCATGCGAGGGATAATGATTGGGCGACTGTGTCAGGACCGGAGGCGGCGACATCGACAGCGGCCCAACGCTCACCGAGGGGGCTCGCATCGACGGCGGCGCGGCCGCAGCAGGTGCTGCCGTCGAGGTCCGGCCCGCGGGCGGCGGAGCGGTCGACGTGGTGAACGTGAAGCCGGATTTGCCCGCTCGCATGCTCGCCGGCGGCGAGTCGTCTCCCACCGTCGACACCGGAGCCGTATCGAGATCGATCACCGCACCGAGTGCCTCGGTCGCGTCGCGATAGCGCTTCGCAGGGTCGCGCGCGAGCATCCGCGCGAGGACCGCGGAGAGCGGCGGCGGCACACGCCCCTCGAGCGTCGGGTCGGTCGTCATGCGTGCGCGAAGCTGCTCGCGACGATCGGTCGGCGGGAAGAGAGCGCCGTCACCGAGCAGCTCGAAGAGGACGAGCCCCGCCGAGTAGACGTCCGCGCGCGTGTCCGGGAGGCGACCGGTGAGGACCTCCGGCGCCATCCACCGCGCCGAGCCGAAGGCCACGCCGCTCTGCGGCGCACTCGGCGGTGTGCTGTCGCCGAGCTCCCTCGCGAGCTCGGCGCGCGACGTCACGCGGGCGAGACCGAAGTCGATGAGCTTGGGACCGTCGAGCGCCTTCTCGGTGCGTGGAACGAGTATGTTCGACGGCTTGACGTCGGCGTGCACCACGCCGGCCGCATGAGCGACCGAGAGTCCTTCGAGCACGCCTCGCGCGACACGCAGCACCTCGTGGGGCAGGAGCGCGCGTCCGAGCCCTTCGACCGAGAGCCACACGCCGTCGATGAGCTCGGTGACGAGCCAGATGCCCTGCGCGTCCTCGCCGATGTCGAAGACCCGCGCGACGTGACGCGAGCTCATGCGCTTCAGCCGCTCGAGGATCGACGCCTCGCTCCGGAGCCGCTCGCCGAGCTGCGCTGCGTCGAACCCGGGGGGCACGAGCTTGACCGCGACCTCGATGTTGTCCTGGCGATCGCGCGCGCGGAACACCGTCGCGAAACCACCCGCTCCGAGGGCAGGCCCGAGCTCGTAGCGACCCCCCAGAAGGGCGCGTTCTCCCACGAGAGCGAGACTAACAGATCCCCCGGAGGAGTCTCGCCTCACTCCCGCAACGCAGGCGTCAGCGAGCGGACGCCCACCGGTAGAGGCCCGTCTCCTCGCGCGCTTCGTGGATCGCGAAGCGGAGCTTCAGATCGTGGACCGCCTTTGGCGGGAGGTGTCCGGCCTCGAGCTGCGCGGCGAGCGCATCGAGGGTCTGTCGGATTCCCTCGTGCTCGAGGAGGAGGCCTTTGGCCTCCTCGGCGTCCACGTCGGCGAAGCTCGCGATGTCGAGCTCCTCGCTGCCGAGGTGGTGTCGCACGAGGTCCACGACGGCCTGGAACGTCGCGGCGACGTCGCCCGAGCCTTCGACGGCCGCCAGCAGCGCGTGGAACGCCTTGTCGATCGCCGCGTGTTCGACGAGCCCTTCGTGCACCGCTACGGTCATCGAGGCAGCGTCTCACTCACCCGAGCGCGGCGCAAGGTCACGCGCCGCGGAGCACGACCGCTCAGGGAGCGACGCGGCCCACCGATGCACCCTCGCCGCCGTGCCCGGGACGGTCGTCGACCTCCTCGAGCACCTGGATGTGAGTGCCGATGTCGACCGTCGTGAGCTCGACGGGGGTGCGGAGCTTCAGCCTGCGTCCGGGCTTGCCGCTCTCGGGCCCGCGCATCTGCAGGTCGATGGCAGGCGTGGCGCCGTAGGCACGCACCACGTGCAGCGTGTTCAGGCCGTCGGTCTCGACGAGCTTCTCGTGGCCGAGCACGTCGCGCGAGAGGAGCTCCACGGAGCCGTCGCCGAGCTCGCGGAAACGCATCTCCTCGAGCACCCCCTCGATGGCCTTGCCCAGGAGGCGATGAGGATGCGCGTGGATCGGCGTCATCGACCCGGGCTCGCGCACGATCGCGACGAGCGCCCAGCCCGACTTGCCCTCCCAGTAGGTGACCCAGCGGCAGCCTTCGCCGTGGGGGAGCGGGCTGGTACGCGCGGGGATCAGCTCGCCGATGGAGGGGCTTAGTTGATCGAGGAGCTTCCGCAGGAAGGCGTCCTCGAGCGGGCCTTCACGCTCGACGACGTCGAGGATGGAGGTCGCCTCCGAGAGCGTGACCGTCCTTCCCTCGTCGAACTGCCGACGCACGAGCGCCGTACGCACGTCGCCACGAGTGACCGCACGATGAAGAAGGAAGGTCCCGAGCACCGTCGCGAGGCCGATGCCCGCCGCGACCACCGGCGCGCCACGAGAGGCCGCGCTGATCATCGCGACCGTGAGGATGGCCGTGCACGCCGAGGCGCCTCCGCCGACGGCGACCGCGCGCGCGCTCGAGCCGAGGATGGTGCGGAGCGAGAGATGCAGGCCGATGCCGGCGGACACCATGGCCATGAGCAGATCGACCGCGAGCTTGTCGCCCGCGAGCAGGCCCGTCCACGCGACGTGCCCCGCGGCCACGCGGTCTCCGAGAGCGCGCACGACCGCGAGCCCGACGTAGCCGAGGAGAAAGCCCGGCAACGCCTCGACGATGCGCGCCCCGAGGCTCTCCTTGCCCGCTCCCTTCTGGTCGATCGGACCGTGCCGCCGCGCCAGCGCGAGGGCCACCAGCACCGGCGCGAGCAGGAGGATGCGCGCGGACTTCGACGCGGCCGCCATCACGCCGCCGATGCCGCCGTCTCCCCCCATCTGCGTGCCGACGGCGATGGCGCTCGACAGGTCGTTGACGGCGAGGCCGCTCCAGAGGCCGGCATGCGCGGGGTCGAGCCCGATGAGCACCGCAGTCGCGCGGAACGACACCATCGCGACCACGCTGAAGAGGAACATGACCGCGATCGCGACGCCCTGCTCTTCGCGGTGGGCCCCGACGACGGGAGCGATCGCGTTCACGGCAGAGGCGCCGCAGATCATCGTGCCGCCGGCGAGCAGATCGACGAGCGGGCGGCGAACGCCGAGCATCACGCCGAGCACGTGCGCGACGTAGAACGCGCTCGGAAGCGAGCACGCGGCGACGCCGAAGATCATCGTCACCTCGCCACGACCGAAGAAGCTCGTCTGGACCTTCATCCCCATGAGGATGATGGCGAGGCGGAGAACCCACTTGCCGATGTAACGCAGACCGGCGGCATAGCGATCCGGCTCGCGCTCCTTGCCGAGGCCACCGAGGCCCAGCATGCGCGCGAGCGGCGTGTTGACGATGATCGCGCCGATGAGCAAGGCGAGCATGACGTCCGAGACGAACGGCGAAGGCGGCAGCGCATGCGCGAGGCCCACCGAGACGACCGCGATGAAGAGCGCGAGCACGAGGCCCGGGACATCAGGACGGGAAGGGAGCCACTGCGGTCGCAAGGTGCCCGTCCATACCACGCCGGGAGGCGCGAGCGCCCTTGACCTCGCCTCGTGATCGCCGCTTCATGCACACCGCATGATCGGAAGACGTGGCGTATTGCAGGCGGCGGGGGCTCTGGCAGTGCTGAGATCGGGGGTCGCGCACGGAGGCGAGCTCTTGCTGAGGCACAGCGGTGCTCCCCAGCAGCTGGCCACGCCGCTCGAGTACTTCGATCGGGCGATCACTCCGAGCCGCGTCTTCTTCGTGCGGAGCCACTTCGGTCCGCCGGGGCTCGACCGAACGCGCAAGACCGCGTTCGACGGCATGGTCACGACGCCGCTCACGCTCGACGTCGACGAGCTGCGCAAGTCCTTCCCCGAGGTCACGGTGACGGCGCTCCTCCAGTGCGCGGGAAACGGCCGCGCCCTCCACAAGCCCCGGGTCCCCGGCGTGCAGTGGGTGCACGGCGCGATGGGTCAGGCGACGTTCACGGGCGTGCGCCTGAGGGACGTCCTCACGAAGGCCGGCCTCTCGAAGGACGCCCAGTACCTCCGCGTGTCGGGCGCCGACGCGCCGCCGAAGCCGACGGTGCCGGCGTTCATGCGCAGCCTTCCGATCGAGCGCGCGATGGATCCGACCACCCTCCTCGCCTACCGCATGAACGGCGAGGAGCTGACGCTCGCGCACGGCGCCCCGCTCCGTCTCGTCGTCCCCGGGTGGGCCGGCGACCACTGGGTGAAGTGGCTCGTCAGCGTCCGCGCCGAGAAGGAGGAGGACGGCGGCTTCTTCATGAAGACGGCCTATCGCATGCCGACCGAGCCGATCGAGCCCGGCGCAGCCGTGCCGCCGGAGAAGATGAAGCCGGCGACGACGTTCCCGGTGAAGTCGACCATCGCGCGCCCCGACGGGGAGAAGCGGCCGGTGGGCCCGCAGGAGGTCACCGGGCTCGCGTTCTCCGGCGTCGCGCCGATCGCTTCGGTCGAGGTGTCGATCGACGACGGCAAGACGTGGGCGAAGGCGACGCTCGAGGGCGAGGCCGGCGTCGGGCGGGCGCAGGTGTTCCGGTATCGCTTCGACAAGAAGGAGCCCGGCCGCGTGAAGGCGATGGCGCGCGCGAAGGACAAGAAGGGAAACCTCCAGCCGGAATCGCCGGCGTGGAACCCGAGCGGATACTTCTGGAACGGCTGGCACGCGGTGGAGTGGGAGGTGGGGTCGTGAGGAGCCGGCGATTCGCCGAGGTGCTCGGCTCGATCGTGCTCGCCGCGGGCCTCGCGGGGTGTCCGTCGAGCGGGAAGAGCGACGCGCGGCCCGATGCGGCGGCGAGCGTGGACGCGGGCGACGCGAGCGCGAACGCGAGCGCGAACGCGAACGCGAACGCGAACACGAACGACGGGAAGGCGCTCGTCGCACAGGCTTGTCTGTCGTGTCACACCGAGCAGATGCTCGCGCAGCAACGGCTCACGCAGGGGCAGTGGACGAAGACGGTGACGAAGATGGTCGGCTGGAGCGCGAACCTCGACGCCACCGAGGTGGCGCCGCTCGTCGCGTATCTCTCCGCGACGTACGGGCCCGACGCCGGGCCGTACGCGATCGAGACGGTGGCCGCCGACGAAGCGCTCGCCGAGCTCGCCCCCACTCCCGACGATCCGATCCCCGCCGGCGACGCCGAGAAGGGCAAGGGGACCTTCATCGAGAGGTGCTCCGGCTGTCACGGACAGGACGCGCGCGGCGGCATCGGCGTCCTCCTCGTCGATCGTCCGCTCCTCTACCGGGCGAAGGACCTCGCGGCGATCGTGCGCAAGGGCCGCGGGAAGATGCTCCCGGTCCGCATCACCGACGCCGAGCTCGGCGACGTGCTCGCCCACCTGCGTCGCCTCCGCAATCCGCCACCGCCTCCATCGCCCTGATCGAGGCGGCTCAGGTCGCTCCGCTGCTCGGCCTCGCGAGCCACTCGACGATGCGCTCCGCGAGGTAGTCCCCGCGGTCCTCCTGCACGAAGTGCCCGCCCCAGAAGCGCTCGTGAGGCTGCCCCTTCGCGCCCGGCACGTGCGCCTGGAGCGGCCTGTCGGCGGCGCCGAGGATCGGATCGTTCTTGCCGAACAGCGTGAGGAACGGTTTGTCCCAGCGGCCGAGCACGTCCCATGCGGCGCGGTTCGCGGGGACGGCCGGGTCCGACTCCTCGGTGGGCACGAGGCTCGGAAAGACGCGCGCGCCGGCCGTGTAGGCGCGTGACGGAAACGGCGCGTCGTACGCGGCGACGATCTCGGGCGCGAGCTTCTTCACGCAGCCCGAGGCGACGATTCGACCGATCGGAAACACCGGCGAGAAGGCCGCGAACGCGCGCCACGCCTTGAACGCAAACGGAACGGCCTGCCGAGCCGTCGGCAAGAACCCGTTCGCGACGACGATGCGCGCGAAGCGGTCCTCGTTCTCCGCGGCGACGCGCAGCCCGACCAGCGAGCCCCAGTCCTGACAGACGAGCGTGATGTCACGGAGGTCGAGGTCGCGCAGCCAGCGCGTGATCCACGCGACGTGGCGCTCGTAGCTGTAGTCGCGCGGGTCCTTCGGTTTGTCCGACCGCCCGAACCCGACCAGGTCGGGCGCGAGCGCTCGGTGGCCGGCGTCCGCGAAGACCGGGATCATCTTCCGGTACAGATAGCTCCACGACGGCTCGCCGTGCAGCATCAGGACCGGAGCCGCGCGGCGCGGGCCTTCGTCGACGTAGTGAAGGCGCAGCCCGTCGCCCACGTCGGCGTACCGCGGCGCGAACGGATAATCGGGGAGGCCCGCGAAGCGCTCGTCGGGTGTGCGGAGGATGTCCATGCGAAGGCCGCACGGTAGCCCGTCGTCCGCGCGACCGCGACGAGGTTGCGTGGAGTGACCGCCGGCCACTACGGGCGTAGAGTCCCCATGTGACGCTCTCGCTCGAGACCATCTCCCGGCTCGCCCCCTCGCCCCTCGAGAACTGCCGCGGCACGCGCTATCGCGCCGACGAGCAGGCGATCGAGCTCAGCGCACTGTCTCCGGAAGATCAGCCGGTGGTCGTCACGATCTACGCGATGCTCCGCGAGCTCGAGGGCCTCGTCGGCGGGGACGCCGGCATCGACGACCCTGCCCCGCTCCTCGCCTTCGTCGCACGCCACGAGGTCGGCGACCTCGTGCACCGCATCCGGCGCCTCGGTGCCGAGCAGCAGGCCGATTCGCACCTCGCCGAGGCCATCCACGACATTCGCGGCGGCGCGCTCACCGCGCTCGTCGTGCACCTCCTGCGGCTCGGGCGCGTTCCCTACCGCAGCGACGTGGCACGCACGCTCTTCATCGCGACCCGCGACCACATGAAGATGATGCGCAACGTCGTGCGTGATCTCGACCCGGTCGCGCGCGAGCGAGATCTCACGTTCCGCCCGCACTCGCTCGGCGAGCTGGCGCGCGCGCTCCGCGAGTTCACGGCGACGGCCGCGGGCAACGAGTCGGTGGTGGTCGACGTCCAGTGCACCGCCGAGGGGATCATCGCCGAGAGCTGCGTCGAGTGCGCCGCCATCGATCGCGTCGCCTACAACCTGCTGAACAACGCCGCGCGATACGCGGACCGCCCCGCGATCGCCGCGTGGCTCCTCACGATGGAGAGCGATCTCCGGGTCGCGATCACGAACTCGATCTCCCCGGAGCAGCGCGCGATCGTCACCGAGCAGCTCGCGACCAGCGCCTCGTCGCTGTTCGGCAGCTTCACGACGAGCGGCTCCGGTCACGGCCTCCGCATCGTGAGCGAGCTGGTCGGCCGCGCGTACGGCGTCGCGAGCCTCGAGACGCTGACGAAGGCCGGCTACGTGGGCGCGAAGGTCGTCGACGACACCTTCGTCACGTGGTTCCACTGGCCGCTCGCCGGAGCCTGAGCCGATGAAGCGCATCCTCCTCGCCACTGCGATCGCCGTACTCTCGCTCGCGAGCGTCCCGAGCGTCGCCCACGCCGAAGATCTCCCCGCCACGGAGGCACGCGACGCGTTCGTCCGCGATCAGCGCAACCACATGACCGTTCTCGGAGCGTTCGCGCTCGGCAGCATCGCGGCCGGCGTGCCCATGCTCACGTCGAGCCATGCAGAGATACGCGCGGCCGGCGTGCAGAGCGTCGCCTGGGGAGCAATCGACGGTGCCATTGCGCTCGTCGCGCTCGTCGCCACGAACAACCTCGCGAACGACGAGGCATCTGCGGCTCACTGGGCCGACGAGCGCGCCACGTCGCGCCGCATCTTCGCCATCAACGCAGGGCTCGACATCCTCTACGTGACGGCAGGGGCGCTCCTCCTCGCGCTCGGGAAGACGGACACCCTCCGCGGCACCGGCGCAGGCATCCTCGCGCAGGGAGGGTTTCTCCTCGCGTTCGACACTGCCGGCATCTTCGTGATGGCTCCGCGCAGCTCGAGCCACTGAGCCGTCACCCCATCTGCTCGATGACCTGGCGCCGGTAGTCGAAGATGCTCTCGACCTGGCGGGTCACGAACAGGGCGCGCGCGACCTCGCCCAGGGGACCGAGCGGGATCTCGTACTCCACGCGATCGCGCATCCGCGTTCCGCCGGGCACCGCCTCGAACTCGTGGACGTGATGCCACGTGCGGTACGGCCCGCGGAGCTGCACGTCGCTGAACCTGCGCATCGGCTCGAAGGTCTCGATGAGGGTGCGCCAACGGAACGGGACCGCGAAGAGGCGCAGCTCGTAGTCGATGAGCGCGCCGCTCTTCATCTCGATCGGCAGCGGCGTGAGGATCTTGAATCTCAGGCGTGGCGGGGTGAGCCGCTCGAGATTCGCCGCGTCCGCGAAGAACGCGAACACCTCACCCAGCGGCCGGCGGACGATCTGCTCTCGCTCGAGGTGGTGCTTCATCGTTGGACTTATGTCTAATACCCGTTCACCATTTGTCCATAGCATCAACGAACCTTGTACAAGCCCAGCGCCGCCGCTCGAGGAGGCCCTGCGACCGCTCGACGGACGCATCGGAACACGACCGTGCGCCGGCGCGTAAGGTGAGGAGTGAGCTCGTTATCCCGGCGCCTGCTCGTGCTTCTCCACCATGAGGGTCTGCAGCTCGTGCTGTCGTCCTCGCTGGCCGTGGCCCTCCTCGCGGCCCGCGTCGCGTGGACCGGCGCGCACGACTACCTGTTCCTCGTCTGGAACCTGTTCCTCGCGTGGATCCCCTACGCGGGCACGCTGCTCCTCCGGTGGCTGCACGCGAAGCGTGTACGCAGCCTCTCGCTGGTGCCGTTCTTCCTCGTGTGGCTCGGCTTCCTGCCGAACGCTCCGTACCTCGTCACCGACTTCATTCACCTGCGGTTTCGCGACGGCGCGCCCCTCTGGTTCGACGCCGTCATGCTGGCCTCGTTCGCATGGGCGGGCGTCGGCCTCGGCGCGGCCTCGCTCCGTGGCGGCTCGCGCATCGTGAGAGCGCGCGGCGGCGCGTGGGCGGCGGCGGCCTTCGTGCCCCTCGTCGCCCTCGCGACGGGCTTCGGGATCTACCTCGGTCGCTTCGTGCGGCTGAACACGTGGGACGTCGCGACGAGGCCGGGCACCGTCCTCGTGCAGGTGCTCTCACCGCTCGTGCACCCCTTCGCGCACCCGCGTGCCTGGACCGCAAGCCTGACCTTCGCGCTCTTCTTCGCGGTCGCGACGATTGCAACCGGACGAGCGCGAAGGATCGCACGCGAGAGCTAGTCTAGCGCGTGCCGCCGCCGGCAAAGCGCGGCTCGAAGGCTGCGCCGCCGAGCTCGAGGAGCGCGCCGACCGCCTGGATCGCGGCCCCATAGCGGACGCGCGCGAGGGCCGCCCCCTCGGGCGTCGAGGGCTCCTCGAGCGTGAGGATCTTCTCCCAGATCGAGGCGCCCTCCGGGATCTCGAAGTCCCTGCGAATGGTGGCGAGCAGCGCGCGGATCGTCGCGATCTTCGCCCGCGCCTCCTCCAGGCTCGAGGCTCCGGCGTCCACGCGCTTCCGCAGCTCGCACTCGTACGTCGCGCACGCGCTGGGTCGATCGGCGTAGACGTCGCACAGGCATCCGCGGAGCGCCTTGCAGGGCTGCGCGATACTGCACGCGCCCTCGCGCTGGAGCACGGGGAGGCCGACCCGCACGAGCCTCTCGGTCTCCTCCGGCGCGACCACCACGGCCCCGAAGAACGTGCCGTCGCAGCAGAGGCCGCAATCGGTACAGAGCCCCTCGCTGTCGCTGCTCATCTCGGAGCTTTGGAATAGGCGATGGCTCGGGTACGTCAAGATGAGATGGGGGTTCGCGCGCCGCACGTCTTTGCTGGAGCGGCGGTCGTCCTGGCCCTCGTCGCGCGCCAAGGCGTGGCGAGCGCCTGCGAGAACTCGGTGCAGCTCTCCGCCGACGCGCGCATCCGCACGCTCCAGGAGGCCGAGGCGGCCCTCGACGAAGGCGAGCTCGAGCGCGCGCGCGACCTCGCACACGTCGCCCTGCGACGACGGAGCGCCACGCCCCCCGACTCCGAGACCGCCGAAGGTCGCCTCGACCAGCGCGCCTCCCGCGTCCTCGCGCTCGCGTACGTGCGCGACCCCGGAGGCCACCAGTCCGCGGGGTTCGAGGAAGGCATGATCGGCGCGAGCCCGATCTGCCGAGGCGACTACCCTCACCCGCCGCTCATCCGCGGGACCACGCGTTCCTACCTCCCGCATGCGCTCCTCGCGCTCGCCGCCCTCGGCTATCGCCTCCTTCGCCGACGGCGCCTCGCGCGCGGCGCCGTGCTCGCCGACGGTCGCCCGGCCGCGGCGCCGTGGGTCGGGCACGCGGCACCGCTGCAGGTGCTGGCGCTCCTCGGCGGCGCTCTCTACGTGTTCGCGCGCGCCGCCTACCCGACGTGGACGGCGTTCGTCTTCGCGGGGATCGTCCTTTCCACCTTCGCCGTCGAGCGGCGCGCGTTCTTCGCCGCGGTGAGGCGCGGACTCGTCGCGGGGCTCGTCCTCCGCGCCGCCGGCCCGGACGACGCCCACCTCCCGTCGCTCGCGCTCCTCCGCGCTCCGCGCGAAGCGCACACGCTGGAGCACGAGCATGGCGGCGGCGTACAACCCGGCTACCGCGAGGCCGCACGAACGCCCCTCCTCCGGCTCGAACGCCGGCTGATTCCCGACGTGGTCGGGTTCGCGCTCGCGACCGTGCTCGCGCTCATCGCGCTCGTCATCCTGCTCTCGATCGTGCTCGCCGTGTTCACCGCCCTCGGCAGGGTGACGTGATTCGAGCGCAAAAAACTGCGCTCCCGAAGGTCCGAAACCATGCAGAAATGAAAGGCGAACGCGGTTCCCGGGCGTTTGCGCCTCCGAGCCTTGGGTCGGCTGCCGCGTTATGCTAATCGCGGGAGTCGATGAGCCGTAAGCCGACCAAATACGTCTTCGTGACCGGCGGTGTCGTGTCGTCGATCGGGAAGGGCCTCGCAAGCGCGTCGCTCGGAGCGCTGCTCGAGGCTCGCGGTTTGCGGGTCACGATCATGAAGCTCGACCCGTACATCAACGTCGACCCGGGAACGATGAGCCCGTACCAGCACGGCGAGGTCTTCGTGACCGACGACGGCGCCGAGACGGACCTCGACCTCGGCCACTACGAGCGCTTCACCAACGCCCGCATGACGCGGTCGAACAACTTCACGACGGGCCGCATCTACGAGGCCGTCATCTCGAAGGAGCGCCGCGGCGAGTACCTCGGCGCGACCGTGCAGGTCATTCCGCACATCACGGACGAGATCAAAGCGCGCGTCCGCGACGCCGTCGACGACCCCGCCCATCCCGACGTCGCGATCATCGAGATCGGCGGCACGGTCGGCGACATCGAGTCCCTCCCCTTCCTCGAGGCGATCCGCCAGCTCAAGATCGAGGCCGGTCCGCAGAACGCGATCAGCATGCACGTCACGCTCGTCCCGTACATCGAGACGGCCGGCGAGCTGAAGACGAAGCCGACCCAGCACTCCGTGAAGGAGATGCGCGAGATCGGCATCCAGCCCGACATTCTCCTCTGCCGCACGAAGCAGATGCTGAACAAGGCGACCAAGGACAAGATCGCGATGTTCTCGAACGTGCCCGTCGAGGCCGTCATCAGCGCGATCGACGTGAAGTGCATCTACGAGCTGCCGCTCCACCTGCACTCCGAGGGTCTCGACGACCTCGTCGCCGAGCGCCTCAACATCTGGAGCCGCGCGCCGGACATGAGCGCGTGGCAGCGCATCGTCGAGCGCTTCACCAAGCCCTCGAAGGGCTCCGTGAAGATCGGCGTCGTCGGCAAGTACGTGCACCTGAAGGACGCGTACAAGTCCCTCAACGAGGCGCTCGTCCACGGCGGCATCGCCAACGACGTCCGCGTCGAGCTCGAATACATCGACTCCGAAGAGGTCGAGCGCGAAGGCGCGGAGAAGTTCCTCGCCAACGTCGACGCCCTGCTCGTCCCCGGCGGCTTCGGCGACCGCGGCACCGAGGGCAAGATCCAGGCGATCGGCTACGCGCGCACCAACAAGATCCCCTTCTTCGGGATCTGCCTCGGCATGCAGCTCGCCGTGGTCGAGTTCGCGCGCAGCGTCGCAGGGCTCGAGGACGCGAACTCTGCCGAGTTCGACCGCGACACGCAGCACGCCGTGATCGATCTCATGCCCGAGCAGCGCTCGGTCCGCACCAAGGGCGCGACGATGCGCCTCGGCGGCTTCCCCTGCACGCTCGTCCCCGGCTCGGTCGCGGCCGAGGCATACGGCACCACCGAGATCAGCGAGCGCCATCGCCATCGCTACGAGTTCGCGAACGACTACCGCGAGCCGCTCGAGAAGGCCGGCCTCATCCTCAGCGGAACGTCGCCGGACCGGAAGCTCGTCGAGATGATCGAGCTGAAGGACCACCCCTACTTCGTCGGCTGCCAGTTCCACCCCGAGTTCAAGAGCAAGCCCCTCGCGCCGCATCCGCTCTTCTCGCGCTTCGTTCGCGCGGCCCTCGAGCGCTCGACGACGCGCGCCCGCGAAGGGCGCAAGCCCGGCGCCGAAGCCCAGCCACACGCCAACTGACACGCGAGGTGTGGCTCTTGCTGGGTAGCTCCCAGCGAGGCCCCCATGCGTATCGTGTTCGTGTTCTGCAGCGTCGCGTGCTCCATGGCCTGCGTCATCGCGAGCAGCTCGATGCTGCCGCGCATCTACCCAGGGCTCCGCGCTCCTCGAGACACCCGCGCGCCGACGCACCTGCGCCATCTCGACGCCGAGCATCGCGCGAACGACCCCGAAAGCAAGGTCGGCTATCGTCGGCGGCGTGAAGACTGACTCTCTCGTCGGTGTGTTCGCGCGTGCGGGCGGCGCAGCCGAGCGCCTCGTGCGGCGGTTCATGCCGGATCCGTTCGCGCTCGTGCTCCTGCTCACGCTGGTCGCGCTGGGCCTCGGCCTCGCGACCATGGATGCGGTGCCGGGGGAGGGGGGGATGGCAGACGCGGGCGCGACGGTGCTCGGCAAGGCCTCCGCGCTCGTGAAGGCGTGGACCGAGGGCTTCGGCAACCCCGAGATCTTGAAGTTCGGCCTGCAGATCATCCTCATCGTCGTCACGGGCGAGGCGATCGCCGCGAGCCCACCCGCGCGTCGGCTGCTCGCGCGACTGACCGCCATTCCGTCGACCGCGACGCAGGCGCTCTTGCTCGTCACCGTCTTCGCCCTCGTGACCGGGTGGATTCACTGGGGCTTCGGCCTCGTCTCGAGCGCCCTCCTCGCGCGTGAGGTCGGCCGCTCACTCGCCATGCGCGGCGTGAAGATCCACTACGCGCTGCTCGGCACCGGCGCCTACACGTCGATGCTCCTCTGGCACGCCGGGCTCACCGCGAGCGCGCCGCTGCTCATGAACACCGAGAAGAACTTCGTGAGCGAGGTGCTCGGCCTGAAGGGCGCGAAGGTTCCGCTCACCGAGACGATCTTCGCGCCGTACAACCTCGTGGCCTGCGCGGTCCTGCTCCTCGTCGTGCCGCCGCTCGTCGTGGCGATGCATCCCAAGGAGGGGATCGTCCCGCCGGATCTGGATGCCATCCCGGCACCTCCTGACGACGGCTCGGGCGAGGGTGACGACGTACGCCCGTCGACGCCCGCGGAGTGGCTCGATCGCACGCGCGTGCTCACCTTCCTCACCGGTGCGCTCGGCCTGTCGTTCCTCTGGCGCTACCTGCGCGAGCACGGCTTCGACCTCAATCACAACGTGGTGAACGCCACGTTCTTGATGCTCGGGATGGTCCTGCACAAGAGCCCGGTCGCGTACGGCCGCGCGATCGCGCAGAGCGTCCGCGGAGTCTCGGGGATCGTCCTGCAGTTCCCGTTCTACGGCGGCATCCTCGAGGTGATGAAGCTCACGGGGCTCTCGACCAGCATCGCCCACGTGTTCGTCGCCTCCGCTTCGCCACGCACGCTGCCGTTCTTCACCTTCCTCGCGTCGATCCTCACGAAGAGCTTCGTGCCCTCGGGCGCGGGCGAGTGGGCCGTCGAGGGCCCCGTCATGCTGCAGGCCGCGAAGCAGCTCGGCGTCCCCTACGGGAAGATCACGATGGCCGTCGCCTACGGCAACATGCTCGGCAACATGTACCAGCCGTTCTGGAGCCTGCCGCTGCTAGGCCTCATGGGATTGCGGGCTCGGGACATCATGGGCTTCTGCCTCATCCTCTTCGTGGTGTGCCTTCCGATCCTGGGTCTCGCGTTGCTGCTTTGAGTGTCTGCGGGTGAGATGACGAGCCATCGCTGGATCCCATAGGACCAAGAGCGCGATCCAGGCGCCGATGTGGGCATTTCCCGCGGTCCGCTGTGGACCGCAGTTTTTTCGCCGGAGGGCGAGGCACGGCACGTGCTCCTGGATCGGCCATGCGCTTGCCCGCCCTTGTGGTCACCGGATCGCTGCTCGTCCTCGCGGGCCTCGCGGGTGCTGGCTGCTCGTCCGCGCAGCCGCTCAACGGCTCCTCCCCCGACGACGAGGGGAACGGCAACGGGACGCCCACGACCGCCCCCACGCGCGTCACGGCCACGAGCAACACATGCCTCGGCAAGGTCGGCCTCGACTTCGAGAAGCCCACCTGCAACACGTGCATGAGCGCGGACGGCTGCTGCCAGGCCACTATCACCTGTTTCAAGGACAACGCCGACTGCTCCGGCCTCCAGGACTGCATGGCCGCCTGCGGCGGCGGCGGCACCGGAACCGGCGGCGGGACGGGCGGCGGCGACGGCGGCGGCACCACGAGCGCCGCCATGACCCTCTTCGTCACCGAGGTCTACCCGGCGGTGAGCGGCACGTGCGCGGGCTGCCATGCGCAGACGGGCCCGGGCCCGCAGTTCTTCGGAACGACGGCCGAGCTCACCTACCCGATGTTCAAGATCGCCGGCTTCGACAAGGCGAACAGCGGCTTCGTGAACAAGGGCGCGCACGAGGGCCCCGCGCTCACCGCGACGCAGAAGACGACCCTCACGAAGTGGGTCACCGCCGAGGCCGCAGGCGGCGGAACCGGCACCGGAACCGGCGGCGGCACCGGAATGGGCGGCGGAACCGGCACCGCTGACGGCGGCGGCGCGGGGACGGGCACGGGCGGCGGCAAGGCTGCGTGTCAGACTGCGTGCAAGGCGAAGTTCCCCGCGGCCGTCGACAAGTGGTCGGCGTACAACACGTGCGTGTCGAGCACGTGCGGCTCCTCCTGCCTCTGATCGAGGCGCACGACCTAGGTGGCGGCCGACCGGCGACGGCGGCGACGCACCGCTAGAATCGACGAGATCACGATCGCGGCCAGCGCGAACGCAAAGCCGATCAACCGGTACGGGCGTCCGGGGTCGGCGCTCGACGCGGCGACCGCGATGTCCGATGCGACGAACGGCGCGAGATCCACGCCGGCGAGCTCCGGCTTCGGGACGCTCTCGGGAATGAGCGCGAGCGCAGGCGCGAGGTCCGCCGCGCGCACCTCGGGCGTCTCGGGGACGCCCGGCTCGTAGAGCCGCACGGCCGCCTCGAGCTCGGCGCGTTCGCGCGTGGGGAACTCCTTGACGAGCGCGTCGACGGCCTCGGCCTGCGCCGCGTGGATGCGCTTCTCGGCCTCCGCGATGGCGCGCACCGCCGCGACGACGGCCGCACGGCGCTCGGTGGCCACGCGGCGCGTGACGACGAGCACGTTCGTCTGTCGATTGCCGAGCTCGGGCACCTCGCTCTTCGCCTGATTGACGACGAGCACGCCCTCCCCCGACGCGATCGCCTTCTCGAGATGCGGCGAGAGGAGGTAGGCGACCTCGACGCTCTTCTCCTTGAACGGCGCGGTGAGGTCGCGCGCGAGGAGGACGGTCGGCTTGAAGTCCTTGTCGATGTCGAGCTGCTGGCTGACGAGGAGCGCCTTCAGCCGGCCGTATCCCGCGGGCGGGTACGCGAGCGTGGTCCCCTGCAGCGCGGCAAGGCGCTCGCGAGGCGTGCCGGCCTCGGGGACCTTGTGCGAGGCGATCACGCCGGGGCGCGCGACGAGCGCGTACGGGTCGTTGCGGAAGAGGTTCGCGACGACGACGATCGGCGCCTTGCCTGCGATCATTCGCAGGTAGGTCGCCGGCGGCAGGACCGCGGCGTCGACCTCGCCGCTCTCGAGGAAGCCGTCGAGCGGCGCCTTCCCCCGCTGCGGCGGCGGCGCGACGACGAGCTCGACGTCGATGCCCTCACGCTCGAACGAGCCGCCGCCCCTCGCGACCCAGAAGGCCAGGTACTGCAGGCTCTCCTTGTCGGGGACGATGACCTTGAGCTTCTCCCCCGCGCGGGCCGCCCCCGTCGACGCGAGGAGGAGCGTGAACGCGAGCGAGAGCGTGAGGAGAGCGCGAAACGGGGCCACGCCCCATCGCGTACCGGAACGCGCGGGCGATCACAAGGTGGCGCGCCCTCACTCAGGGCTTCTTGCAGTAGCCCTTCTTGTTGCAGCTGCCCGTTCATGTTGGGGACCTCCGGTCCCCCTCGCTGCTCCGCAGCGAGCCTCCCCCAGGGAGAATCGGCGCTGCGCGCCGACCGGCGTGCGCAGCGCACGCCGTTTTTCGTGATGAGCCTTCCAGCAAGCGATCTCGAGAGCTATCCGGCGGAAGGTCACAGCCTCGCGCATCGCAGGCGTGAAATCGGCGCCGCTGCGGCGCCGTTCGCCGAAGGCGAATCACGCCGGAAAGTCCACATCACGGGAAGCTCACGCGAAGCGTGAGGGGCGGAGCCCCACAAGGGGCCAACGCCCTCAAGGCTTCTTGCAGTAGCCCTTCTTGTTGCAGCTGCCCGCGAGCGGCGCGACGCAGACCGTCGTTGCGTCCTCGGCGGTGCACTTGGCCGAGCAGTACATGGCGCCTTGATCGCTCGCGTAACAGACGCCGCTCGCGCAGTCGTCGTTCGTCGCGCAGATCTCCGTGAAGCCCTTCTTCGCGCCGGCCTCGGTCGGCGCGGGGGGCGCGGGGTTGCTCGTGGTGTCGGTGGCGGGGGGCGCTCCGCTTCCGGTGGCGGGGGGCGCTCCGGTGCCGGTGCCGGTTCCGGTGCCCGTTCCCGATCCCGTGCCCGTCCCGCTCGGCCTTCCGTCGTCCGCGGAGCAACCGCCGAGGATGCACGATGCCGCGAGCACGGTAACGACGAGCGACGTTCGAATCATGAACGTTCTCCACAGCACGTCGCGTACCGACGTGGAGCCGGCGCTCCCGCCGGCGCGCGTCCGGTTTTTGCGGGCCGTCACGGCGAGGCATCGGCGATCCGCGCTGGGCTAAACCTGGGCCCGCCCTGGTTCGCTCGCCCCTCGGGGGCGGTGTCGCACCCGCGTCGTGCGTTCGCTCCTCAAGGTTCGAGGCCACCCGCCGTCCAGTCGAACATGCCGAAGCTGATCTACGAGGGCCGCTCGCTTCCAGTCCTCGGTGGCGAGACGGTCCTCGACTGCCTGCTGCGCCATGGCGCCAACGTCTCCCACGGCTGCCACATCGGCGCGTGTCAGGCCTGCGAGCAACGTGCGGTCTCCGGCTCGCCGGGCGCAGAATCCCAGGTCGGCCTCGATGCCGCGCAGAAGGCGAAGGGACACTTTCTCGCGTGCCAGTGCATCCCGAGAGAGGATCTCGTGGTCGAGCCTCCCGCGTCGAGCTCGCAGGAGGCTCGCGTGTCCGCCATCGAGCGCGTGTCCGACCGAGTTCTTCGGCTCCGGCTCGAGCGGCCCCGCGGCTTCGACTACCGCGCCGGTCAATTCATCAGCCTCGTCCGAGGGAACGTCACGCGTAGCTACTCGCTGGCGAGCCTGCCCCAGGAGGACGACACGCTCGAGCTCCACGTGAGGCGCGTGCAGGGCGGGAAGATGACGACGTTCCTCTTCGACGAGCTGCGCGTCGGCGATCGGATGAAGATGGAGGGCCCCGGGGGCGGCTGCGTCTACGTCCCGGGCGCTCCCGACCAGCCGCTGCTGCTCTGCGGGACCGGGACGGGCGTGGCCCCGCTTCTCGGCATCGTCCGCGACGCGCTCCACACCGGGCATCGCGGCCCCATCCAGCTCTTCCACGGAGTGCGCACGAAGAGCGACGCCTACGCGTTCGACACGCTGCGTGCGCTCCAGGCGAAGCACGCCAACTTCTCCTTCACGGTGTGTACGCTCGACGCCTCGAGCGAACGCGACGTCACCTCGGGCGCGCTCACCGAAGTCCTAGGGCGCACCGTGCGCGGCACCGCCGGGCGCAAGCTCTACCTGTGCGGCGCGCCCGACATGGTGGCCTCGCTCCGCCGGTGGGCGGTCTTCGCGGGCTCTAGCTCGTGCGACATCCTGATGGACCCGTTCATCGCCGCCGAGGCCGCATGATCACGCTAGCGCTCAAGGTTCTCCCTTCGATGCCGTTCACTCGAGCTGATGGATGACCCGAAGGTTTCGCTCTACGAGCAGCTAGGTGGACGCGCGACGCTCGAGCGCGTCCACAAGGTCTTCTACGACAAGCTCTACGCTCACCCGTGGATGGGGCAGTTCTTCGCCGACGTGCCGCGCAACGTGATCGAGCCCCAGCAGACCGATTTCATGGCGCAGACCTTCGGGGGCCCGGCGATGTATTGCGGGAAATTCCCCATCCCCGCGCACAAGCACATGTTCATCACGGAGGAGATCTTCGACCTCCGCCACTCGATGCTCGAGAAGTCGCTGCAGGAGGCCGGCGTCGCCCCGCCGCTCGCCGCGAGCTGGCTCGCCGTCGACGCGGCGTTCAAGGCACGCCTCGTCAAGAAGAGCCCCTCGGAGTGCGAGGGACGCTTCAAGATGGAGCCGATCGTCGTCATCCCGAAGGTCGCCTGAGCGCTCAACGTGCTGGCGGCTGCTCGGCGGGACGCGCTTCGTAGTCCCAGCGGAGGCCGAACAGGAACTGCTGGTAGCCGCCGGTGAAGATGCCCTCGGGCCGGCGCGCGACGATGAAGTCGCTGTCGAAGAGGTTCTTTCCCGTCAGGCGGAACGTGAGCCCGCTCGGGCGGTGATGGTAGTGGACCGTCGCGTCGGCGACGCCGTAGCCGTCGATGCGACCGATGCGGCCGGTCACGTCCTCGGGCACGGTGTTCGCCTCGTCCGAGAACTGCGGCCCGACGTAGCGGAACGCGAGCTGCCCGCCCCAGCCGCTGCGCAGCTCGACGTCCACGTTGGTGTTGAACGAGTGCTCGGGCGCATACGGCAGGAGGTTGCCGGCGTTCTTGCCGTACCGGAACGTCGCGCGCGAGTACGTGTAGCGAACGCCGAGGTCGACGACGGCGTCGGCCTTTGCGAGCTTGGCGAGCATCACCGTGGTGCCGGTCTCGAGGCCGTAGATGGTGGTGGCGCCCGCGTCGCTGAGGGACGTCGCGTCGGTCGCATCGGCAGACGTATTGGCGATCACCTGGTTCGAGTACCTCGAGAGGAAGCCGGTGAGCTCGCCCCGTAGCCACGGGATGGGCGCGACGCGCGTGCCGAGCTCGTAGTTCAGGCTCTTCTCTGCCTTCACGCCCTGCGGAACGCCGGCGACGCTGACCGACGAGGCGAAGCGCGGCGGCGCGAAGCCGAGGTGCAGGCCTCCGAAGGCGTGTGCCTTCTTCGTGCCGTAGATCGCGCCGACACCGGGGATGACTCCGTTGACGTCGTCGCCGCCCTCGAGGAACACGTCCTCCGAGCTCGTGCCGTTCTGGCGGCGGAGGACCGTGCGCTTGACGGTGAGGTGCTCGAAGCGAACGCCCGGCGTGATCAGGAGATCTTCTCGCAGCGCGATGCGATCCTGGACGTACCCGGCGATCGCGAGGCCGGTGTGCTTCTCCTCCGACTGCGCGAGGCCAGAATACGACTCGGGGTAGTCACCCTTGCGGTCCTGGTAGTGCGCGCTCTCGCGGAGCAGGCGCCCGCCGAACTCGAAGGTGTGGCCGACGTCGCCCGTCTTCAGGCGGTGCTCGAACCGCGGCTCGAAGCCGAGGACGGCGTACGAGCGATCGAGGATGCGATTGGAGTGGCTGAAGTAGATCGCGCCCCCCGGCACGGTCGGGTCGCCGACGATGCGATCGTAGTCCTCGAGGGTCGAGGGGCTGCGCGAGTACGTCTGCCGGCGCCAGATGCGGTCGGTGATGTAGCCGTAGACGAGGGTCTTCAGCTTGGTGCTCGCGGAGAGGCGCTGCTCGTGCGTGAGCGATGCGTCGTAGCGATCGAGCACGAGATGACTCGAGGGCGAGAGCGTCGCGCGCCGCGGCTCGTTCTTGTACATGCCGCGCGTGAGGCCGACGTCCTCGGAGCCGGACTCGTCGCGATGGAAGCCGAGCTTCACCATCGCCTCGCCGTCGGGCCCCGTGTCGAAGGCAATCTTCGCGAGGCCGTTCGTCGACTGGAAGCCTTGATCGCGGAACCCGTCGCCGCGGCGATGGAGGACCTGCACGACGTAGCGTGCGCCTCCGTAGGAGTCGCCGTAGCTCGCGAGACCGCGCACGTACCCGTAGCTGCCGGCGTCGACGTCGGCCGCGACGGTGCGGCGGTCGGGCGGCGCGAGCGTGAGGAAGTTGATCGTGCCCGCGAGTGTCTGCGGGCCGAAGAGGATGTTGCCGCTCCCCTTCACGACCTCGATGCCGCGCATCCGCTCGACGGGCGGCGCGTAGTACATGTCCGATTCGGAGTACGGATTGATCGAGATCGGGATGCCGTCCTCGAGCATGAGGACGCGGCGGCTCCGGCCGGCGTCGAGGCCGCGCACGCTGACGTCGAGTCGCCCGCCGCCGCCGTACTCCTGACGTGCCTGCACGCCGGGGACGCGACGGAGCATCTCCGCGAGGTCGATCGGCGCGGCGCGCTCGATGTCCTTCTTCGAGACGAGCGTGCCGGAGCCGGGGACGCGCTGGAGCGAGTCGGCCTTGTCGCCGATCACGCGGACCTCGGCGGGCTCGCGCGCGGGGGGAGCTTGGTCCGCGACGGGCGGGGGCGCGGGCTCGCTCGGGGGCGCAGGGTCACTCGGGGGCGCGGGCTCGCTCGGCGCCGCCACGGGCTCCTGCGCGTACGACACCGACACGGTGAGCGTCGAGCCGAGGATCAGCGCGAGCGAGAGACGCGTTCTCATGGCGCCTTGCACACGCCGTTGTTCGTGCTGCATCCGGACGAGGGCGCAGGGCAGTCCGAGCTCAGCGTGCACTTCCTCGTGCAGATCTGCCCCTTGCTCGTGAACGAGAAGCACACCGCTCCCTGTTCGCTGCAGGTGCCGCTCGGCCCGCACGGCGAGAGATAGCCGCCGGTCGTGCCGGCCTCGCTCGCGTCGACGACGACGCTCGCGTCGCGCCCGCCGTCGACGCCGGGCGTCGTGCCGTCACAGACACAGCCCTGGAAGCCGTCCTCGGTCACGTTGCACGCCTGGTAGCCGTGCACGCCGCCGGCGCAGCTGCAGCCCTGGTACTCGCCGCGGTAGCACGGCGGATAGGACGGCGAGCAGGCGCCCGTGGCGAGTATGCAGGAGAGGACGACGAGCAGGGTCGTCGCGAGCACGAGGAGGCCGCGCATCGTGATGCGAGGCTATACGGGCGCGACAGCCGAGGCCAGAACGCTCGTCAGTCGCGGACGACGAGCCCCTCGGCGAGCGCGCGAGCCATGACCGCGTGCGTCGCGGCGTGGCCGGGCCTCGTCGCACGCACGACCCCGCGCGGGGGCCCGCCGTGGAGATAGAGGTCGCCGACGAGGTCGAGCAGCTTGTGCCGAACCGGCTCGTCCGCGGTGAACGGCGCACCGGAGGAGAGCACGCGGCCCTCGCCGATCACGACGACGCTCTCCGGCGTGACGTGCGAGGCGAGGCCACGCGCCAGGAGCTCGCCGACCTCGTGCTCGAAGCCGAAGGTGCGCGCGACGGCGATGCGCTCGCGAAAGTCGGAGGGGTCGCCGGTCCAGCGCGCTTCGTTCGCGACCCGGGCGTTGTCGAAGTCGACCCAGACCTCGAGCGTCACGTCGTCGCCCTCGCCACGCGCGAGCTCGTAGCGGCTCGTGCCGTGCTCGAGGACGCCCGCGCGCACGACCCGCAAGGCCGACGGCGACGCGGGCACGGCGAGCGCTCGAAGGAGATCGACGTAGCGCCGAGCGCCGCCGTCGGCGAGCGGCGCCTCGGTTCCCTCGACGATCACGGCGACGCCCTGGTGGATGCCCAGGCCGCCCAGCGCGGCGAGCACGTGCTCGACCGTCCCGATGCGAACCCTACCGGTCGGGTCCTCCACCGTCGTGGAGCGGAGCGTGTCGACGACGCGGAGGTCGGTGATGCGCGTGTCGAGACCGCGCGACCGCACGACCACCGGACCGTCGTGCCGCTCGAAGCGCACGACGCCGTGGGCACCCGAGTGGAGCCCGGGCCCCTCCACGCCCACGCTCATCCCTCTTCGCGCTTCCGGAAGACGAGCGCCGCGACGAGCCACCCGATCACGAGCCCGGCCCCACCCCATGCAAGATACATCCAGTTCGGCGGGGGCGGCACGCGCAGCGCGACGCCGTGCGCCTTCACGAGGGTCGCCTCGAGCACCGGCTGCCACTTCGCGACCTCACCGGTGCCGTAGAACGCGGTCGTGATCACGGTGCCGCCGTCGACCGGGAATACGAAGAAGAGCCGGCGATACTGGGCGCCGTTCTTGTTCAGGCACTCGCCCTCGATGAGACCGACGCGCGCGCCGTCGGGCCGCGTACGGGTCTCGTGCCGCACGTCGGTCCACGTGACGCCGCTCGGCTCGAGCACCTGGGGCATCCCGCTCGCGATCGTCGCGAGATCGGCGGGCTCGACGGTGCCGCCGCGCTTCGAGCGCTTCAGCGTGATGCGCGGCGTGACCGCGAGCACGCTCTTCGTCGGGTAGAGCCACTCCTGATCTTCGTCGCCTTGCTTCGCCTCGCCCTTGGCCTCGACGAAGCCCTCGGGCGGCTCGAAGACGAACGGCTCGTTCGCGGCGCGATCGCGTGGCGCACTGATACGCGGACCAAGGAACGCGGCGAGCGCCGCAGTGACGACGATGACGGCGCGACGCATGACGGGCACCCTACGGTACGAAAATTACGTGTCAAGCCGGCACGTTGCGACGGCGGTCCGAGGGCCGTGTAACACGCGTGTAAAGAGTTGCCTCCGGGGGCGATCCCGTATCCAATCCGGCCCGTTCGCGCCGCTTTTTCCCGGCGAAATCCCGTTTCCAGGAGGTCCCCGTGCGCCGTCTCTCGCTGCTCGCTTCGCCCGTGCTCTTCGTCTCCGCTCTCGCCCTCTCGATGGCGTCGGCCGGATGCGACGACAAGAAGAAGACCGAGACTCCGCCGACGCCTTCGGCGAGCGCCGTGACGGCGACCTCCGATGCCGCGACCGCGATGGCGGGCGATGCGATGGCCGCGACCGCCGAGGCCGGCACCGCTGCGACGGCCGACGCGGGCCCCTCCGACGGCCACATGGCGAACTGCCCGACGGCCGCGCCCGGGGCGACCGTCTCGCTGAAGGACGTCGAGGGCGGCATCGAGGTGTCGATCACCGGCAAGGACGAGGCTGCCGCCAAGGAGATCAAGGCGCGCATGACGAAGCTCGTCGAGGCCGACAAGCACGAGGCGGACGCGGGGGTGAAGCACGACCACGCGGGCAGCGGCCACGGCACCTATGGGCGCTGCACCATCGTCATGCGCAACACGAAGCTGACCACGGCCGACATCCCGAACGGTGTGAAGGCGATGGTCATCGCGAGCAGCAAGGCCGAGGTCGACTGGGTCCGCCGCGAGACGCGCGACCGCGACAAGGAAGCGAAGACCCCCGGCTTCGAGGGCGCGGGCGCCCACAAGATGAATCACTGTCCGAGCGCCGTCGAAGGCGCAACGACGGTCGTGAAGGACTCGAAGGAGGGCGTCGTCGTCACCGTCACCGCGACCGGAGACAAGGTGAAGGAGGTCCGCGACCGCGCGAAGCACACCGCAGAGATCGCGAAGCTGCCCGAGCCCCCGAAGGTCGAGCACAACTCCGAGGGCAAGGGCGGCGGCGGGCTCGGTCGCTGTCCGGTCGTCGTCGAGGGCGACACCACGGTCGAGGTGAAGGACATCGAGAACGGCTCCGAGATCACCGTGAAGGCGAAGAAGAACGTCGCCGCTCTCCAGAAGGAAGCGAAGGAGCGCGCGGCGAAGTTCGGCGCCAAGTGACCACCTGTACGTGAGCGCCTGGTAAGTCGGGCGGGTCACCGGGTCGCCCATCGCAGGTCGGCGCCCCCGCCAACAAGCCTCGTTCGATGTTGATCGGACGAGGCTTTTTGGCGGCCGGAAGTCCGCTCCCACGCGACTCCTACACTCCCCATTTTGCGGCTCGGTCGCCTCAGTTGCAGAGGACCTGATCCAGCTATCTTTCAGCGCGTGGATCGCCGCCTAGCCAAACCCACATTTCCGCTGAGCTGGAGCGTTGCCACGTCTGGATCCGGGTTACATCGCGGTTACAGAGCCTTGCGCAATTCCCGGAGCTCAGAGATCCGCAGGATTGCACCAGGGCGCCGATGTAGGCCGCCTCTGAGCTCGGTCGGCATAGCGAGTGCACAAGGTTCTGTCGTACCGCGATGGCAAACCCGCTCCGCACCTCTCTGCTCCTCCTCGTCGTTGCAGGCGCGCTCGTCGCTTGCTCGAACGGGCGCAAGGCGCCGGAGCCGGCTGCGAAGCATGTGGGTCCCGCCTTCCCGAACGCCGTGGCTCTCGCCGCGGCGACGAAGGCGGAGGCCGCCGAGAAGAACGGCACGACGGGCGCCGACGGCAAGCTCGATCCGAACGACCCGAAGCACGGCGCGCGCAAGCTCATGGGCCTCGACGTCGGCGTGTTCGTCGACGGCGTGCAGGCCTCCGTCCTCCGCTACGGCGACCTTCCCTCGATGCCGTCCGAGACGCTCGAGGGCGGCGCCGTTCGTTACAAGCTCGCCGACTACGTGAAGGCGATCGGCATCGCGCCCTCGAGCATCAAGTCGATCCACCTGCACGGCAACGGCGACCGCATCGGCAGCGTCGAAGGCAGCGAGCTCCTCAAGGAGCCGAACCGCTTCCAGTTCCAGTTCATCTCGGGCGTCACCGGTACGCCGACCGTTCGCTGGGACACCGACGGCCTCAAGAACGAGTTCGTCGTTCACGAGATCCGTAAAGTCACCATCTACGTGAAGAAGGCGTCGCCGATCATCGACGCGAAGAAGTCCTGCCACGTCGGCGCGGACGGCGAGTGCACGGACGCGGTTCCGTACGCCTCGGGCGATGCCGTCAAGGGCACGCGCATCTACGTCGACGGCAAGATGGTCGGCTTCGTGAAGCGCCGCCAGCTCGCCGACGCGCTCGTCATGGGCGACACGGCGGCAACCCCCACCACCCCCGGTGAGCGCAAGTACAACGTCGCGAAGCTCGTCGCGGGCTTCGGCGTCGACACGACCGGCATCAAGGCCATGGAGCTCGTCTCCGGTGACGACATCATCGCGCACGCGGATGCCACGGCGTTCACGACGCTCGCGCCCGAGCTCTTCTTCACGCTTCCGAAGCACAATCACGGCAAGGTCCGCGTCCACGTTCCCGCCTCGCTGCAGGTCACCGGCGCTTCCGACAAGGACGCGCTCATCAGCAGTGTTCAGATCTTCAAGAGCACGAAGCCCGCATCGCGCGCGCTGAGCGCGATCACCGAAGACACCGATTTGAGCGTGCAGCTCGCCTCTAACACGGCGACATCACGCGACTGAGAGCTTGTTGGCCGCGCTGGGGAGCGCACTCTGCGAGGTCGGCTCTCGCACCACCCGTTCGTTTCTGGAGGATGCCCCGATGAAGACGTCTCGTATTTGCGCTGGTGTGGTTGCGACGCTGGCTCTCTTCGCTGCTGGTGGTGCACGCGCTGACGGCGTCGCGACAGGCGATACGGTCGTCCTCAACACGTTCCAGACGATCTGGATCAAGGGCGACGCCCTCGGCCCCGTCCAGAACGGTCAGCCGCGCATCGGCAAGAACACGGGCGCCGGCCTCATGGACGCGCAGTTCACGTTCGACGCCGCCGCCGCCAAGGCGAACCCCGCCGAGGTCCTCCTCGGAACGACGTACACGCGCTCGGCCGCGACGAAGAACCCGAACGCGGCGAACGACAGCTACATGCAGGGCGGCTTCGCCCTCGCGAAGCTCACGGACAAGGGCGTCGTCCCCGGCGCTGTCGTCGACCTCCCCACCCTCGAGGGTGAGCGCACCTGGATGCGCCCGCAGATCGCCTTCACGCCGAAGTACACGGTCCTCATCGCCGCGAGCGAGGACAACGGCATCAACAACAACCCGCAGCCCGTCCTCTACATCGCGGACAAGACCACCGGCGCGCTCGTCACGATCCCGAACAACACGCGCGGCGCGAACAGCACGAAGCCGACGAACCTGATCCAGACCGCGCTCAAGCAGGGCATCACGGTCAACAACCCGAACAACCAGCGCGGCCCCCACTCGATCGCGCAGGTCGGCCCGAATTCGTTCGTCCTCGGCATGCAGTACAACAACCAGGCGCAGGAAGCCTTCAAGGTCACCGTCCAGGACGACGGCACCGTGAAGATGGACTGGCTCAAGCGCTTCTCGAACACGGCGCAGCACTGCCGCCCGCAGGTCGTCGTCGCCGACGGCGCGGCGGAGGGCTTCATCACCTCGGTCGAGGCGAACAACCAGCCCGCCGAGATCGGCTTCCGCCTCACGAAGTTCAACGTCGCCACGGGCGCCGTCGTCAAGAGCACGATCGCCGTCCGCTCGGAGCCGCAGAAGAACAAGTACGTCGCCGAGCCGGCCATCGGCCTCGTCGGCGACAAACTCGCGGTCGGCTACTCGCTCAGCGCGTCGGTCAATCGCCAGCAGAACGGCGAGAACGGACACGCGGGCGGCGCGCAGGTCGCGGCCCTCGCGCTCTTCAGCACCGCGGACCTCTCGATGGTCGGCGCCCCGCTCCTCAACGCGGCCGCCTACGGACGCCACGCCTCGATGTTCACCACCACCTACGGTCCGAACGCAGAGCCGGCCGTCGCGTACATCGGCGGCTCGTCGACGGGCACCAAGGGCGCGTTCGAGCAGCTCATCCCGCTCAAGGCCGACGGCTCGCTCGGCCTCAAGGACGCCGCGAAGCTCTACGCGGTCTCCACGTACTCGGACGTCGCGAACGTCCAGGCCCGCGGCAAGCGCAACCCGAACAACCAGGCGCGCGGCTTCATCAACGGCCTCGGCTCGGTCCCGAACCCCGGCTTCGGCAAGGGTGCGACGGCGTTCATGCCGGAGACGAAGTCGTTCTCCTTCTCGACCGTCACCGGGTACACGGACAGCGCCGCGGCCACGATCGGCAAGCGCAACAGCATCTACCTCTCGCTCGTCCCGGCCTCGTGGCAGGCCGGTCTCCAGACGACGCCGGGTACCCCGACCTCGACGCCCGGCACCGACGCGAACGGCCAGCCGTCGACGACGGGCCCCGCGCCGCGCACGAAGGCTCCCGCGACGAACCCGAGCGGCGACGGCCAGTCCTCGGAAGACACGAACGTGCTCCAGGGCACGGAGGCCACGACGCCCGACGGTGAGGGCGGCAGCCGCGCTCAGCTCGGCGGCGACAACGGCGGCTGCTCGGTCTCGAGCACCTCTTCTCGGACGGGCTCGGGCGCTGGTTTCATTCTCCTCGCGGTCGCCGGCGTCATCGTCGCGCTCCGCCGCAAGCAGGAAGAGGTCTGATCATGAACGCCCGGTACCTGCTCGCAATCGCTCTCGCAGCTGCGGCCGCCGTCGCCGCGTGTGGCTCGCCGGACAGCAGCCAGCTCGGCAACGGTGAAGACAACGGTGACGGAACCCGCGACGGAACCGGAACCGGAACCGGAACCGGAACGGGCACCGGCACCGGCACGGG
>Ga0105047_10001977_pt1 | contig 36768 bp, 30 predicted proteins | sample MAT04_FD_78384 | JGI IMG/M metagenome (GOLD analysis project Ga0105047, IMG submission 78384) | Freshwater microbial communities from Lake Fryxell liftoff mats and glacier meltwater in Antarctica - MAT-04 (megahit assembly) | ecosystem: Environmental > Aquatic > Freshwater > Ice > Liftoff... | reverse complement strand
GGTGGCACGATCGATTCACAGCCTTCCGCCCTGACTGAGTCGGCGATCGAAGATGAATCTCCGGGCCGGAGTCCGGTCGGATTCCAGGCCGGTTCTTCGACCATCCTGACCGGCGGCGCTGCGGCGACCAAAGTCAAGACGGACAAAGAGAACATCGGCCGGAACGATCCATGCTGGTGCGGTTCGGGCAAGAAGTTCAAGAAGTGCCACGGAACCTGATCCTCGACTGAAGTCTTCGGCCAGGACCAGGATGAACCCGGATAGTTCAGAAGCGGTCGTACGTGAGTTCATACGCAGCTTCAATGAGCGGGACATCGATGCCCTGGCCAACACGCTCGATCCCGAGGTTGAACTACATTCGATGAAAGGCCTGCTCAAGGGCATCCCGGCAGCCCGTAAATGGGCGACCCGGGCGCCGGGCGGGGTCCAGCAGACCGTGGTCATCACGGGGATCGAAGCAATCGAACTGAAGGTGCTGGTCAGGATCAGGCGGGACTGGCACTGGGACGAGGATGGAACCCCCGCTGGCAGTGACGAGATGGCCTGGTTCTTCATGCTGCGCGACGGACACATCGTCACCTGGCGTCCGTTCGTGAATTCGGCGGAGGCTTTCGCCGCCTTTGCCGCCTATTGATCGACGCCCTGGTCGCTAGTGGTGCCGTGAGGGGAGTGGAATCCCTCCGGCCGGTCCAGCTGGGTGTCGTCGAAGGAGACGGGGTCTTCGATCGGTTCGAGGTGGGTGAACACCGTGGCCTGCCCGAAAACACCACGGATTTCCTCCTCGATCCCTTCGGCGAAATCATGGCCACGCTGGACGGACCAGTTGCCCGGGACCAGTACATGGACCGAAACGAAAGCCCGCCGGCCGGCCCTCCTGGTACGCAGGGCATGGAACTGGATGGTGTCGGAGGCATGACCGTCGAGAACCGCGGTGACGGCGTTCAGTTCCCCGTCCGGCAGCGCTTTGTCCATCAGTCCGGACATCGAGCCACGCATCAATGAAACCCCGGTGCGCACGATGTTGGCAGCCACGATCAGCGCGATGATCGGGTCCAGCCGGTCCCAGCCGGTCAGATAGACAAGGGCAATGCCGACAACGACTCCGACCGAGGTCCAGACGTCGGTCATCAGGTGCTTTCCGTCCGCCTCCAGGGTCATCGACTCTTCTTCGCGGCCGGCCTTCAGTAGGTAACGTCCGACCACAAGGTTCACCAGCGTCGCGGCGAGGGAAACCGCAAGGCCGGCGCCGACGTCAGTCAGAGCCGTAGGGTCGATCAGCCGCCCGATCGCGGCGTAGGCGATGGTCACTGCCGCCAGCAGGATCAGACCGCCTTCGAAACCGGCAGAAAGGTAGTCGGCTTTCTCGTGGCCGTAGGAATGGTCTTCGTCGGGCGGCCTGGTGGACCAGAGGATGACCGCGAGGGCCACCATCGCGGCGACCAGGTTGACGACCGATTCGGCGGCATCGGAAAGCAGGCCGACCGACCCGGTCAGCAGCCAGGCGACGGTCTTCATCGAGATCGTCAGGATCGCCGCACCGATCGAGATCGAAATGATCCTGATCAGGCGCTTCCGGCGCCTCTCCGTGTCACCTGCTTCCATCATCGGGGCCAATTCTCCCCTTCGGTGCCGACAATGGTCGGGCGGTGGCCATCAACTACTCTTGGAACATGGCCGAAGCCGTCAATATCGAATCAGTGCCGGCCCGCATATCGGCGATCCGGGACAACCTCGTCCTGCTCGACGATTACCTGGACCCGACCGCCCTTCAGACCGAAGTTGACCGGCTCGAGGACGAGATGCAGCAGCCCGGATTCTGGGATGACCAGGACCAGGCGGCGAAGGTCTCGGCCGACCATTCCCGGACCCAGAAGAAGCTGAACAATTTTCGGCAGCTCCAGTCGGAGGCCGGTGACCTTTCGGACATGGCCGAAATGGCCGAATCCGATGCGGAAATGGCAACCGAACTGAACCAGCAGCTGGCTTCGGTGGAAGCCCGTCTCGAAGAGCTCGAAGAGGCCCGCCTTTTCAGCGGTGAGTACGACCAGGGTGATGCCCTGGTCACGGTCCACGCCGGTGCTGGCGGTACCGACTCGCAGGACTGGGCAGAGATACTGCTGCGAATGTACCTGCGCTGGGCCGAACGGCGCGGATTCAGCGTCGAGATGAAAGAAGCCTCCGAAGGCGACGAGGCCGGACTCAAATCTGCCACTTTCCAGTTGCATGGAGAGAACGTTTACGGTCTGATCGCGGCTGAGCGCGGAGTTCATCGACTGGTCCGTATCTCTCCTTTCGATTCATCAGCGCGTCGTCACACCAGCTTCGCCCAGGTCGATGTTGCCCCGGTCGTTGACGAAACGGTTGACGTCGAGATCGACGAAGGTGACTTGCGGGTCGACACCTACCGGGCTTCAGGTGCCGGCGGCCAGCACGTCAACAAGACGGACTCCGCCGTACGCCTGACCCACCTGCCGACCGGTGTTGTCGTGCAGTGCCAGAACGAACGCTCGCAGACCCAGAACAAGGCGCAGGCAATGCAGATGCTGCGATCGAAGCTGATCGAACTCGAAGAGCGCAAAAGAACTGAAGCGGTGAACGTGGAGCGCGGAGAAGTCAAAGATGTGGCCTGGGGATCCCAGATCAGAAGCTACGTATTGAACCCGTACACAATGGTCAAGGACCACCGCACGGACTTCGAAGTGGGAGACGCCCAGAGGGTCCTCGACGGGGACATAGACGGGTTCATCCGCGAGTACCTGAACCGAACGGCGTAGACCAGCCCTTCGGGGAATCCGGGCAGCTGCTGCGGCCGGGCCGGGCGGCCTCAGAACGGGCATCGCTCCTCCTTTGCTGCTCTGGGAGAAGCCAACAAGGAGCGATGCCTGTTGTGTCATGCGGGTCCCGGGCCATCGCTCCTCCTTTGCTGCTCTGGGAGCAGCCAAGGAGGAGCGATGCCTGCCGGGCTTTCGGGTCACCACCCGTGGGTCACCGAGGGCTGATCACTTTTCATCCCTCCGTCCACCCAACCACTGCCACTTGAGATCCCTCCTAGAAAAGCGCCGTGGGATTCTCTAATTGCAGCAGCTTCCTCTTCAGGTTCGTGCCTTCCCGACCGCCACCGTAACCGCCGATGCTTCCGTCGCTTTTGATCACCCGGTGGCAGGGCACGATCAGGGCGATCGGGTTGGTCGACATCGCCGTGCCGACGGCTCGTGCCGCTCCCGGGCTTCCGGCCATCCCGGCCACATCGCCGTAGCTGCGGGTTTCCCCATACGGGATGGTCGCTGTTGCCTGGAGCACCTGGCGGTTGAACCCCCGGGCGAGTTGCAAGTCGAGTGCCAGGTTGAACCCGGTGATCTCGCCGGCGAGGAAAGCCTCCACTTGATCGGCTGCGTCATCCGCGTAGTCGCCACCTTCGACCGGCAGCAGACGGGTCCGGGAAACGACCTCTTCGACCAGTTCGTCAGGATCGGACCCGGGCAACGAAACCCGCAGGACTCCGCCTTCGGTGGCGGCCAGCGCAACTGGGCCAAACTCCGTGTCGAAAGCAGTGTGCTGGAACTGTCCGGGCATCCGCTTCCAACTTTAGGCGAATAGGGTTGACCCATGGCGGATCTGCCCAAAGGCACTATCGAGTTGATCGAACGGGCTCTCGATGAAGACCTTGGATCCGGTGACATCACCGCTGAAGCCACGGTGCCGGCCGACGTCCAGGCCCAGGCCCACCTGATTCAGAAGCAGCCCGGAGTGATCTTCGGACTCGACGTTGCCGAAGAAGTTTTCCGCCGGGTTGGGGTCAACGATTTCGATCGCACGGTGATCGAAGGCCATTGGCACGATTCAGTGCCGCGGGACATCGCCCTGATCCACGGCCCGGCCCGGGCGCTGCTGGCGGGGGAGAGGGTAGCCCTCAACTTCCTCGGTCACCTGTCCGGGATATCGACCATGACTGCGCGTTTTGTCGAGGCGGTCGGTGGCAGTGGCACCAAGATTCTTGACACCCGCAAGACGACTCCGGGCATGCGCCTGCTGGAGAAACGCGCCGTGACTTTCGGTGGCGGGCTGAACCACCGGATCGGCCTTTTCGATGCAGTGCTCATCAAGGAAAACCATATCGCCATGGCTGGCGGGGTCCACGAGGCCGTGACCGCGTCGCGCCGCGCGTCGCCGGACATGATGATCGAGGTAGAAGCCGAAGACCTGAATGAGGTGCGCTCGGCAGTCGAGGCCGGGGCTGACCGTATTCTCCTGGACAACATGGGGCCGGAGATGATCATTGAAGCTGTCGCAATCCGGGACCAGGAAGGGCCGAAAGTCCATCTGGAGGCTTCGGGTGGAGTCAACCTTGGCAACGTCGCCGAGATCGCCGCAACCGGGGTCGACTTCATCTCGATCGGTGCACTCACACATTCTGCTCCGTCGCTTGATCTGAGTCTCCTGATCAACCCGCTTTAGGCAGGAGCGCCCGGTAACGGCCGGGCAACAACACGGTCCGAGGTCCCCCGTATCCTGCGTTGGCGAATGAAAACCCAGCCCGCCGGAGATCAGCAGGTCAGCCTGCCATCACTTGGCCAGTCTCTGGACCGCGCCAAATTCAGTTCGCTCCATCGGCGATTCTGGCTGCTTGCCGCCCTCGGCATCATGCTCGACGGCTTCGATTTCTTCATCATCGGCGTTGCCAATCCCCTGATCGCCCAGGACTTCGGAACGTCGGCGGCGCAAACCGGACTGGTTTCGGCGGCCGCAATCCTCGGGGCCGTATTTGGGGCCGGGTTCCTCGGCCCACTTGCCGACAAGGTAGGCCGCAAGCGCATCTTCAAGTTTGACCTGATCCTGTTCGTGGTTTTCTCCCTGCTCTGTGTGGTCGCCTGGGACGTCTGGTCGCTGATCGCCTTCCGGTTCATGCTCGGTATCGCGGTCGGACTCGACTACCCGATTGCTGCCAGTTATCTCGCCGAAGTCCTGCCGCAGAAAGGCCGGGGACGATGGCTGGTCGGCGCTTTCGCCATGCAGGCAGTTGGGATCTTGGCCGGCGCCCTGGTCGGGGTGGTGGTCCTTGCCTTGATCCCGGAAGTCGCGTCCTGGCGCCTGATGCTCGGCTTCGGTGTCATCCCGGCGATCGTGATCATTTTCCTTCGGCGCAATGTCCCCGAAAGCCCGAGGTGGCTTGCCCAGAACGGACAGGAATCCGAAGCTGAAGACATCGCTGGAAGGCTGGTCGGTCATGAGGTAGAAGTGACCGATCTGGACCGGAAGCGTGAGAGCCCGGTCCCTGAAGGCATCAAGGCATTCATTCAGCCGCGCCTGTTCCATAAGGACATGATCCGCCGTACGGTCTTCACCGCGGTGCCCTGGTTCCTCATGGACATCGCCACCTATGGAGTGGGGATATTCACGCCAACCCTGATCGCGGCAATGGTCATATCCGGTGCAGATACGACTTTCATCACCGACGACCTTGTTTCCACCGAAGCGACGGCGCTGCTCGACATCTTCCTTCCGATCGGATTCCTCTGCGCCATCTTCCTCGTCGATCGCGCCGGCCGGATACCTCTGCAGATAGTCGGTTTTGCCGGCATGACGATCGCCCTCTGCCTGTTGGCGATATCGGAGATGCTCTCCGGTGGCGCGGACAGTCACCTGCTTCTGGTCGCGATCGGCTTCGCCATGTTCAACCTGCTGATGAATGCGGGTCCGAACGCAACCACCTACGCGCTGCCCGCCGAGGTCTTCCCGTCCGAGATTCGGGCTGCCGGACATGGTTTCGCTGCTGCCTGCGCAAAGCTCGGTGCAGCGACCGGGGTTTTCTTCTTCCCGATACTTCTCGACGACATTGGCGCCGCCGCCCTGCTCTTCGGTGTTGCTGGATGCTGCCTCGTGGGACTCGTGGTCACGGTCATTTTCAGGATCGAACCGATGGGAAGGTCACTCGATGAAGTCTCAGGCCGGGATGTGGCCTCCGTATCCCCGCGGATCGCCCCTCCCTGAGCCAGAACCCGACACTTGCCCCGGCCCGGCGGGCACCTTGCGTAGAATCGGTCCATGGCGTCAACCGAACTTCCAGTTATCCAGCCCGGTATGCCAGCCGCCCTCGATCCGAAACTGATCGCGGAGCTGAACACGGAAATCCGCGAGCTTGCGGCCGCAAGGAACGCGGTCATCCTCGCCCATAATTACGAGGTCCCGGAAATCCAGGACATCGCGGATTACGTGGGTGACTCCCTCGGACTCTCGCGTCAGGCGGCGGCCGCCGACGCTGAAGTCGTTGCGTTCTGCGGAGTCCATTTCATGGCCGAGACCGCTTCGATCCTTTCGCCGGAAAAGCGGGTCCTGATTCCCGACCTCGACGCCGGCTGTTCACTTGCCGACTCGATCAACGCCGACCAGTTGCGGGAATGGAAAGCGAAGTTCCCCGGCGCTTACGTCGTCATGTACGTCAACACTTCGGCCGAAGTCAAGGCCGAAACCGATTACTGCTGCACTTCCTCGAACGCGGTTAAAGTTGTCGAACACATCTGGGAGGAGCATGGCCCTGATACCGAGATCCTGTTCGGTCCCGACATGTGGCTGGGGGCTTTTGTCGAGCGTGAGACCGGCCTTGTGGATGACCCCGAGCGGCGCAGCCGGTTTCATGTCTGGGATGGCGAATGCCATGTTCATGCCGGGATCCGTCCGGAGGACATCACCCGCACCCGGGCCGAACACCCGGAAGCTGAATTCCTGATCCACCCCGAATGCGGCTGCTCCACCCAGGCGATGGAATACGTGGCGTCCGGCGACATCGATCCCGAAGGGGTCCACATGCTCTCAACGTCGGGCATGATCGAGTACGTCAAGGAAAAGCCGGAGGGCAGCTTCATTGTCGCCACCGAGAACGGCATGCTTTACCCGATGCATCAGGCAGCGCCGAAAGCCAACCTGATCGAGGCCAATCGCATGGCCTACTGCAAGTACATGAAGATGATCACGCTGCCGAAACTTCGTGACTCGCTGCGTGACCTCAAGTTCGAGGTCAAGGTCGATGTGGCGGTGGCCGAGAAAGCCCGCCTGCCGATCGAGCGCATGGTTTCCATCGGCTGAGCCTGGAAGTCTTTATCCAAGCTTTCATCGGCTTATGTGATGGCGGCACTTTGCTGCGGACTTAGTCCCGATATACATAGTTCTAAGTATGTCCCCACGTCCACTCTTTCTGCTGCCGCTGATCGCGGCCCTGACGCTCCTCGGCCTCCAGCCCGCGAAGGCGGATGCTTACCGGACGCTATGCGGCGAATCGGGGACCGGATGCATTTCCGCAACCGGGTATGACGGGGATTCCTTCTGGAACAACCCGGTCGACTCCCGGGGAAACAATTGCACCAACTACGCGGCTTATCGCCTGCACCTGCGGGGTATCGAGAATCCGGGCAACCTGCTCAATGCCAGCAACTGGGCGCATCGCTCCCGTCAAGTCGGAATCACGGTCGATCGCACTCCCATGGCCGGCAGCATCGCCCAATGGACCCGTGGCCGGTTCGCGCCGAAGTACGGGCACGTCGCCTACGTCGAAAAGGTCTTCCGCCGCTACATCGTCCTGTCGGACTCGAACTACCTCGGTGGAAGCAAACGGTGGCGGGTCAGTCGCCGTGACTGGCAGTGGCCGAACAACTTCATCCACTTCACCACCGCCGTACCGAAGTAGACTCGGGGAGTGCTTGAGCTCCTAGCCTCCGCGCAGTCAGCGTTTCCGGCAGTTGATCAAAGTTATCTGCTGGAAGCGCGCCAGATGCAGGCGCTCTCGTTCGCGGTCCACATCCCGCTGGTGTGTTTCGGCATTGCTTTCCCGGCGATGGTGATCTTCATGGAGTTCCTCGGTTACCGCACCGGAAACCCCGTCTACACCGCCATCGCCAAACGGTGGTCGAAGGTAATGATCACCCTGTTTGCCGCGGGAGTGGTCACCGGAACCCTGCTCAGCTTCGAGCTCGGAATCCTCTGGCCTGGCTTCATGTCGGAGTTTGGTGACGTCTTCGGCCTCGCTTTCGGCCTCGAGGGTTTCTCCTTCTTTGTCGAAGCGATCTTCATCGCCATCTACGTCTACGGCTGGGACCGGCTGTCACCGAAACGTCACCTGCTCGCTGGCATTCCAGTGATGGTGGCCGGCATTACCGGCTCCTGGATGGTGATCGCGGTAAATGCCTGGATGAACTCGCCCTCCGGTTTCGACATCGTCAACGGGGAGGTCACCAACGTCCAGCCGTTCACCGCTCTGTTCGCCAACGGTCACCTCTGGCCGCAGCTGATCCACATGTACCTGGCCGGCTACATCGTGGTCGGGTTCCTGATTTCGGGCGTCTACGCCTACGGCTGGCTCAAGGGAAGGCGTGGTGCCTACTTCCGGACCGCGATGGTCGTCCCGCTCGCGATCGCCTGCCTGGCGACCCCGACCCAGCTGCTGATTGGTGACTGGTCGGCCCGCAACGTTGCTGAAGACCAGCCGATCAAGCTGGCGTCTTTCGAAGGCCTCTACAAAACCACTGAAGGAGCCCCGGAAACCATCCTCGGCTGGTACGAGCCCGACGGCACCATCAAGTACGGCATCGAAATCCCGAAGCTGCTTTCCCTGCTGGCCTACCATGATCCGAACGCGACGGTCCAGGGCCTGGAAACTGTGCCGGAAGAAGACCGTCCGCCGATCAACGTGGTGCGGATCGCCTTCCAGACAATGGTCGGCATCGGCACGATGCTCGCTGCACTCGCGGTCTTCTTCCTGTTCGTCTTTTTCCGCAAGAAACGACTGCCCAGGTCGAAGTGGTTCTACCGTGCAGTGGTACTGGCCGGTCCGGCTGCGGTGGTTGCCCTGATCGCGGGCTGGGTCACGACCGAGGTCGGGCGACAGCCCTGGGTCGTCTACGGCGTGATGAGGACGGAAGAGGCGGTCACTGGCGCGGACGGCATCGTCTTCGGATATGGGGCCCTGGTCGCCGTTTACATCGTGCTTGCCATCGCGACCTTCTGGGTCCTCCGCAGGGTTGCCAGCACTCCGTTCACGCCCGAGATTGCTGCCCTGGAAGAGGGCCCGCCACCGCCGATCGAAAGACCGCGGAAGGGAGGGGAAGATGGATCTCGCTGACATCCCCGTGATGCTGATGCTGCTTGGCATCGCTGCGTACATCGTGCTGGCAGGGGCCGACTTCGGATCGACGTTCTGGGCCCTGACCGCCCGCGGCCGGCTGGGCAAGGACATCCGTGAACACACCCATCGCTCGATGGCGCCGGTCTGGGAAGCGAACCACGTCTGGCTGATCTTCGTCCTGGTGGTCTGCTGGACGGCCTATCCCGAGGTCTTCGCTTCGATCTTCTCTACCCTCTGGATCCCGCTGATCCTCGCTTGTTTCGGCATCATGATGCGCGCCGCGAGTTATGTCGTTGGAGGGGTGGCCGACGAACGCTGGGTCGTGATCCTTTCCGCAATTTCGTCTTTCGTCACCCCGTTCATGCTGGGAACCGTGATCGGGGCGGTCGTCTCTGGCCGGGTTCCGGTCGGCAATGCCAAAGGCGACATTTTCACGAGCTGGATCAACACGACTTCGATCACGATCGGCGTGCTGGCAGTGACGGTCTGCGCTTACATCGCCGCCGTTTACCTGGCCGGTGACGCCCGTCGCAACAAGTCGAGGGAGCTATCCGAAGCTTTCCGCGATCGTGGACTGGTTGCCGGAATGGTTGCCGGGGTGATCGCGGCAGTGGGGATCTTCGTACTCCACCAAGACGCCCGGGCAATCTATGACGGCCTGACCTCCGGAGCGGGCCTCGTCGCGGTGATCATCTCTGCGGCAGCCGGCCTGGCGACCATCGTCTTCCTCTGGCAACGACGGTTCGAATACGCGCGGTTCTGTGCCGCGGGAGCGGTCGTGGCGGTGATCGCCGGCTGGGGAATCGCCCAGTCGCCGGACATCCTTCCCGGGCTTACGGTGGACCAGGCTGCGGCCTCGGACAACGTACTGATCGGCCTGCTGGTCTCGATCGCAATCGGGCTGCTGATTCTGATTCCTTCGCTGATGCTGCTCTACGGGCTTGTCCTCGGCGGCCGTTTCGACCCAGGCTCTGACCGGGTGGCTGAAACCCCGGTCGGCCCGATGTCCGAACTTCATGGGCCGCAGCGGAACCAGGTCCTGCCGGTGGTCGGAGTCGCCGGTCTCGGCGCGTTGCTGAGCGTCGCGTTCAGCTCCGGACCGTTCCTCTACATCGGAATCGCGATGGTGCTCGCGGCGCTGATCTGTGGCTGCGTGATGCTGGCGGTGACCCTGGTTACTACGGAGACACAGGACTGACAGCAGACCCGGTCGACATGGAGATGCCGCCGCTTGAGGCGCCCTTCTTCTTGCCTTTAAGGCCCTTCTGCTTCCCGCTGTCTCTGGGCCCGCCAGGGCGATCCGAAATCTTGTCGTCGGGCGCGGTTGGCCGCTTGTCACTGGCGCTGGCCGGACCCGAGCCGTTCTTCTTCATCTGGGCTCCCTGGCTCTGATCGTTTGGCTGGGCCTGCTGCCGCGGGGCAGGGGGGCTGTCTGAAGAGTTGTCTTCGTTGCCGCAGGATGAAACTGCAGCGGCCGATGCCAAGACGACCATCCCGATAGCCGCGAATTTAAGAACCGGATTCATCGGGCTGGATTCTGAATCATTTCGGGTCCAGATAGATCCCGATCGGGGTTTTCAGCGGGGCAAGCCATCCCGAGAAGAAGAAAGAACCGGTGACAACTTTGCCCCTGGAACCGCTACCCCGGGGGTAGGTTTTCACTTTCCCGAGGCTGCATCCGGCGGCTTCGAGCTTCCGTGTTGCCAGGCCCAGTTTGAGGCCGGCCAGGCTCGGAACTACGCACCAGGTGCGCGGAGGAGGGGCGATGGCACCGGTGCCGACCACGTCGACGCCAGAAACCCTGAGCGCGGTTTCCTGGACCCAGGAGCGCATTGCGTCCCCGGCCACCCGTGAGTCAATCGAAGGCAGCAGGGTGGAGCAGTAAGAATCACCGAAGCTGGTCAGTCCGACCAGGCGGATTTCCGTTCCGACGGTTGCCACAAGCGGTCCGCCGCTGTCGCCCGAGCAGGTGCTGGTGTTGCCGGCGGGTCCACCGATGCAGTTCATGGTCTTGACGTCGTACTGAGAGCCGTCGTATTGCCGGCAGAGCTTGTCCGGCAGCATCACCTGTTTTGCGCTGCGCAGCACGGCGCTTGCCCGGTTCGCGAAACCGGAAGTGATTCCCCAGCCAGTCGTGCTCACGACCTGGCCCGGGGACCAGAGGGCAGCTTCATCAGCGCCGGCCAGTTTTATGGTCGGACCGGTCACCGGCGATGCGAGTTCGATCAGGGCTACGTCCCAGCTGGCCCCGCCGCCATTGTTGTTGTAGCGGCGCTTGCCGTTCGGGCGCAGCGGCATCAGCACTTTGCCGGCCTTCGTCACATCTCCCTCCCCGGTGTTATTCAGCCAGGAACGACCGCTGATGATTTCCACACGTTTGATCTCGCCGGGTTTCAGGTCGGCGACGCAATGCCCGGCCGTGACGACAAGTTCCGGGGTGATCAGGGAGCCGCCGCAAAAAAAGCGGGCCAGGGGAGAGGCAGGCCTGGATGCTCTTTCAGTGAAAGCGATGGCGACCTGCCAGGGCGAATCCTTGATGCTGGCCTTCTTGCCATTGACGATGCTGACCTGGGCGGCGGTTGCGCTGGCGGATGACGTGGCGAAGCCGGCGATGAGGGCGGCTGACAGCGCCGCTCCGGCCAGAAGCGCACGAAATCCTGCCGAGTGGGCGTGATCGGGCATGGGTGAAGCCTACCGAGTACGCTTTACGAGCAAAAGCTCACACTTCACAGACATTATCCTCTAATTACCCAGGAGTTCGGTCGATCCCTTCCACGGGAAGGAATCCGGTCGCGGCTCCGGAATAGGGCCAACCAGATGGCTTTCGGAAAGAACAGCAAAAAGCAACAGGTCAACGCGGAACTCGAAGCGGCGCGCGCGCGCCAGCAATCAGAGCGCCCCCGCAAAGGCGGAGCTCCGATCATCGAGATGCGCGATGTCAGCAAGGTCTACAACGGTGGGCACCTGGCCGTTGACCGGGTTTCGCTGGCAATCAACCGCGGGGACTTCGTCTTCCTGGTCGGTCCGACCGGCTGCGGCAAGTCGACCCTGATCAAACTGCTGATCCGCGAGCTCGAGCCAACTGACGGCACCGTGTCCATCGCCGGTCGCGACATCGGTCAGCTTTCCGACAAGAAGATCCCCCAGCTTCGACGCAACATCGGCACCGTTTTCCAGGACTTCAAGCTCCTGCCGAGCCGCACTGTCTACGAAAACGTCGCGTACGCACTCCAGGTGATCGGTGCTTCACGAGCCGAAATCCGCCAGAAGGTTCCGGAGACCCTGCGTCTGGTCGGCCTTTCGACCAAGCTCCACAACTACCCCGACGAACTGTCGGGTGGTGAGCAGCAGCGAGTTTCGGTTGCCCGCGCTTTCGTCAACCATCCGCCGCTGCTACTGGCCGATGAGCCCAGCGGAAACCTGGACCCGGTCACGTCAGTCGGCATCATGCAGCTGCTGTACCGGATCAACAAGACCGGCACCACGGTTGTGGTTGTGACCCACGACCGCGAGATGGTGGACCGCATGCGCCGTCGCGTCATCGAACTTTATGAAGGCCGGGTAATCCGCGACGAAATCGCCGGCGGGTACACGGAAGAGTCAACCACCGAATTCGGAGTGCGCATGCGTACCGAGATGGGCGTTGGCAATGAAGGCCACGCGAACGGAGTTCTCTGATGGGCAGGCTTTTCTTTTTCACCGGCGAAGCCCTGAGGGCGATTCGCAAGAACGTGGCTCCGACGACGGCAGCCATCGTGACCACAGTTCTCACGGCGATCCTGATCGGAATCCTGATCCCGGTCTTCCAGACTGCACAGGGCAAGAGCTCAGAGGTCCGTGACGAACTCCAGGTAAGGGTCTATCTCCACGACGACGCCACCAAGGCGGAAACGGCCGCGCTGCAGAGCGATATCGAGAACCTGACCCACGTCCAGTCGGTTACTTACCTGACCAAAGACGACGCGCTTGCCGAATTCAAGCAGGACACCGGACAGGCCCAGAAGGACGTCCTGGCACAGCTCAACGGGGACAACCCGCTGCCAGCCAACTTCATCGTCAAGCCTGATGACGCCGCCAACCTCGATGCGATCAGGGCGTCGATTCAGCCCCCCGGCAAGAGCGGCGAAGCGACTTTCATCTCTCCGATCATCGAGAAGGTCGACAACCGTCAGGCCACAGCTCGCAAGATCGAAGAAGTCACCGGCGCCCTGAAGATCGTCCTGACCGTCATAACCGCACTCCTGATCGGTGCTTCGCTGCTGCTGATCGGAAACACGATCCGGCTCTCGATCTACACCCGACGCCGCGAGATCGAAGTGATGCGGCTGGTCGGTGCGACCCGCTGGTTCATCCGCTGGCCGTTCATGATCGAAGGCGTGATCGTCGGCATGCTGGGTGGCGCTATTGCGATACTTGTCCTGTGGATCGGAAAAGTCACCATCCTGGACCCGCTCTCGGACACCTTCTCCCTGATGCAGGCCCAGGACTCAATGTCCTTCATCGTGCTGGTCGCCTGCCTGTTCTCGGCCGCCGTGATTGTTTCGGCGATCGGTTCCGGAGTAACGCTGCGCCGCTTCCTCAAGGTCTGAGCAACAAACTGAACATCGGCCCGGTCGCGGCGTGAGGGTCGCGTTCCTGGCGCTGTTCGCCGTGGTCATCGGCTTGGCGACCGGCATGTATATCGGTGGGCATCCGGAGAACCTTCCGGATGCCGTCAGCGACGTATTCGTCGAGTCGAGCGTCGCCGACGGTCCATCGGCGAGCGATGAAGCGGCCGAAGTCATTTCCCGCAAGTACTTTCGCGAGACCAATCCCCGCGATGTTCAGGACTACTCGATCCGGGGGATGGTGGAGAAGCTGCGCAAGGTGCACAAAGACCGCTTCTCCCACTACTTCGACGCGAAGCAACTGGAAGCTTTCAACGATTCGATCACCGGCAGCTTCAGCGGTGTTGGCATGACCGTCGGTGAGGTCGACAAAAAAGGTCTGCGCATCGGTTTCGTGTTCAAGAAGTCTCCGGCCGATGAGGCCGGGCTGAAAGCCGGTGACGTGATCGTTTCGGTTGACGGCAAGTCGATCCTCGGCCAGAGCTCGGACCTCGTGGTCGCCAACATCAAGGGCCCCGAAGGGTCTGAGGTCGAACTGGGCGTCAGGGTCCAGGGGAAAGGCAAAGAGAAAAGCTTCAAGCTGACCCGTGAAGAGATCCGGGTACCGATCACTTCCAACAAAGTCAAAGAAGTCGATGGAGAAAAGCTTGGTTACGTGCGCCTGACGACGTTCAGCGACGGTGCTGGCAAGTTCCTGCGCCGGGCGGTTGACACGGTCCGGGAGAAGGGCGCCCAGGGAATAGTCCTGGACCTGCGGGCCAACGGTGGCGGATTGCTGCCGGAGGCCGTATTGACCTCCAGCGTCTTCGTGCCGAAGGACGAGATCGTGGTTGAGACCAAGTCACGCACCGAACCCGATGAGACCTACCGGGCGGTTGGTGGAGACATCGGCAACTTCCCGGTCACGGTGCTGGTAAACCGCGACACCGCATCAGCTGCCGAGATCCTCGCGGCAGCGCTGCAGACGAACATCGGCGCCCCGGTGGTCGGCACCCGGACTTTCGGCAAGGGTGTCTTCCAGCAGGTGATCAACCTTGAAAGCGGCGGTGCGCTCGACCTGACCGTCGGCGAGTTCTTCACCGCAGACGGAGTGTCGCTGGCCGGCAAGGGACTGAAGCCCGACGTCAGGGCCCCGTTGCCGCCGGATGCCAAGTCGGACACACAACTGGACAAAGCTTACGAAGTGCTGAGTCGCGAAATCGCCGACTCGGACGACGGTTCCTGAACGATGGCCCGGCCAAAGTCAGGCAAAGGACGGCCTGCCGGAGAGTTCCATGTTGCCACGCTTGAAAAGCGCGGAAAGTTCACCGTGGCCAAGCCCCTGTTCGTGCCAGGGCAGCAGGTTGCCCTTGATCGCAAGGTACGGTCGCGGATGGGCCAGATCATCCTGGCCGAGTTCGCCGGCGGCCGGGCGCGCATGGTCAGGGACCTTGGCCGAATCGACAACGCGACCGACGTGTGTGAAGCCCTGGCGACCGAAAGACTGGGACGGCGCGGATTCTCCAAGGGCCTTGAGCGGGAGGCGGAAGCCGCCTCGCTCGATCCACTCGATCCGCCGGGCGGACGCCGTGACCTGACGTCCAAACCGACGTTCACGGTAGATCCGGCCACTGCGCGGGACTTTGACGATGCGGTGTCCGCCGAGGAGGAAGGGGATGGCGTCCGGCTCTGGATTCACATCGCCGACGTGGCTGCTTATGTCAGACCAGGAACTGCCCTCGACTACGAAGCGTATGAGCGTGCCAACAGCACTTATGTGCCGACTTCAGTCGAACCGATGCTCCCCAAGTCGCTCAGCGCCGGTGTCTGCTCGCTCTCACCGGACGTCGAGCGCAACGCAGTGACCACCGAGATCCTGATCTCCGGATCCGGAGACGTCAAATCATGCAGCTTCTACAGGTCGCGGATCAGGTCAGATGCAAGGCTCGACTACGAGCAGCTCGACCGGATCTTTGCCGGGCGCGAGCAGCCCCCCGAAATTACCGCTGAACCGATCCGGCTGACCCGTTTGATCGCTGCCGAGCTGGCTGGCAAACGGGCCGGAACGGCGCTCGACGTGACCTCGAACGAACCTTCGTTCAAGTTCGACAAAGAAGGACATGTCGTTTCCGCCGCCGCCGAGAGCCAGACTGAAGCCCATCGGCTGATCGAGCAGCTGATGGTCCTGACCAACGAGCAGGTTGCGACCGTGCTCGAGAACCGTGGCACCCCGACTCTCTACCGGGTCCACGAGCTACCGGACCCCGACCGGATCGAGCACCTTCTCGACCAGCTCGCTTCACTCGACCTTCCGGCACCGCCCGGCTACAAAGGCATGGGGCCGACGCAGGCCGCACAGATTGCGGTGGAAGCTTCGCGTTCGGTCGCAAAAGAGGCCGAAAGACGCGGTCACGGACGTGTTGCCTACGCATCCCTGATCCTGCGCTCTCTGAAACCTGCCCGCTATTCAGAGAAGAACCTTGGCCATGGCGGCCTTGGCAGCACTGCCTATTCCCATTTCACTTCACCGATCCGGCGATATCCGGACCTGATCGTTCACCGTGGACTGCTCGCCGACCTCGGGGCGGGGGAGGCCGCTCCGGATTCCGGGTCGGTGTCGATGGCGGCGCTTCACTGCTCCGACAAGGAGCGGGCTTCGACCCGCCTGGAACGCGATGCTGACGATATCTGTGCCGCATTCCTCCTTCAGCGAGAGTTATTCGAGAACGGTCCAAACGCCGAATTCGAAGGAGAAGTGTCCGGTGTGATCGGCGCCGGCGCATTCGTAACCTTCGGTGGAAAGCTGGGTGACGTATACGAAGGATTTGTACCTGTCCGGAAGATTCGCAGCGACCATTTCGACCTGAATCAGGAAGAGACGGCGCTCATCGGCAACCGGCATGGCCGTGCCGTCAGGTTCGGTGATCCAATCAAGGTGACCGTCGAAAGAGTCGACTGCCCGCGCGGCCGGGTCGACCTCGAACCGGCTGAGGGCTAAATTGGTTCTTGCATGAGCAAGAAGACCAAGAAAAAGCGGGCGCCGGCGTCGGGTGACGTCGCGACCAACCGGAGGGCACGCCAGAAGTTCGAACTGATCGAGAAGTTCGAGGCGGGCATCTCCCTGCTCGGAACCGAAGTGAAAGCATTACGCCAGGGCAACGCCCAGATGGGTGACTCTTACGCGGTCATCGACGATGGTGAAGTCTGGTTGCGAAATCTTCACATCCCGCACTACGCACCGGCTACGATCAACAATCACGAACCGGATCGCCCGCGCAAGCTGCTGCTCCATCGGGGCGAAATCGAAAGGCTGATCGGGACCTCGCAACAGAAGGGCCTGACCCTGATTCCGTCGAGGATCTACTTCAAGGGATCGAAGGCGAAAGTCGAACTGGCCCTGGCCAAAGGGAAAGAAGGAAAGGACCGGCGGCGAGAGATCGCCGACCGCGATGTACAGCGCGATGTGGAACGGGAGTTCAAGGGCCGGTATCGTTCCTGAGCCCGCCGATGGCGGCAAGATGGAAACCAGTGAATTCTCCGTTTACATGCAGTTATTACGACAGTGCGAGGATGGGAACGAATGAGTAAGAGATTCCGAAATATCACTTCAGCCTTTTGTCTGGTCCTGCTCACGCTGAGCCTGACCGGACCCATCTCTGCCTACGCGGCCGACGAACCGGCTACTGGCACGACCAGCACGACGCTGCCGGTCACCCCGACCGATACTTCAGCCACTGACGAAGCGCCGCTCTCCATGACCCCCGAGCAGATTGCAGCGCTCCAGGGAGAGACTGCGGCCTCGGATACCAGTGGCAGCAAGAGCACCTTCGACAAGGTGAGTGATTTCATCACCGATAACGCGCCGTTCATCATCATCGGCATTGTTGTGCTGGCGGCGATCCTCGCCGGGATCTTCATCATGCGCGGCCGAAATAAGACGCCGAAGGCACCAAAAGCTGCCAAGGCTTCAAAGGCGGCCGCTGCCGGCGCTCCGGCGACGGTTCCATCAGCTTCGGAACTGCGTCGGCGCAAGCGGGCGGCGATCCAGCAGTCTCGCGAAGAAGAGCGGCTGCGCCGCAAGGCTGGCCTCGAAGGGCGTCAGGCCGTGTCCGGCCGCGGCACCCTGCCACTGAGCGCCAATCTTCCTGCGGATCCGGTCGAAGCCGAAAAGCAGTCAGCCCGCGACCAGATGCAGGCGGCTGCAGCCGTAGCCCGCTCAGGTGCCATTCCCGCCCCGGTCAGTCCGACCCAGACGGCGCCAGCCGTGGGTGTTGTCCAGCCCGCATTCGAGGAGCCGGACACTGTCTTCACTTCACCAACCCCTGGTCCCGACGAGCTTTCGGCAGCCACTGCTGCGGTCGGCGGAACTCCGTTGGCGCCGCCGGTCGAGCCGGCAGTTGCCGTGCCGGCACCCGCGGTTGAAGTCGAACCAGCCATCGAGGCCCCCGGCCTGGACTCCACGGTCGGTGAAGCCGCTGCCGCTTTTGCCGCTGGAGGCGCCGCTGGTGCTCTTGCCGGCCGGGCAACTTCGGGTTCGGCTGACGCCGAGCCATTGCCACCGGTTGCTGACCCGGCAGACGACGCCGCTCGTGATGCCGAAGCGAGGCTGAAAGCAAAAGTCGCCGAGATCAAGGCCGAACAGGGTCGCGGGGCACCTTTCGCCCCGGTGCCGATCGCACCTGCGCCCGAACCGGCTCCCGTGGCCCCGGTCGTGCCCGAGGCCGTTGAAGAACCTGTCGTGGAACCGGAGCCCGGACCGGTCGCTGACCCGCTTGATGAAGCTGAACAGATTCAGCGTGAGGTCGAAGCCGCAGAAGTGATTCCGCCGACCCCGACCGGACTGGCCGGCGTCGAGCAGCGGCTTCAGGCCAGTAGTGACGAGCGTGACCGCACCCTGCGTGAAGCCGAAGCCCGCCTGGAACGCATCGAGCAGCGGGCCCAGGACGCCGAGCGCCGAGCGGCATTCGCGGAGCGCCTGGCCCAGCTCAAGATCGACGAGTCCGCGCGCGAGCGCCGCATGTCCGAAGTGATCAGCGGCATAGATCGTGCCGAAGAACGGGCGATCGAAGCCGAAGAGCGCGCCAAGGCGGCCGAACGTGTCGCCTCCGCCGCACTCGAAGTTGATCTGCCAGCTGCGACTGTCCCGCCAGACTCCTTGGCCCGCCCGGACATCGCCAGCGCAGCCCCGGTCCAGGCGGAGCAGATGCAGCCTGCATCTTCACCACCGCCTGCGCCCGAGCCGGTCGCTGCGCCTTCGGTCCCGGAGCCTGCTGCTGCGCCCGAACCCGTGGCTCCGGCCCCGGCAGCAGAAGAACCGATGGCACCAGCCACCAAGTCGCCGCTGTTTGGCAGCGGTCTGGCGGGAACCGGTTCCAGCTCGGGAACCCTGAACCTGAACTCAGCGACCTTTGAAGAACTTCGTGACGCCGATCTTTCGGTGACCCAGGCAACCCGGATCCTCGCTTACCGCGAGCGTTTCGGTGGCTACCGTTCAGTCGAGGACCTGGAGAAGGTCCCCGGTTTCCCCGCAGAGCTCATCGCCAGCCTGCGCGGCCGCATCACGGTTTAGGTACTAACCGACTTCGAAGAAGGTTCCGCTTGGACCGAGGTTCGCAACCTCGGTGTCACCAATCGTTGAGCGCTCACCCCATGATTCGTGGATGTGACCGCAGACGGCCAGCTTCGGCTGGGCCCGGTCAATGGCCGCCGCAATCGCCGGGCTGCCGAGGTGAAGTCCCCCGCCGGCTTCGTCGCAGTGGTTCTTCGGCGGTGAATGGAGCACGAGCACGGCGTCACCGGTGAGTCCTTCGAGCATCGCTTCCGCCTCAGGCTCTTCGACGTCATAGCTCCACGACCATGGAGTGACTGGAATCCCGCCACCAAGGCCGTAGAAGGTCTGGCCGAGGATCTCGGTCGAATTTCCGTGGAGGACCACGGCGGTCGGCCACGAGACGGCGGCTTCTTCAAGGTCTTCAAGGCGCTCGTTGTTGCCGGGTACCAGCACTGTCGGCGTCGTGATTCCGGAGAGGGCGTTGACCGTCTCTTCAAGATGTTCATGGATCGAAGCGAAGTCCCCGGCTCCGATCACAATATCGGCTTCGGCCGACATCTCCGTCAGGCGTGCTGCCTGGTCGAGGTCACAATGAAGGTCACTGAAAGCGAGGATGCGCATTGCGGAACCCTATTTCAACGGCGACTGGCGCTGACTTTCATATTTCTCCGAAAGTCGCAGCCAGATTTCGCTGCGGGTCGGGAATGATGCAACAGCATGGCGCAGGCGATCCATCGGAACTTCGCCGACCATGGCGATCGTCGCCGCGTGGATCATCTCGGCGGTTTCGAATCCGGTGAAGGTGGCGCCCTTGATCGTGCCGTCGGTGGTGTCGATGATCAGCCGGCAGGTGCCATCAGTGCCTTTGCCGTAGAAGGACGCTCCGGCCGTAGCGCTGGTCGGGACTTCGACGATCTCGTATTCGATGCCGGACTGTCGGGCGCCAGTTTCGGTGATGCCGACAGCGGCGACCTGGGGGTCGGTGAAAGTGACGCGCGGCGCTCCGTACGGCTCGGCGATCCCGGCGACCGGGTTGCCGAGGATGCATTCGCTGGCGATCCAGGCCTGGTACTTGCCCATGTGGGTCAGCAGGATGCGGCCGTTGATGTCACCGATTGCGTAGAGCCACTCGTGGCCGACGACCGACATGTTCTCAGCCACCTTGATGTAGCCGTCTTCAAGTCCGATCGAATCGAGGCCCAGGCCTTCGACCATCGGTTTGCGTCCGGTTGCCATCAGCAGCTTTTCGGCCTCCAGTTTCCGGCCGTCGCTCAGCTCGACGGTCACCAGGCCGTCGGCCTGTGAAACACGGCTGGCGCCAGAACCAAGGATCACCGTCACGCCGTAGTTCTTCTGTAGCGAAGAAGCCACTTGCTCACCGGCAAAGGACTCCTCACGCATCAAGAGCCTGGCTTCGGGTTCGACCAGGGTGACATCGACGCCGAAGCTGGCCCAGGCCTGCGACAGCTCACAACCGACCGGTCCGCCACCCAGCACGATCATCGACTTCGGGGCAACCTTGGCAATGGTTGCATCGCGGTTGTTCCAGATGTCGACCTCCTTGATCCCTTCGATCGGTGGAACCGCTGCCCCGGTGCCGGTCGAAACGATCACTGCTTTCGCTGCAGTGAGCAGCTGGTCACCGACGCGCACCGTGCGCTCCCCTTCGAGCGCACCGGCGCCGCGGAACAGCTCGATGCCACGGTCTTCAAGCCAGGGCAGCTGGGCCGAGTCATCCAGGTCATGAATCACTTCGTCGCGCCGGGCGAGGGCAGCTGCCACGTCCAGGCTGCCGCTGACGGCCTCATTGACTCCAGGCACCCGCTTTGCCTCTTCAAGCAGCTCTCCGGGGCGCAGGAGAGCCTTGGAAGGCATGCAGGCGTAATAGGAACACTCGCCGGCAACCAAATGTTTTTCGACTATTGCCACCTTGAGACCACCGTTCGCCAGGCGTCCTGCCGCGACCTCGCCGGCCGGGCCGGCGCCGATCACGATCACGTCGAATTCGGTTGGTGCGCTCTGCTCAGTCATGGCTTCACCGTACCCGTCGGGCCGCCTCTTTGACCCGGATTGACCTGGGGCGTATGATTGAAGAGCAACATTCAAGGGGACGACAGGCTTCGACGCAGTCGGACCGTGCGAAGAGTTGCAGGTCGAGGATGTCGATGGCCTCGTAAAAAATCGGCAAAAAACCAATACGTGCGGACCATGAGTTCGCCCTCGCTGCCTAGATAACTTCTAGGTTTTGAGAGTCGGTCCACCCTCGGCCCGTGGGGTGGGTAGCTGGCTTCAGAAACGGGCTTACCTGCGAGGAGTGTCCTGGCCTCAAGGGGAAATTCAAAGGACTGGTCTTCCGAGTCGTTGGTTGGCGTGATGCCCGGAAGACGAGATCAATACGCCAGCTAAGCCTGTAGACGCTTTTCGTCACGCGACCGCGGACGCGGGTTCAATTCCCGCCGTCTCCATAAACGGTTTCAACAAGGTCACCCGACCAAGGGGCCGCCCAGAGAATCAGATCAGGCCAGCCGGCACCCTGCGGTTGGCCTTTTCTCGTTCAAGTGGCAACCTGCCCTTCCTTCCTCAGATCAGGAGCCACGCGTTCAGACTGACCAGGGTCACGACGACCACGTTGACGGGGATCCCGGCACGCAGATAGTCGGCGAACTTGTAGCCGCCTGGTCCATAGACCATGGTGTTGGTCTGATACCCCATCGGGGTCAGGAACGACGAGGAGGCCACTACCGCTACCAGCATCGCGATGATTCGTGGGTCGAGTCCCGACGCAGCGGCGATCGCCATCGCTATCGGGAAGATCACGACGACCGCCGCGTTGTTGGTGATCACTTCGGTCAGCAGCGTGGTTGCAAGGGCCAGCCCGAAGATGATGCCCAGGTCCCCCAGGCCGTCGAAGGTGTCCAGCAGGCCGGTGGCGACGGTTTCCGCGAGTCCGGTGGTCTGCATCGCTTCTCCGACGCCGAACGCCGCGGCTATAAGGAGGATCACGCCGAAGTCGATGGCTTCGCCGGCTTCGGAGAAACTGATCGTCCTGGTTGCGATCAAGGCGCCTGCCGCGAGCAGCGCGGCCTGGAGGATCGACATGACTTCAAATGCAGCGAGACTGATCACGGCCAGGGCCAGCAGTCCGACGAAAGGTGCCCGGCGGGTCGCAGAAGGCGGCGGACCGCCGATCCGGGAGACCAGCAGGAAGTCCCGGCCGCGGCGTGAGCGGGCCTTGAAGTCGGGACCCGCCAGAAGCAGAAGGGTGTCACCAGCTTCAAGGGCGACCTGTCCCAGACCGCGATCGATCCGGACCCCGGCGCGGTGCAGAGCGACCACGGCAGCCTGGTATCGCCCTCGGAACTCGATTTCAGCGAGCGTCTGGCCGGTCAGTCGCGAATCGGCACCGATCACCGCTTCAAAGAAGGTGTGTTCCGGACTGTCGATGGCCAGCATGTGCTGGTTTTCGGCTGATTTCAGTCCGGCGGTGCGCTGAAAACTCACGATCGAGTCCGAATCGCCGGCGAAAGAGAGCCGATCACGACCACTCAGGCGGCGGCTTGGAGAAACTGCCGGCAGCACTGCCCCGTCCCTTTGGATCTCAACCAGGAAAAGGCCTTTCAGGTTCCGCAATCCCGCTTCAGCGATGGTCGAACCGTCGAGGGCCCCACCTTCGATGACCTCCATCTGGACCATGAACTCGCGCATATCTTCGGTGAATTCTTCGACCGCAGTGCGGCGTACGGGAATAAGCTTTGGTACGAGGAAGACGACCACCAGCAGTCCACCGAAGGCCGACAGCGCACTCACCTTCGTGATCTCGAACATTCCGATCGGGGCGTCCCCGGTGGCTTCCAGCAGGCCCGAAGCGACCAGGTTGGTCGACGTGCCGATGACGGTGAGTGTGCCGCCGAGGATCGCGGCGTAGGAAATGGGCAGCAGCAGCAGGGAGGGGGAGACTCCGCGCTGGTTGCACCAGGTCGTCACCTGCCCGATGAGCATCGCCACCAGTGGAGTGTTGTTTATGAAAGCGGAGATGCCGGCAGTCGGCATGGTCAGCCGCGCCAGCGACGTCTGCGTCACCGAGTTCCTCTTGCCGAGCATCCGGTTCACCAGTGGGCCCAGCAGACCTGTCTTGTCAGCGGCATAGGCCAGCACATAGAGCGCAGCGACACTGAGCGGTGCCGAGTTGGAGAAACCCGAAAGGGCCTGTTCTTCGCTGATCACCCCGATGACCAGCAGGGTGACCGTCGCGGTGAGCACGGTTGCCGCAGGCGGCATCAGGTCGGTCGCCAGCGAAACAAGCATGGCGACGACGATCGCAGCGGTTATCCAGGCTTCAGGGCTCATCTGTCCTGCAAGGTCCTCGGTTGGCTAGCGGTGGGCCGCGCCAGTATATGAGTTATGGACCTGACTTAGTCAACAATCAAGACCCTGCAAAAGAAAGGACCCGCCTTGTGGCGGGTCCTTCGCTTAATTCGCGAAACTCCGGGCTGGAGGCTCAGATGTTCGGCATCTCCGTGATGAAACCGGTGCCGCGATTGGCCTGGTCGGTGATCAGGCTGATCTCGCTGTTCTTCTTCGCCTTGGCGGCGGCCAGCTGGTCGCGGTAAAGCTGCTTGTAGGCCTTCTTGGCCTGCTTGATCTGGCTGGCGGCTGAATCCTTGGTCCTCTGGATCCTGGCGGCGAACAGGTCGTTCAAGTTCGCGGCCTTGCCGTTGTACTTGTCCGTAACGACATTGAGGTCGGCCTGCTTGGCGTTGACCAGGGTGTTGATCTGCTTCTGGACGGCGTTGATCTTGATCGTGATCTTGTCGCGCTTGGCGGCGTTCGTCGTCTTGTCGAGACGCTTCTGGAGAATTGAACGTTTGTTGGTCAGCGACTGGATGCGGGCCCCGTAGGAGTTATTGATCCGGTCAACTGCGGCGTTTTCCTTCGCCTGGAGGCTGCCCAGCCGGTCGCTGAGTTCACCCTTCAGTTGGGTAGTCTTGACCTTCTGGTTCTGGCGGATGACCTTGATCTGGCGGCGCTGCTTGTTGTCGTCCTGCTTGCTGATACGAAGCACGCGGCGGTTATAGAGCGCGTCCGACTTGTTGTTGGCTGCTGTCCGCTTGGCCGAGAGGCTGAGCTTGTACGTGGTCTTTGTCTCAGCATTGGCCGGGACGGCGCGCTTCGCTTCAAGGAATCCAACGTACTTCTTGAGGGCGCGGAACTCGGAAGTCTGGTTGATGTTGGGGATCGGCTGCTGCGCGGAGGCGGGCGCTGCGAAAGCGAGCACGATCAGCGAGATCAGGGCAAGTGTGGAAAGCAGACGGGTCTTCATGGTTGCAAATGTAACACCGCTAAAAACCTATTGTTGCGCTGTTCGCCGCAATGACACCTGATTTTCACAACTGCGACACAAGGCACCAAATCGCCGTGCTCGATCCGGTCGACCAACCCCGGGGGAGTTGGCGATTTGGTGGTGTTTACTTTTCGGTGAGCTTCTGTTCTGCGCGGATCACGTGCATCACCGCGTTGATCAGGGCGAGGTGGGTGAAAGCCTGGGGGAAGTTCCCCAGGTGGCGCCCGGAGTTGTGATCGATCTCTTCGGCGTAAAGCTGGAGGGAGCTGGCGTAGCCGAGCAGTCTCTCGCAGAGCTGTCGGGCGCGATCGAGTTCGCCGATCTCGACCAGGGCACTGACCAGCCAGAACGAGCAGATCGTGAAGCTGCCCTCTTCCCCTTCGAGGCCGTCGTCGGTTTCATCGACCTTGTACCTGAGGACCAGGCCATCGACCGTGAGCTCGTCGGCAATCGCCAGCACGGTCGCCCTGATCCGCGGATCGTCGGCGGGCAGGAATCGAAGCAGCGGGAGCAACAGGCAGGAGGCGTCAAGCGCGTCGGTGTCGTAATGCTGGGTGAAGACTCCACGGTCATCGACCGCGTTCTCGCAGATATCGGCCTGGATCGCGTCGGCGGCGAGCTGCCATTCCTCAGCCAGCGCATGGTCTTCGCGCAGACGGGCGAGCCGGGTTCCGCGGTCAAGCGCGACCCAGCACATTACCTTCGAAGAGGTGAAGTGCTGTGGCTCTCCGCGCACTTCCCAGATTCCCTGGTCCTTGCCTTCCCAGTTCGCCAGCGCGGCATCGACCTGTTTCTTCAGGATCGGCCAGATTTCCTCCGGCATGCCGTCGCGCGACTTGGTGTGGAGGTAGAAAGAGTCGAGTACAGCTCCCCAGACATCGTGCTGCCGCTGGTTATAGGCGTCATTGCCGATGCGCACCGGGCTGGCGCCTTCATATCCGTGAAGGTGGTGGAGGATGTCTTCGGTGAGTTTCTTCTCCCCGTTGACGCCGTACATGATCTGGAGGTCGTCGCTGCCCCGGGCGACGTCGGCAATGAAGTAGAAGAAATCGTTGGCTTCCCAGTCGAAGCCGAGCGTGTAGAGGGCCCAGAGGGTGAAAGTCGAGTCCCGGATCCAGGTGTAACGGTAGTCCCAGTTGCGCTCTCCTTTCGGGGTCTCGGGAAGCGAAGTTGTGGCGGCGGCGATCAGGGCACCGGTCGGGGAGTAGGTGAGTCCCTTGAGGGTCAACGCCGAGCGCTCGAGGTAACTCCGCCAGGGGTGATCCGGGAAAGTGCCGCGGGCCAGCCAGTTCTGCCAGTGGTGAGCGGTCCAGACCAGACGGTTGTAAGCCTCGTCGTAATCCTGCGGCGGCTCGTGTTCGCTCCAGGAGAGGGCGACGAATCTCACGTCACCTTCCTTCAGCAGGGTCCGGGCGGTTGTACGCGGCCCTTCGAACCCGAGGTTGAGATCGCTGGTCAGGCGCAGAACGGTGTCGCAATCGGGTGCGGTGGCGATGCCTTCGCGGTAACCCTCGCCGGCGTATTCCCAGCTGGCCTGTTTCTGGCCGTAGTCGAAGACCGGCTTGCAGTCCATGGTCAGCTGGACTTCGCCGTGAACGCAGCGGACCATGCGCAGCAGCACGTGGTCGGCGTCGTAGTCGGTGGGCGCGCGGCGATGTGTGCCCGAGCGATCACGTTCGTGGTGCCAGGGGCCGATCAGCAGGACGTCGCGCACGATGATCCAGCCGTCGCCGGTGCCCCAGCTGGTCTCGAGGACCATGGTTCCCGGAAGGTAACGGCGGTGGGTCGGAACGTTGATGTCGGCCGGTCCGAGGCGGAAGTTGCCGGCGCTGCGGTCGAGAATCGATCCGAAGACGCTGGGGGAGTCGAAACGCGGCAGGCACATCCACTCGACGTTGCCGCTGGGGGCGACGAGGGCAGAAACTTCGCCGTCCGACAGAAACCCGTAGTCCGCGATCGGCGGGTAGGGCGAGACCCCGTGGGCAGATTCGTAGGTCGGAACCTGGCTGTCCCAGGGGGAACCTGACTGGGGGTTGCGGCCCGGATTGGGCCTGAAGTCGCCGTTGCTCATCAAGCGCCGAATCCTGCCACAACGAGGGAGGCACCTTGCCCCTGGGTGCGGGGATGCACACTAGTTGGCAGACTGACCGTTCACTCCAATGGCCATTGCTACAGCCTCAAACCTCGGAATCCACCTCGGTGGGGACCCCCTTTTCTCGGACGTGTCATTCAAACTGGTGCGTGGTGACCGCATGACCCTTTCCGGTCGAAACGGCGCCGGAAAGTCAACCTTGCTGCGGATTCTGGCCGGGGAGCTGCAGAACGATTCGGGCAGCCTGAGCCTGGCCAAAGGTACCCGCGTCGCCCTTCATGACCAGCGCCCTCCGCGGGAATCGAACCTGTCGCTGCAGGAGTACATATTCAGCGGGCGGGCCGACACGATCGAGACCGAAGCCGAGCTGGAGCGACTCGAAGCGAAGATGTCGGCCGGCGACCACGATGACGCGACGATGCGTGCCTACTCCTCGGCCCAGCAGCGGCTCGAGCTAAGTGGCGGCTATCGCTGGCGGGATGAAGTCCTGATCGTCCTGCGTGGTCTCGGTTTCGACGATTCCGAATTTGACCGTGACCTTTTGACCTTCTCCGGCGGCGAGCTGACCAGGGCTTCCCTGGCCCGGGCGCTTGCAACCCACGCCGACCTGCTGCTTCTGGACGAACCGACCAACCATCTGGACATCCCGACCCTCGAGTGGCTGGAGCAGTACCTCCAGGAGATCGATTCCGCCGTGGTCCTGGTTGCCCACGACCGCTGGTTCCTCGAATCGGTCGGCACCTCCGTGCTCGAACTCGAAGCCGGCAAGTCGCGTTACTTCAAGGGCCCCTGGCACGCCTGGCGGAAAGAACACGCGGCCCGGCAGGTGGCACTCGGCAAAGCGATCGAGAAACAGCAGGCCGAGATTGCGCGGATGGAGGTCTTTGTTGACCGCTTCCGCTACAAGGCGACCAAAGCCAAGCAGGCCCAGTCAAAGCTCAAGCAGATCGACAAGGTCAAAGCTGGAGCACTTTCCTTCGATCCCGAGGACAAACGCAAGCTTCAGATCGTGTTCCCCCAGCCGGAGCGGGCAAGCAAAGTTGTGCTCAAGCTGGTCAACGGCAGGCTTGAAGTTCCCGGCCGGGTACTTCTGGAGGACGCCAACCTGCTTATCGAGCGGGACGAACATATCGTTCTGATCGGTCCCAATGGTGCCGGAAAGACGACCCTGATCGAGACCCTGGCCGGACAGAGGAACCCGGCGGGAGGCAGCGTCAGGCTCGGTCACAACGCCAAAGTCGGATACCTCTCCCAGCACGCTGACACGGCCGCCGGCGAAGGTTCCGTGCTCGACGCAGCCGCCCGCGAGACCGGGCTTTCGGGACAGAAGGTGCGTGACCTGCTCGGCGCTTTCCTCTTTTCCGGAACCGACGCGAACAAAGCACTCAGTGACATTTCCGGCGGTGAGCAGCGACGCCTTTCGCTCGCGATTCTCGTGGCCTCCGGTGCCAATGTCCTGATGCTGGACGAGCCGACCAACCACTTGGACATCGAATCCCGCGAAGCGCTCGAAGATGCCCTCTCGGTCTTCACCGGAGCGATCATCCTGATCTCCCACGACCGGGCCCTGCTGGAAGCGGTCGGCAGCCGCACGGTGGTCGTCGAAGACGGCGTCCTCAAGAGCTACACGACCGGCTGGGCTGAATACCAGCGAGACCGGGACGAGCGGGAAGCGGAGACCGCAGGCAACCAGACCCGGATCGCCGCGAAAAGCAGGAGCGAAAACGCCAAGCGCGGTGGATCACCCGCCAAGGAGACCGCCAAGGCGGCCCGCCGGGTGGCCGGGCTCGAAAAGAAGATCGAACGGGCTGAAGCCGAACTGGCCAAGCTCGAGGACAGGCTTGCGGATCCGGCCGCGTGGGCTTCGCCGGAAAAGACCGAAGAAAACACCCGCCGCCACGACCGCGCCAAAACGAAGGTGACGAAGCTCTACGAAGAATGGGAAGCCGCGGAAGCCGCCGATAAGATGCCGGCATGAGCGATCAAAGCGAAGCAGTTGTCCTGACCGGTTCGATGACTGGCCTCGAGGGCGATGAGCGTGATCTCGGCAGTTACGTCGGCAGCGTCGTACTCGTAGTGAACACGGCCAGCAAGTGTGGTCTCACTCCGCAGTTCGAAGGACTCCAGAAGATCTATGAAGCCCATCACGAAGATGGCTTCGAGGTCCTTGGTTTCCCGGCCAACAACTTCATGGACCAGGAGCCCGGAACCGACAGCGAGATCGGCGAGTTCTGCCAGAAGAACTACGGCGTCAGCTTCCCGATGTTCGCCAAGACCGATGTGGTTGGTGACGAGGCGAACCCGCTTTTCACCAGACTCACCGCCGCCAGCGAAGCGCCGGAATGGAACTTCGCGAAGTATCTGATCAGTCGCGACGGCAGCCTCGTCGCCAAGTTCCCGGCCGGCACCGAGCCGGAAGATCCGGAACTGGTTGCGGCGATCAGTAAAGAACTCGGCTGAGGGGCTCCGCATTCACGGGCTGAGATGACGCCCGTCAGCAGCATGCCAGTGTTATTTTGATTGCCGGGCAGTCGTCGAAACGGCTGCCCGGGGAGAGTCACCAGTTACCGAAAAGCGCCCAGACGCACGCGAAAAGTTTCCTGACCTCGCGGAAGAGGAGGTACGGACGCGGGCCCGGAACTACATCGAAACCGGGACCTCGCCAATCGATCCGCTGTCGTGGAAGGCCCGGATCGAGTCCGACGCAGGCCTCGGCAGCGGACTGCTGAACGGCTGGATGCGGGCCGCAAAAATTGCTCCGGCAATCGGTGGGCTGGCTGCGATCCTCCTTGCTCTGGTTGTTTGCGTGGGCTGGATGTTCGGGGTGGGGATCCTGGAAGGTGCGTATTACGGTGCGCCCGCAGCACCGGTCGCTTCGGCCCTGCTGATCGGTCTTCTCGGCGGTTCGATCCTCCTGCTTCGCTCAAAGCAGGCTGTGCTTTTTACCGAGGCCGGTTTGAACGCCCGCGCCGGCCGGCTCCTTGCGGTGGTTACCGGGATCGCTGCCGTTGCGATTCTGTCGAACGAGATTGCCAACGGCTCCGAAATTGATTTCGCCACCAGGGGGGCGTGGGCGGCGCCCAGTATTCAGCTTCTTGTTCTCACCTTCACCAGTTCGCTTGCGCTGGTCACGATCGATCGGGACTCGCCGGGATTCCGTTGGTCCAGGTTGCTTGAACCGCTGCTGGGCGTGATGGTTCTCGCCGCCCTCGTCTCGCACGGCTATCAAGTGAACTCCATTCTGGATCCTGCGGTCCAGCAGGAAATCAGTTTCACGACAGCCCTTGGCCTCGTCCTGGTTTATATCTCGATCGTCTGTCTGCGGCCCCACCGAGGCCTGGTCGGATTCCTTCTCTCCGAAGGGCCGGGTCCATCAATGGCCCGATATCTCGTGCCGACGGCAGTCGTCCTGCCCTTTGTGATCGGTGCCGGGGAAATCGCGGCGGGAAAGTTCGGCGCGCAGGAGCGCAGCTTCGGTCAGGGCGGTGGGGAGATGCTGGTCCTGATCGTCCTGCTCAGCGTGATCGCTTTCTCATCCCAGCGTCTTCAGCGCTACTACGGCAGGTGGCGGGACGCGACTGCGGTGCTCGCCGAGCAGGCCGACGCGCTGCGCGGGATGTCGGAAGGGGTTGCGGTCATCAGGGTCGATGATTCCCGGATTGTTCTGACCAACCCGCAATTCGATTCGCTGCATGGCCGGAGCCGTGGCGGCCTGATCGGTGCGCATGTCGACGAGATCAAGCCGGGCGACCTGAGCGAAGAAGAGGCCCGTGAACGCAACCGGGTGACGTTGGAGCTGGTCGAATCCGGATCTTCCCGGTACGAGAGCCGCGCCGTTCGTGGTGACGGGACTTCGGTCTGGTGCCGATGCAATGCCGTTCTCTCCGAGCATCCGGTGCACGGTCCGGTCCTGATCCTGGTCAAGTCCGACATCTCCAAGGAACACGAAGCCAGACGGGCCGGGAAGAACGCCGAGTCGAGGTTCAGGCAGGTATTCGAGCAAAGTCCGATCGGTCTATGCCTGGTGTCCCCGGGCGGCGGCTTCGGCGATGTGAATACGGCATTCGAAAAGATCACCGGCTACTCAGCGGCTGAGCTCAAGCACATGACTTTCGCCGAGATAACCCACCCGGATGACCTGGCCCAGGACCTCGAGTCGAGCTCCGCGATGTTCGCGGGAAATATCGAAGGATTCGAGATGGAGAAACGCTACGTCCGAAAGGACGGAGAGATCGTCTGGGTTTACCTGACCACCAGGATGCTGACCGGTGCCGGCGGAGTCACCAACCAGGCGCTATCGACGGTTGAAGACATCACCGAACGTCATGAACTGAGCAACCAGCTTCAGCATCTGGCTGACCATGATCCGCTCACCGGGCTGTTCAACCGCCGTCGGTTCGAAGAGGAACTCGAGGCCGCGATCGATGCGATCGAGGTCGAACGCAAAGGCCTCGCGATCCTCAACATCGACCTCGACAACTTCAAGTTCATCAATGACGCCTACGGCCATTCAGTCGGTGACCGGCTGATCATCAGGACTGCGGAGTTGCTCAAGTCACGCTTGCGGACGTCGGACACCCTCGCCCGACAGGGCGGGGACGAGTTCGTGGTTGTGCTTCACGATGTCGACCGGGCCGGAGCCCTGAAAACGGCTACCGAACTGACCGAACTGGTGGCGTCCGACGTGAGGGTTGACGGGCCCGGCTATTCCGCCAGGGTCACCGCCAGCATCGGGGTCGCTTTCGCCGGTCCCGAGCAGGACATCACTGAAGAAAAGCTGATGATCCAGGCCGATGTGGCGATGTATGAAGCCAAGGACTCCGGTCGGAACGGGGCCCGGCTGTATGACCCGCAGGAAGAGTCGACGGTCGGTCAGAGCCTGGACTGGGTTCAGAGGATCCGCACTGCACTGAGCAATGATGGGTTCGTGCTTTACGCCCAGCCGATCTCGTCATTCCGGCCGGGAGGACCGGCCCATCACGAACTGTTCATACGCATGGTTGATGAAGAAGACGGCTCGATAATCGCCCCAGGCGCTTTTCTGCCGATCGCCGAGCGGCATGACCTGATCCAGGAGATCGATCAGTGGGTCATCCGCCGGGCGATCCGCATACTGGCTGAATGTCCTGGCGGGGAGGATAGTCCCCGGCTGTGTGTGAATCTGTCCGGACGCTCGGTTGGAGACCCGTCCGTCCTCGAAGTCATCTCATCCGAGATCCGACGGACCGGAGCTGATCCGTCCGGCCTGATTCTGGAGGTGACGGAAACTTCGGCGATCAGCAACATCTCGAGTGCCCAGGTATTCGCCGAGAGTCTCGCCAACCTCGGCTGCCGCTTCGCCCTTGACGATTTTGGTACCGGATTCGCTTCGTTCTACTACCTCAAACACATCGCCTGCGACTACGTGAAAATCGATGGTGAATTCATCCGGCACATCGCCGACGACCCGACTGACCGTCTGCTCGTGAGGGCCCTGGTCCAGATTTCCAGGGGCATGGGCAAGTTCACGGTGGCCGAGCAGGTTGAAGACGCTGAGACCCTGGAACTGCTTCGGGAATACGGGGTTGACTTCGTGCAGGGATACCACCTGGACCGGCCCCGCCCGGTCGAAGAGGTCGACCTCGAAGCGAGATCGAGCCGAATCGTCAAGCCGGACCTCTCTGCCTAAGGTTTTCTTTCGGGCCCACGGAACTTCTGGCGAACGGGTTCGATCAGAGCTTCACCGATGAACAGGGCGATGATCGATCCGAACAGGGCGGCCAGGACCAGCACGATCACCTGCTTGGTTCCATCTTCGACCGCGTAGTTCACAGTCGCCAGGGATGGACAGACGTCGCCTTCGGGGCATAACCAGACCCAGTCCCCGTTCGTGTACTGGTCCGGGGCCGGAATCGATGCGACCGTATCCACCTCCATCTGGTCGCCGAGTCCAAGTGACACCCTGGTGGGTCCCGTCCCTCCGCGCACGAGCGGCAGCTGGATGTAGCAGGAGAGCAGGCCACGCTTTGCGGTCAGATCGTTCAGCTCGAAAGAAGCCTGGCCTTGCCGGTCGAGCTTCAGCGGGCGCTTTCCATCCTGGTCCGAGTAGACCTCGGCATTCCGGGCCCCAGTGCCGGCAACGGTCAGGGTGACATCGACGGGACCGCCGCAGTCCTCCATTCCGAGGTTGACGGCAACCGGACCAGCGGCTTCGTCCACCCTGATTGCAGGGGAGTTGTCTTCTGGCGGACGGTGGCTGTTCAACACGAGCCCTGCCGTGATCAGGACGAAAGCCGCGCCGCCTATACCCAGGGCGATGCCGACGCGAATCGCGAAATACCGGCCCAGGTGCGGGTACCGCTCGCGCCGGGACCGTCCTTTCCGGCGGCGAATGACCAGGGTCACTGCTGAAATCAGCAGAAGCAGCACGAACACCATGGCTGCGAACGTCGCCGCAGCCTTGATTGCATCCTCGATGTTCAAGGTCCCCCCAAGGTCGCCTGAGTCTAAATCTTCAGTTTCAAATAGGCTTTCGCCGTTCTCGTCCGCTACCGGAGGTACACCCATGACCCGGCTTCACAAGTTTCGTCTTATCCTGATTCTCGTCCCGATCCTCGCCATGGCGTTCATCGTCGGCTGTGGCAGCGATGACTCGTCCACCGATAACTCGTCCGATTCCACGACAACGGCAGCGACGAACTGCACCCCGGAGGGTCTCAGCACCTTCAAGGATGGGGTTCTGACCGTCGGCACCGACAGCCCCGCTTACCCGCCGTACTTCGAAGATGACGATCCGACCAATGGCAAAGGCTTCGAAAGCGCGTTGGCCTACGCGATTGCCGGTCAGCTCGGCTTCAACAAGTCACAGGTCGAATGGGCCGTGGTTCCTTTCAACGTGTCGTTTGCCCCCGGCGAGAAGAAGTTCGACTTCGACCTGAATCAGATCTCGATAAACCCGAAGCGTGCCGAGAATGTGGACTTCTCGTCTCCGTACTACACCTCCAGCCAGGGAATTCTGGTCAAGGAAGGTTCGGATCTCGACGGAATCACCAGCCTCGAACAGCTGAAGGACGCGACCATTGGTGTCCAGCTCGGTACCACTTCATACGACGCGGTGATCGACCAGATCGACCCGTCGAGCGACCCCAAGGTGTTCGACAACTCGAATGACGTCGTCAGCGCCTTTGACCAGGAACAGGTTGATGCCGTGGTGGTTGACCTGCCGCAGGCGATCTACCTGCGTGACGCCGAACTCGATGGCGCCGTTGTCGCCGGCCAGTTCGACGCTCCGGGCGGAGACGAGTGGGGGGCACTCCTCGGCAAGGACTCCAGCCTGACCGCCTGCGTCGACGAAGCGATCACGACGCTCAAGGACGACGGCACGCTCGCAGAGATCACCAAGCAGTGGATGAGCGATTCGGCCAAAGCGCCGGAACTGAGCTAGGAAAGCATCACGTCCGCAGTAACTGAAGCAGCACCCGGCGAGCGCCAGGCCGCCCGCGAGAAGGCCCGAAAGGCCCGATCGCGGCGCGGTCAGGCGGTTGCCGTCGGTTCGTCGGTCATGATTATCGGCGGCCTTTTCGCGATCGTCCTGACGAGTTCAGGCTGGCCGGTGGTTCAGGAGCGGTTCTTCTCCCCGGAGGCTTTCCAGACGTCATTCCCGGAGGTTGCCCGGGGCTTCTGGCTCGACATCAAGATGTTCATGGTGATTGAGGTGGCCGTGCTGATCCTCGGCCTGGTCGTGGCCCTGGTCAGAACCAGTCACAACGCGGCCCTCTTTCCGATCCGGGCCCTGGCTGCGGTCTACTGCGATGTGTTCCGGGGTGTCCCGGTCGTCATCCTGATTTACCTCTTCGGCTTCGGCATTCCGGCTCTGGAGCTTTCCGGTGTGCCGAAAGACCCGATCCTGCTGGCCGGAATCGCGCTCACCCTGGCCTACAGCGCGTACGTCGCCGAGGTCTATCGGGCCGGCATTGGTTCGATCCACCAGACCCAGACCGACGCGGCCCTCGCGGTCGGGCTCACCAAGGTCCAGGCGATGCGTTACGTCGTCCTGCCGCAGGCGATCCGTCGGGTTCGGCCACCGATCCTCAATGACTTCATTTCGCTCCAGAAAGACGTCGCCCTGGTTTCGATCCTCGGCATCCTCGAGGCCTTCAAGATCGCCCAGATCGAAACCAACCGTGACTTCAACTACACCCCGCTGATCGCGGCCGCGCTGCTCTACCTGCTGGTCACAATCCCGATGGCCCGCATCCTCGATCACATCACGGCCAAAGGAGAGATCAACTCGTGAGCGCGCCGGTTCTCCAGGCGAAAGGTGTGACCAAGGACTTTGGTGACCGGGCCGTGCTCGCCGGCATCGACCTTTCGGTCGACGAACATGAGGCGATCGCACTGATCGGGGCTTCCGGTTCAGGCAAATCGACCCTTCTGCGCTGCGTTGCCCTGCTGACCGAAATCGACGATGGAGACATCCTGCTGGACGGCAAAGTCATCACCGATCCATCGGTGAGCCCGGTGGAAGTGCGACGCAATCTCGGCGTTGTCTTTCAGGCCTACAACCTTTTTCCACACATGACCGTGCTCCAGAACATCACCCTCGGAGCGATCAAGGCGCAGAAGGTGGACCGCAAGGAGGCGGAGGATCGCGGCCGGGCCCTGCTCGACCGGTTTGGACTCGGAGGTCGTGAGGGCGACCGTCCCGATGAGCTCTCAGGAGGCCAGCAGCAGAGGGTGGCGCTGGCGCGAGCGTTCGCCACGCAGCCGCGCCTGATGCTGCTGGACGAAGTAACAAGCGCCCTCGATCCGGAACTGGTCGGTGATGTGCTCGAGGTGGTCCGCGAGCTTAAGAAGGAGGGGATGACGATGATCCTCGCCACCCACGAGATGAGCTTCGCCCGCGAGGTCGCGGACAAAGTCGCGTTTATCCACGAAGGAAAGATCCTCGAGTCCGGCACACCGGAGGAAGTCCTGGCCGATCCCAAGGCGCCGGAGACCAAGAAGTTCCTGCGACGCCTGCTCGCCGCCGGCCGCATCTGAAGAAAAGGGAGTTCCGGGTCGACTTCGCCCCCGCATAGGAGGCAAAGTCGACCCGGAACTCAGGCGGCTCCGACCACCTGAACGGTGGTCGGGGCAGTCCTACTTCTTGCCGGGCTTGCTCTTGCCCGGGCTGAGGCCGCCGGCGCGTTTGGCCTTCTTCACGCAGGAGCGGTACTTCTTCTTGGCCTTTGAGATCTTGCGCTTGTTGCCCCTGGCCTTTTTCTTCTGGGACTTCAGCTGCTTCTTGCAGACCTTCGTCTTCTTCTTGATCAGCTTGTAGTTGATCTTGTATGGCTTGATCTTCGTGTTGGCCAGTTGCGACCAGTTGCCGGTTGAGTCCTGGGCGCGGATCGCGAAGTAGAACTTCTTCTTCGTTTTCGCGGGCAGCTTGATCGTCTGGGTCTTGTTCGGCGCAGCGATCTTCGGTGCTTTCACCTTTCCGGCCTTGTTCAGCGCGTCCAGGCTGACCGGAGTCGCCGAGCGGTACAGCTCGTATTTGGTGATTTTACCGTTGCTCACACCGTTCTCACCGGGAGCGGCCCAGGTCAGCTTCGCCTGCTTCTTGAAGCGTTTTACCTTGACCTTCATGCCGGCCGGGGGACGGGTGTCGTTGCCGTAGCGGCCCGAGTTGTGCTCGTCGTGGCGGTAGTGCGACCACTCGTTACTGAGCTCGGGTGTTCCACCGACCCTCCAAAGGAAGATCTGGCCTTCACGGGTTCCATAGGACATGTACTGCTGGCCGTCGAACTTCGGGTCGCCGACGACTCCGCCGAACGATGTCCACTGTCCGGTCCACTTGGGGAAGCCCGGAGCCTCCTTGCCGTCCGGGCCGCGGGCATGGATCCAGTAGGAATCGTTCGAAGCGATCATCGAGCGGTTCCCGTCCGGGGTCAGGTTTGCAACCATCGGGGAAACGAAGAACGGGAAACCTTCCTGGTTGACCGGGAAGTTGTCCATCACCTTGCCGGTTTCCGGATCACCCGCGGTCGGATCCCAGGCCATGTCGAACACATGGGGCAGGGATGCCTGACCGGCCGTGCCCAGGGCGGCCGACAGGGTTATTCC
>Ga0105047_10001976_pt1 | contig 36773 bp, 35 predicted proteins | sample MAT04_FD_78384 | JGI IMG/M metagenome (GOLD analysis project Ga0105047, IMG submission 78384) | Freshwater microbial communities from Lake Fryxell liftoff mats and glacier meltwater in Antarctica - MAT-04 (megahit assembly) | ecosystem: Environmental > Aquatic > Freshwater > Ice > Liftoff... | reverse complement strand
TCATATTCAACGTCAGGTGGGGTGGTTTGAGTGTCCATGTCTCAAATTGTACCCTGCACCTATCCCAAACCCCTTCCAGGGGGTAGCGGAAAATAGGTATTAAAGCCAACGCAACCTTAAATCTCAGGCTGGGCTGCAAGAACCTGGTTATAACGACGAAGGCTTTTTTCATTGATCGAGTTATCACAGGGCCACATGTCCATCAAACCGCACAGGTATTCTATAACGAGAAAGGATTAAATGCAATGAGACCTTATTAAATAGTAGAGATCAAACCCTGAAGGCCGGGTTAGACATAAGGTGACAGTCACCCGGTTTTCAGCGCTTTAACACCGAAAACGTCGGGTAACTGTTACCTTTCCATTCTTTTTTGAGACGAATCCATAAAAACGGTTTTTCATTAAGCGAATATTCTTAAAATATTAACAATTTATTAAAAAAGTATTGACTCAGAAAATCAAATGTGATTTAATGTAACCGGTTACAGTAACCGGTTACATGGATAAAATAAATGACGCGCAGATCAGATTCCGTAACAATTCGAGATGTAGCCAAACACGCCGGTGTTTCTGTCGCGACCATCAGCCGATTCACCAACCAGAATGCACCAGTCTCGGTGGAAGTTGCCGAGCGCATCCAGCAGGTAATGCTTGATCTGAATTATAAACCTCATGCGGCAGCACGCCACCTGGCAACCCGCCGCACCCAGACCATCGGGCTCGTGTTGCACAACATGCACACCGACTTTTTCGCCCCGCTGCTCAGCGGAATTGAGTCAGTGGTCAGCGAGAATCAATATAATTTACTTGTGGCAACTTACAAGTCGCCAGTTCAAAAAAACAGCGAACCGCCGATCGGCGCGCATAACACAGACGGCATGCTCGTTTTTGCCGACAGCCTTAGCGAAGAACACCTGACACAGTTATGCCGCAATCGTTTTCCACTTGTTTTGATCCATCGCACCCCACCACCAAACCTAAAAATCCCATTCGTCACCGTTGAAAACAAAGCAGCCACCCGAAAGATCATCGATCATCTGATTGAAGAACACCAGCGGCGCGCCATCGTTTTTCTGCGCGGCCCGCACGAACAGGAAGACTCTCAATGGCGCGAACAGGGTTATCGTGAAGCCCTTGAAACGCACGGAATTGCCGCAAATGAAAACTTATTTATTGACGGTGAATTCAACGGCGAAATTGCTTATCAGAACATTAAAAAGCTGATCTCGGATAATGAATATCATTTCGATGCCATTTTCAGCGGCGATGACGATGCAGCCATCGGTGCTTTGACCGCGCTAAACGAAAGCGGTCTGCGCGTGCCCGAAGATGTATCCGTTGTTGGTTTCGATGATTCACGGCTCTCCCCTTTCCTTAACCCACCCCTCACCACTGTCCGCGCTCCAACGGAAGAGGTGGGACGTACTGCCGCGCAGCTCTTGTTCAACCAGATCAAAAATCTGCCGGCTGAACCAGTCACTCTGCTGTCTACGGAAATTATCATCCGCCGTTCGTGCGGTTGTACGCACGAAGCAGCAAATTCATCAAAAAACAACCACAGGAGGTGATGCGTCCTATACAAAAAACAGATCATGCATACCCAACCCAATCAGTTTTCTCACCCAATCTTAAAGAGGAGAAATTTCACCATGAAGAAAATGTTATTTGTCACCAGCTTACTGATCATCGCTTCGATGATCCTGTCAGCTTGCGGCGCCCCCGCCGCCCCCGCTACTGAAGCTCCTGCCGCCGCCCCCGCCGCGACCGAAGCCCCCGCCGCTGCCGCCGCTACTGAAGCTCCTGCCGCTGCCCCCGCCGCGACCGAAGCCCCCACTGCTGTTCCCCCCACCCCCACCCTGACCCCTTACCCCGTGGCTGACTGCCAGGCGGGCAAAACCTGCGTACGCTGGTTTGTTGGTCTCGGTACCGGTACCGACCCCGGACAGATCACCATCCAGGAAGAAGTTGTTGCCGACTTCAACGCATCCCAGGACAAGATCCAACTGATCATCGAAATCTATCCTTTCAACGCTGCCAAAGACACCCTGTCCACCCAGATCGCATCCGGCAATGGCCCCGACATCGTTGGCCCAGTTGGCTGGGGTGGTTCCAATGCCTTCTATGGCCAGTGGCTTGATTTGACAGATGAAATCAAAGCCCAGAACTTCGACACGACCATGTTTGACCCCGCTTTGGTCAAGTTCTACCAGACCGAAGAAGGCCAGATCGGCCTGCCCTTCGCCGTATACCCCGGCGCTATGTACTTCGTGCCCGCCATGTTCGACGAATCCGGCCTCAAGTACCCGCCCCAGAAATACGGCGACAAGTATGAAATGCCCGATGGCACCATGGTCGATTGGAACTGGGAAACTGCAACCAAGGTTGCCCAACTGTTGACCGTCGATAAGAACGGCGCGAATGCCATCGAAGCTGGCTTTGACCCTACCCAAATCGTACAGGTTGGCTATGCTCCCCAGTGGCAGTCCGCTGCTTCCGTCGGCACCTTCTACGGTGGCGCCGCCAAGGTCTTCGAAGGCGGCAAGAAGGGCGAATACAAATCCACCATTCCCGATAGCTGGAAGGCTGGCTTCAAGTGGTACTACGATGGCATGTGGAGCAAGAACCCCTTCACCGCCACCGGCGCGCTCGCGGGCGCTCCTGAATTCGGCGCTGGCAACTTGTTTAACGCCGGCAAGGCCGCAATGGGTCTGACCCAAACCTGGTACACCTGCTGCCTGGGCGATTTCGCCAAGGCTGGCAATGAATTCCAGCTCGCGATCCAGCCCATGGGCGCCGATGGCGTCGTTCATGGCCGTGTTGACGCCGATACCTACCGCGTTTGGAAGGGCACCAAGAACCCGGATGCCACCTTCACCGCCCTGGCTTACCTCATCACCACCGGCGGCGACAAACTGCTGCCCGCTTACGGCGCCATGCCCGCCATTGCCAGCAAGACTGATGCCTTCTTCGCAAAGAAATCGACTGACTATCCCTTCGTGACCAAAGAATCCTGGGATGTCTTCATCCAGGGCCTGGCTTACCCGGATGCCCCCTCGGCCGAACAGTACCAGCCCAACTGGACTGAAGCGTATGCCCGCATGGATACCTTCAAAAGCCTGATGGAAACTACTTCTCCCGACAAGTTCAATTTTGAAAAAGAATACCAGAAACTGGTCGACGACCTGAACGTCATTTACAACAAGTAATTTAGAAATGCTATACTTTGGGCGGGTCGGTCTTTTAGACCGACCCGCCCAAACTTACCATTAGAAGGAGCGCCATATGTTTGAGCAACTGTCCAATCTTCCCAAGCTGCCATCGCTCGCATCTCTCAGGAACATGAAACCATTGCAGCGTCGCGAGATGCTGATGGGGTTGGCCTTTCTATCTCCCTGGATCATCGGGTTTCTGGTCTTTACCTTACTCCCACTCATGTTGACCCTTTATTTTAGCTTCAAAGAAGTGAAGATCGAGGACGGTCTGCTGGGTGGTCAATTTGTCGGGATCAGCAACTATATCCAACTTATCAAAGACCCTCAAATCTGGAGTTCAAGCGGCACACCAGGCGCCATGTGGATCACGCTCAAGTTTGGGCTTATCGCACTGCCAATTGGCATCTTCGTACCGCTCGGGCTGGCGCTCCTAATGAACAACAAATATGTATTGGGCAAGATGGTTTTCCGCAGCCTTTTCTACATGCCCTTTATCGTGCCCTTTGTTGCCGCAGTCTTTCTATGGGGTGGCATGCTCAACCCTGAAACCGGTTGGATTAACCGGGCGTTGATGGGCCTGGGCGTTCCAAAAGGAAATGTGCCTTTATGGGCCAATGACATGAACTGGGTATATCCCACATACGTGATTATGGGCATCTGGGGCATTGGCAACGCCATGTTGATCATGCTGGCTGGCTTGCAGGGTGTGCCCACCGAGTTATATGATGCATCCATGATGGATGGCGCCAATCCCTGGCAGCAGTTTTGGAATGTGACCTTCCCGATGATCTCGCCGGTCATTTTTTTTAACCTGGTGTTGAGCATCGTCGGTCTGTTCCAATACTTCCTGGTGCCCCTGGTGGTTAACCTGGGTACTGGCGCACCCGGCGGCTCCACTATGTTCTACAACCTGTACTTATACAAAACATTTTTTAGTTTCCACAACATGGGTTACGGTGCAACCCTGGCCTGGGGTCTGTTTGCGATGATCATGGTCGTCACCATTGCCCTGTTTGCGACATCGAAATACTGGGTTTATTACGCCAGTGAAGGCCGGGAATAAGGAGAAAACGAACATGACCCCCAAATTTATGCACCAATTCCGTAACGGCGGCCTGACCCTATTTATGACCTTGCTGACATTGTCCATACTCGTCATCTTCCTCTCCCCCTTTGCCTTCATGATCTTCACTTCACTCAAGACCCAGGCACAAATCTCGATCGTGGGCGCACCCATCTGGCCAGCCGCCCCATCCTTGTTTACCTATAAAGGCAAGGATGTCGAAACCTTCATAGTTCCATTGGGCAAATGCGAAGGTTTTGACACCGGCAACACCAGCCTGAAGAGCCTGGCTGTAACCACAAAAGGCCGCCAATCCAGCATCTTTGTAGATCCGACCGATGCGAGCCTCAAAGAATTCAAGTGCAACGTTTCCTGGCGCGCACTTGACCGCAGTTGGGCCTTTTCACCGACTTACTCAAATTACACCGAAGTATGGAATACGATTAAATTCCCGAATTTGATGTGGAATACCTTCTTCTACGCGGTCATGTCGAACATAGGCGTTTTGTTTTCCTGCACGCTGGTGGCTTTTGGGTTCTCACGTTTCCGTTTCCCCGGTCGCGACTTCCTGTTCATCGTGATGATCTCGACCATCTTCCTACCCGCATTTGTGACAGTCATCCCGACCTACTTTTTCTTCCAGAAAATCGGCTGGATCGGTAGTTGGCTGCCCTTGATCGTGCCCACCTTCTTTGCCAACGCCTACGACGTGTTCCTGCTGCGCCAATACTTTATGACCATCCCACGTGAACTTGACGAAGCTGCCATGATCGATGGCGCAGGCCCACTGCGCGTGTTATGGTCAGTGATCCTGCCCCAATCCTACCCGGTGCTCATGGCTGTGACCGTTTTCCACATCGTGTATGCCTGGAATGACTATTTTGGCCCATTGATCTACCTGTCATCCAGCCGCGACAAGTGGCCGATCTCCGTGGCGCTCTCCACCTTCAACGGCATTTATGGTCAGAAACCGCAGTTGATCCAGGCTGGCGCCCTGATGGCAATGCTCGCGCCCTTATTGTTATTCATATTCGCCCAGCGCTTCTTCGTACAGGGCATTGTCGTCACCGGTGTGGAAAAATAACACTTAATGAATTCCCTTCGTATCGCCCCTTACAAGAATCTTATGTAAGAGGCCATACGAGGCATGCTGTTCCACTGTAGAAACAAAAGATAAATAAAAATACATCAGTCATTTAAAGAACCTGGCTGGATAGGTGCAAGGAGCATTTATGTTAAAAGTAGCAGTGATTGGCGGCGGCTCAACCTACACGCCAGAACTCGTCAATGGGTTTCTGGCACGGGTACAGCAATTCCCGGTGGATGAGCTGTGGTTGATGGATATCGATGAAGAACGCCTCAAAGTTGTAGGCAGTTTTGCGCAGCGCATGGTCGAGTTCAAAGGATCACCCTTCAAGGTGGTGTTGACGACTGACCAGCGTGCAGCCGTAAAAGATGCCACTTATGTAACCACCCAACTGCGCGTAGGCCACATGGAAGCACGTCGCCGGGATGAATACCTGGGATTGCGTCACAACCTGATCGGGCAGGAAACCACCGGAGTTGGCGGCATGGGTAAGGCGCTTCGCACCATACCGGTCCTTCTCAAACTGGCTGAAGACATGCAGAAACTCGCTGCACCGGGCGCCACGCTGGTCAACTTTACCAACCCGGCTGGTCTGAATACCCAGGCCCTCAGCAAGTACGCGCCCGCCACGCCCGCAGTGGGTGTCTGCAATGTGCCGATCACTGCCAGGATGATGATGATCGAAAATCTGGAAAAAGCGACCGGCAGGAAGATCGACCCGGCACACACCGAGCTCAACACGCTGGGACTGAACCACCTCTCCTGGCACCGCGGCTTCAGTGTCGATGGCGAAGACGTCTGGCCCCAGATCATCAATGAATACATCAAGGAATTAAAAACCGAAGATCATCCCGCCTGGGATCCACGCACAGTTGAAGTCCTGCGCATGATTCCCAATTATTACCTGCAATATTTCTATCACACCGATAAGAAGCTCAAAGCCCAGGAAAGCTGGCCGCCCTCGCGCGCCGATGAAGTCATTGAAGTTGAAAAAACACTCTTGCAGCAGTATGCCGATCCGGCTCTCAAGGAACCCCCGGCAGATTTGATGAAACGCGGCGGAGCGTATTATTCCACCGTAGCCACGCAGCTGCTCAACGCACATTATAATGACCTGGGTGAAACGCACGTAGTCAATATCCAGAACAACGGCGCGGTAAAAGATTGGCCCGCCGATTGGGTGCTGGAAATGCCAGCCAATGTTAAGAAAAGCGGCATTACACCTCTGCCCGCAGAGCCGCTGCCCGCCGCTTGCTTTGGGCTGATTGCGCAGATAAAATCCTACGAAATGTTGACGGTGGAAGCAGCCGTGCACGGCGATCGGGATGCCGCTTACGAAGCTCTATTGGCACATCCTCTGGGCCCCACAGCAGATAAAATTCAGGCCGTACTTGACGACATGCTGGAAACGCATCGCGAACACCTGCCGCGCTTTTGGAATAAATAAACGCCGAAGGGGCGCACAAAAATTTGTGCGCCCCTTCTCATCTCATAAGTACCGGGGAGTGGTATGCGCTATTTTTTGGGTGCTGATCTAGGCGGCACAAAAACGCACATAATTATCGCCGACGAAAACGGCCGCGCCGTTGGATTCGGCGAGGGTGGCCCTGCAAATCACCAATCGGTTGGTTTTAACGGAATGTATAACTCACTGCTGACTGCACTCGAGCAGGCCTTAGATTCAGCCAGGCTGAGTCGTGAAGATATTTGCGGTTCAGGCTTTGGAATCGCCGGATATGATTGGCCCAGCGAAAAACCCGCCATGCAGGCTACAATCGATCAACTAAATCTGCAAGCCCCTTATGAAATGGTGAATGATGCCATCCCTGGGCTGGTGGCAGGAGCCGAGAACGGCTGGGGAGTGAATCTGGTTTCTGGTACCGGCTGCAACTGTCGCGGCTGGGATCAAAACCATCAACGCGAAGGGCGCGTTACCGGCTACGGCATCTTGATGGGAGAAGCCTCTGGTTCTTCCGAGTTGATCTTTCATGCCATGCAGCTTGTAGGCAGGGAGTGGACAAAGCGCGGACCGCATACCGCGCTCAGCGATGCCTACATCAAGTACACGGGTGCAAAAAACCTGGAGGACCTGATTGAAGGCTATACCGAAGAACAATATTCCATCGGCGCAGAAACCGCCCCGCTGGTCTTTCAGACCGCCTATGCAGGCGACCAGGTAGCGCGTGAATTGATCACCTGGGCTGGCACAGAGTTGGGCGAAATGGCTTGCGCTGTCATCCGCCAGTTGGAATTTGAAATGCTGAGTTTCGATGTAGTGCTTTCGGGCAGCATGTTTGAAGGCGGCGCGCTGTTGATCGATCCCATGCGAGCCATTATTCAAAAAACAGCCCCGGGCGCGCGCATGGTACGGCTGACAGCACCACCGGTTGTCGGTGCAGTACTGATCGGTATGGAGCAGGCCAACCTGCCAATTACCGCTGCCATCCGCAGCTTACTTGCAGAAAGCACCCACGAAGTAAAGAACAACACTGGCAATCATAGCGCCAGAATGGAGTCAAACAATGCTTGAACTCGAACTTTCCAGCATCCCAGATTCCGGTGAGGATATTCGCACGCTTCTGACCCAATTGGATAATTTCCGCGCCATAAGCGGTGTCAAAGTAAACTGGGCGCGAGATGTTGGCTCCATGCCCGTCAAGCTAAATGTGCTTGCAGAAATATACCCGCTTGAAAACCCCCTGCATGATACTGTGATGCAATCAGCAAAGCATGGGCGGGCCTACCACACCGTATCGCTCTGGCGTAAAATAGAATATCAGATCGCGCAGGAGCTTGGTGCTTGCCTGCAAGATGCAGTAGCAAAACCAAACGAGACATCCGAAGCGATCCTGCGCGCGCATATTGAACCCCTGGCGCGTCGCTTAAACCTGACCTGGGGAAATTGAAGTGAACTTCCCAGGCCTTTCCCGGCTGATCCTTAGCGCTTGCCTGCTGCTCAGCGCGTGCACATCATCCTCATCCAGTCCCACCCCGGTGCCCCCTTTGCCTATTCAAACCGAAGTCCCCAGCCCCACCCCGCCCCCTCAACCTTTTCGCGTCATCGGTTACGCCACCGACGCTATCACAGTTGAATTGATCCCATATCGACAGCTCACCCACATCAATTTTGCATTTCTATTGCCCAGGGCCGATGGCACCTTTGAACCCTTGCTAAATTCATCGAAAACAAAGAATCTGGTTAACCAGGGCCATGCCAATGGAGTCAAGGTGCTCATCTCCATCGGCGGCTGGGGGCTGGATTCACAATTTGAAGAACTGGCAGCCAGCTCGCAGACACGCTCCACCTTCGTTGAAAACACACTCAAAGTATTGGATGAGTACGGTTTTGACGGCGTGGATATCGACTGGGAATACCCAGACCCGGGACAGTCTGCCCAAAATTACCTGGCCCTTATACGTGAACTGCGTACCGCACTGCCCGATAAACTATTGACCACCGCAATCATCGCCTACGGAGATGAAACCGGGCTGGGGATTCCCCGCGAAACGTTCGACTTGCTGGATTTTATCAATGTGATGGCGTATGATGGTCCGGATCATGCCAGCCTGGAACAGTTTCAAAAAAGCCTGGACTACTGGCTGAACCGCGGCATATCGCCCGAAAAGCTGGTCATGGGCATCCCTTTTTACTCACGCCCCGGCGAAATACCATTCCGCAAACTAATTAAAAACGACCCCACCGCCGGGTTGACAGATATTGCCGTTTACAATGGTGAACAGCAACGCTACAACGGCCGGCCCAGTGTGCAAAAAAAGACACGCATTGCGCTGGAGCGCACCTCTGGTATTATGTTCTGGGCGCTGGAGCATGACGCATCCGGACAGGCCTCATTATTGAACGCCATCTACCAGGTGATTTCCAATCAAAAACCTTGAAACAAAAACACTGCTGAGGAAATTTTGCTTATGCCCTTGCGACTGATCATTAACGCGGACGACTACGGCCGCAGCCCTGATATTTCCCGCGGTATACGCGATGCCCACCTGCGCGGAATTGTCACATCCAGCACCTGTATGATGAATATGCCTTCTGTTGCCGAAGATATCAAGATCGCACTGAAGGAGACGCCCAACCTCGGGCTGGGCGTGCACCTGGTACTTACAGCGGGCCGACCCGTGTTGTCACCAGAAAAATTACCCACGCTTACCAACAACCAGGGTGGTTTTTTGAAGTTGGAAGCATTGATCGGCAATGCCAAAAATATTAATACCGCCGAAGTACGCGCTGAATGGCGCGCACAGATCGAAGCTTTTTTCGCTGCATCTGGCAAAAAGCCCACCCACCTGGATTCGCACCATCATTCATCATATTTTACGCCGGCTAATCTTCAAACCATGTTGGAACTGGCCAATGAATACGGTGTAGCCATACGCTTACCACTTGCCCACGCCAACGATGCAACCATTTCCGGGCTGCCTGATGAATTGGCAGCAGAAATGCTGGAATTTTCTCCGCGAATTCTGGACCGGCTCCAGCCGCGCAGCCCGGATGCATTCTTTGCAACTTTCTACGATGAAAATGCTACACGCGCGGAATTTATGCGCATCCTGGGAGATATGCTGCCCAATGGAACCTTTGAGATCATGTGCCACCCTGGTTACGTCGACGAAGCCTTCGCCAAAGAATCAGGATACGCTTACCTACGCCAGGAAGAACTCGCAATTTTGACCGACCCGGCCATACGCAAAGAAGTTGAAAAACGTGGCATCCAATTGATCAGTTTCGCGCCGCTTTAGCGCATTATTTTCAATGTGTTTCTGTCACTTTGGTAATACTGCGTGGTTTTTCAGTATCGTAGCCCTTAACCACCGTCAGGTGACAGGCAAATAACTGCGCCGCAACGATGCCTACCATGGGGGTAAGCCATTCAGGAATGCCAACCGGTAGTTTGATTGGGGACTGTGCCAGCGCCAGTGCGCGCGAGTCATCCGAAATGACAACCAACTCTGCGGCATGTTTTTCGCGCAGGCGTGTGAGCATTTCAAGCATCGAATCGAACACTTTTCCTTGCGCGACCATTGCCATTACCGGAAACCCGCCCTCCACCATCGCTATCGGCCCGTGCTGAAAATCGGCCGACGAGTAAGGTTCAGCAACCACGTAAGTAAGTTCCTTCATCTTTAGCGCCCACTCAAAAGCGGTTGAATAGTTATAGCCGCGTCCCAACACCACACATTGATTCATGTAACGGAAGCGTTCGGCCATGCGAGCAATGGCAGCATCCTGGCCCAGGATTTCCTCAATCCAGGCCGGCACTTTCTCCAGGTCCCGCCAATCTTGCTCCTCGGCGCGCAGCGCAGCGGAGATCATGGCCAGGCCCATCAGCTCTGCCGTATAGGTCTTGGTGGCAGCAACAGCCTTCTCAGCACCTGCCTGAATATCCAAAACCAGATCAGCAGACTGCGCCAGAGGTGAGTCTGGCGCATTGGTAACCGCCAGGGTCAGGCAGCCCTGTTTCTGGCCTTCGGCCAGCACACTGACAATATCGGGGGATTTTCCAGATTGGGATACACCCACGACAAGCGCCCCTTCCAGATTAGGTGGCTCAGCATAGTAAGTAAAAAGTGATGGGGTCGCCAGGGCGAGCGGCAGATGATTATGCGCCCCCCACAGGTAATTGGCATAACGCCCGGCATTATCTGAGGTGCCGCGTGCAGCCAGAAATACATAGCGCACATCGCGCTGCTGGATGGCGGCGGCAATCTTTACAGCCGTTTCGCGCTGCGCATGTAGCAGATCTCTCAGGCGCCCAGGTTGTTCGAAAATTTCATCATGCAATGTCATAAACACCTCGCCATAAAATGAGTAAGAATAAATAGGTTTTGCACAAAGAAATTGCGCAGAGTTAAGATTAATATTGCAAAATTCACTGTCAAACGAAAAAGGGCCGAATAGAAGAATAAAACTTAAGAACTATTTTTCCGCCTGCCAGCGGGCATAGACAGCGTGTGATAGGTAACGTCCGGCGCTTTTATCTCTGGTCACCAGTTCACCTGCATCTATTTTTCCGGTAAAACCGTGCATCATTTCATCCAGGCTCTGATAAAGATGCACACCCGATGAACGCACCGCATACATGGTCAGAGCCACAAACAAGGGGGTTTCACTCAGCAAAGATCGGCAGGCCAGCAGCAAGGCAGGCAGGGATTGGTAGACTTCCCAAATCTCCCCTTGAGGACCGCGCCCAAATTTTGGCGGGTCCAGGATAATACCGTCATATTGAGCACCGCGCCGTTGCTCGCGCTCAACGAATTTCAAGGCATCGTCAACAATCCAGCGAATGGGCTTTTGTTCCAGCGAAGATAATGCCTGGTTGTCACGCGCCCAGGTCACAGATTTTTTGGATGCATCCAGATGAGTGACCGCAGCGCCTGCCCGGGCCGCCATCAACGAAGCCAGCCCCGTATATCCAAACAGGTTCAACACCTTCAACGGCCGTCCAGCCTTTTCTATCAGTGCAGAGTACCAATCCCAATGCGAAGCTACCTCTGGGAACACTCCCAGGTGTCGTCCCGGCGTAGTCATGGCCCAAAACTTGATGCCGCCATAATTCATCACCCATTTGTCATTAACCGGTTTCTTAAAACCCCAATGCCCGCCGCTTTCTTCATTTGTTGGCTGAAAAACAGCGTGCACATCACGCCATGCGGTTTCGGGCAGGGCTCGCTTCCAGATTGCCTGGGCTTCAGGACGGACAAAACGATAGCTCGCATAGCGCTCGAGCTTTAACCCATCGCCGCTGTCCAGCAGTTCATAGTCCTTCCAGTCTGGTGATTCGAGCAAGGTCAGGTTCATGTGTGTCACTTTCCAATGGAATATGCGCCCGGGCTAGGCACAAAAATTTAAGTTAGAGAACCGGGCATCCACTCAAAACCTTACAAAATAGTTTGTATTACCACTAAATCTCGAAAAAGTAATAAAAAACACCTTAAAGAATGGGGTAGACAAGTGTTTGCTACTTGAAACCCAGCCGCAGGAGGTGTAGAATAAGAATGCCCGTGGGACAAAGTGGGTCAAAGTGGAGCGCCGGTGCTTATCCGGCGTTTCGTTCATTAAATGAGAGACTGAACATATGTTCTTAGGCCGCTATCAACATTCACTTGACGAAAAAGGACGCCTGACAATTCCAGCCGCGTTCCGTGAGACGTTGAGTGGCGGCGCCTTCATCTCTCGCGGTTTCGATCGCAACTTGATGGTCATGACCACGGCATCTTTTGAATTAGTGTATCAGCGCGTCAATGCTACCAGCCTCACCGATCTTAATGCACGCATGCTGCGCCGCTTACTGCTCTCCGATGCTTACCAGGTGGATTTGGATCGCAACGGACGAATTTTAGTACCATCCAACCTGCGCGAGGTTCTTAATATCAACGGAGAACTGGTACTGGTAGGCGTAGGTGAATTTTTTGAAGTCTGGACAGCAGCTGATTGGAGCAAGCAAATGGAAACGCTCCAGGATACTGATGCCAATGCTCAGCGTTTTGCCATGTTAGATCTTTCCACAAGTCAATAATATGGCAGAAGCGCCGCACCTGCCCGTACTTTACCAGACCATTATAACCGCATTACAGCCCAAATCAGGCGGTCTCTACATTGATGGCACCCTGGGCGCGGGCGGTCATTCGGCCGGGATTTTGGAAGCCAGCACCCCGGATGGCCAATTACTTGGGCTGGACCTGGACCCTCAGGCGCTTGCAATCGCCCGCGAACGCCTGGCAGTTTTCGCAGAACGCGCCCATATCGTGCAGGCCTCTTATACAGAGATGCAAAGCGAAGCGCTCAAACTGGGTTGGCAGGCAGTGGACGGCATTTTGCTGGATTTCGGTGTTTCATCCATGCAGTTAGATACGCCGGAACGCGGTTTCTCCTTTTTACATGATGGTCCGCTGGATATGCGCTTCAGCCCGCAGGCAAGCATCTCAGCCGCAGATCTTGTAAACACATTGGATGAGGCTGATCTGGCCGATATCATCTACCGTTACGGCGAAGATCGGCTTTCACGAAAAATAGCACGTGCCATCGTTAATAACCGGCCCCTAAATACAACCCGCGCGCTGGCCGATCTTATTCAAAAACATCTTGGCCGGCCAGAACGCATCCACCCGGCCACCCGTACCTTTCAAGCACTGCGTATCGCAGTCAATCGCGAGCTAGACTCAATCGAATCGGTCTTACCCCAGGCCATGAGTCTGCTCAAAACTGGCGGGCAACTGGCAGTAATCTCGTTTCACTCGTTGGAAGACCGTCTGGTCAAAGAATATTTCAGGCGAGAAAGTGTGGACTGTATTTGCCCACCCCGCCAGCCAATCTGCAATTGCGGACACAAGGCCAGTCTGATAGAACACACCCGTAAGCCTATTGAAGCCGATGATGTTGAAAAGCAAGCCAACTCTCGCGCAAGAAGCGCGAAGCTAAGGATAGCCAAAAAGCTATGACTACTCTACCAAGAATTTTCCCCCCCACGTCCAGCCGCCGCGCATCCAACGCGCATAATGGCAGTTTTGAGTGGTTCGGCGCTTTTTCTAAAGTGACTGATACCCTGCAAAAATATCAAGACATTCCACGTCGCTTCCAAAAACAGTGGTTGACTACCTTCATTGGAGGCCTGCTGTTTGTGGGAGTTGTTTCTGGTATTTACCTGAATTTAACCGCCCGCGCCGGTATCACCGGTCGCCAAATTCAAGAACTTGAGGCGAGCATTATCGTCAACCAGCGCGCAAATGCCGACTTGCAAACGAAGATTGCCGGCACGCTCTCTAAAATCAGTCTTGAAGATCGCGCGGTTGCCGCAGGGTTTGAGCCAGTTACGCGGGACAATATTACCTACCTGGAAGTACCCGGTTATTTCCCACAGCAAAAAACCGAATTATTTTCGCCATCAGAAGACACCCGTTTAAAGGAATTTCCACCCCAATATTCTGAAACCCTCTTCGTCTGGCTGGCGCGGCAGCTCGAGGCCGCATCCACTCCACTGGCTCGCACACAATAGATAAATCTCATGAAAATACAGTTCCGCAACCGTCAATTTGCCCTGGCCACCATATTCGCCCTGCTCTCCGTGACGATCATCTTCCAGATCATTCGCATCCAGACCAGCAAGGAGGCTGCTTCTTTCCTGAAGCAAGGAAAAGTGTTCGGCGGCAAGCTTGATACCCTGTTCCCCGAACGCGGACAAATCTACGATCGCGAGGGAAACATGCTGGCAGGTAACAAAACCGTATACGAAATCGGGATTGACCTGGCCACCGTAAAAAACCCGAACACAATTGCCATGGCCCTCAACGTAACATTGGGAATGGACTCTCAGAAAATTTTGAACGATATCGCCAACCCACCGGATGGATTGATCTACATGGTGGTCAATGATTTTGTTCCTTCAGATAAAGCCCAGCAGTTAATAGATTACCAGGAAGAATTGAGAAATAAGTACATTGCCAAAGGCGATGCCAGTCTGGCCGGGCTCGGTTTCACAGCCCACCTGATGCGCTCCTACCCTGAGAAAACCCTGGCTTCCAACATCCTTGGCTTTGTCACCCTGGAAAACCGTGGTTACTTTGGCGTAGAAGAAAAATATAACGACTTGCTGGCAGGCGTTCCTGTTACCGTATGGATACCCTCCGACCCCAACCGGGCTGGCGAATTACCTAAAGCCCCGAAAGGCGCCGATCTGGTCTTGACCATCGACCGCGAAATTCAGGCCATGGTTGAAAGCGAATTACAAAAGGGCATGGAAGAAACCGGCTCCAGCGCTGGGACAATCATCATCATGGATCCACACACCGGTGGCATTCTTGGAATGGCATCCACACCGCAAATGGATTTGAATGATTTTTCCAAGTACACCAGCATTTACAAAAATGCCAGTGAGTTTAACCGCGCAGTTTCCATGCAGTATGAGCCCGGCTCGGTCTTCAAAGTGTTGACGATGGCAGCCGCGATCGATCAGGGTATTGTGACACCTCAAAGCACCTATCTCGACACTGGCTTTTACGAAATTGGCGGCGCATATGTCTACAACTGGGACCAGGGTGCCTGGGGTCCGCAGGATATGGTCGGCTGCCTGGAACACTCATTGAATGTCTGTATGGCTCGGCTTGCTGATTTATTGGGTCAAGATACCTTTTACACCTATATGCGCCGTTTCGGCATTGGACATCCCACCGGCATCGATATTTCCATGGAAGCCAACGGCCGCCTGAAAGTACCCGGCGATTCAGATTGGTACAAAGTAGACCTGGGCACAAATTCATTTGGACAGGGCGTAGCAGTTAGCCCGATTCAAATGCTCACTGCCGCATCGGCACTTGCCAATGACGGAAAGATGGTCTACCCGCACGTACTATACAGCATGCATTCCAATGGCGGCCAATACAATACACCCACCCAGACCCTCGGGACACCCATCTCTCCACAAACCGCCCGCACCGTCAGCGACATGCTTGCGTTTGCAATGGAAGATGGACATTCTCCGGCCGGTGTGGAAGGCTACCGCATGGCAGGCAAAACGGGTACTGCTCAAATCCCTGGACCCGATGGTTTTTATGACCCCAACCTCACCAATGCTACCTTTCTCGGATGGGGTCCAGTGGATGACCCGCGTTTCATGGTGTATGTGTGGATGGATCGCCCGCAGAATTCGGATTGGGCAGCTTTTGTGGCGGCGCCAATCTTTCATAATGTGGTCGAGAAGCTGGTTGTTATCATGGGCATTCCTCCCGATGAAGTTCGTAATCAATTGGCAGGACAGTGACAATAGTGCTGACCATTGCTGATCTGATCGAAGCCCTCACCAATTTCCGCCCGCAGATAAAGCCCAGCTTCATCACAGAGGCAGCAATTGATTCACGCCAGGTAATTCCCGGCGGATTATTTATCGCCATCCGTGGAGAAAATGTTGATGGGCATGCATATGTCACCCAGGCTTTTCAACACGGAGCGGTGGCAGCGATCATTGAGCACGAAATTGCAGAACCATTTTCACAGGTAGATTTGCGCAGCCGCCTGCACGCGAATGAGATTAGCAGCGCGATCAACAATTTGCCGCAACCACCCTTCTGCCTGTTGGTAGATAATAGCGTCAGTGCCTTGCAAAAAATTGCAGCATTTTGGCGGCGCAAACTGGACATCAGAGTAATTGGAGTAACCGGCAGCGTTGGCAAATCCACATCCAAAGAAGCCATCGCGCAAGTGCTCAGCCAGCGGTATGTCACGCTGAAGAGCGCAGCGAACCTTAATAATGAAATCGGGCTGCCACTCAATATTTTGAGACTGACTCATGGCCACCAACGAGCTGTTCTTGAAATGGGCTTTTACGTTCCCGGCGAAATAAAACAATTATGCGATATAGCCCTACCCCAGGTGGGAGTGTTGAGCAATATAGGCACTGTTCACGCTGAACGGGCCGGATCGCAAGAAATGATCGCTCTCGGAAAAGGGGAACTGGTTGAAGCTCTGCCCCCCGCTCCAGAAGGCGTGGCCATTTTGAACCATGATGATCTCTTCATCCGCCCAATGATTTCACGCACAAAGGCTCGCGTGTTTTACTACGGGTTGACCCCCGATGCAGATCTCTGGGCAGATCAGGTTGAGAGCATGGGCCTTGAAGGCCTGAGGCTCAGGCTGCATTATAAGAATGAAACCCTGCATATCCGGGTGCCCATGCTTGGCAGGCACTCAGTTGAAACAGTTCTGCGCGCCGCCGCTGTCGGCCTGGCAGAAGGGCTCACCTGGGTTGAGATTGTGCGAGGCCTGCAAGATAGCCAGACACAACTGCGGCTGACCGCTGTGCGCACGCAAAGCGGCGCACTCATTATCGATGACACCTATAACGCTTCGCCTGAATCCACCCTGGCAGCACTCAACCTGCTGGAAGATTTGCAGGGACGAAAAATCGCTGTTCTCGGTGATATGCTCGAGCTTGGACAATACGAACGCGAAGGTCACGAAAAAGTGGGTTTCCGCGCAGCGCAGGTAGCACAAATTTTGATAACGCTCGGCACACGCGCCCACATGATCGCATCAGCAGCGCGGTTGGCGGGCCAGGCAAAACAGGCTATCTTTGAATACGAGGACAGCAACGATGTAGTCAACTGGCTCAAAGAACACCTGGACGCCAACGATGCTGTGCTGATTAAAGGTTCTCACGGTCTACACATGGAGAAAATAGTTGAAGCGCTGGAGGTAATGGCATGAACAACACTACTCTAGCGGTCAGCCTGGCAGGATTAAGTTTTATGCTAACCGTTATTTGGGGCGGACCACTCCTACGTGTATTGCAGCACTTTAAAATTGGCAAATTAATCCGTGTGGAAGAACCTGGCAAACACATGGTCAAAATGGGCACCCCCACCATGGGTGGAGTGATGATCATTCTACCGGTACTGCTGGTGACCGCCTTGTTGAATGCTGCGCCCCTGATCGGTTTTAAGCTGAGCGGTAAATCTGTTTTTGTACCTTTGATAACCATGCTGGCCTTTGGTATTCTAGGCGCCATCGATGATTGGGAAGGTATTCGCGGCAAACGAAAAGGCGATGGGATGCGGGCACGCACCAAGTTTTTGGCGCAGTGGCTGATCGCCGGCATCGTGGCCTGGGCACTAAAATTTGTACTGGATGCGCCGCCGCTCTACATTCCGGGTATTCAGGCTTTGATCGACCTGGGCTGGTGGTACGTACCCGTTGCGGCCTTCATCATCGTTGCCGAATCAAATGCCATCAATTTTACAGATGGCTTGGACGGCCTGGCAGGGCTGATTTCGGCAACCATCTTTGCCGGGTACGGCGCAATTGCTCTTATTCAAGGCCAGTACTTTCTGGCACAGTTTTCTTTTACGCTGGTTGGAGCACTTTTTGGCTTTTTGTGGTTCAACGTTCACCCTGCCCAGCTTTTCATGGGCGACACCGGTTCACTGGCTCTTGGAGCGACTGTAGCGGTTGTGGCCCTGATGACCGGTCAGTGGGCAATTCTGCCGCTGATGACAATCATCCCGGTCAGCGAAACACTGAGTGTGGTGATCCAAATCGGTTATTTCAAAATGACTGGCGGCTTGCGGTTCTTTAAGATGGCCCCCATTCATCTGCACTTTGAACTTCTAGGCTGGAGCGAGACCCAAATCGTCCAGCGTTTCTGGCTTATCGGTCTGCTGGCGGCGCTTATCGCCGTTGGCCTGTCGATGTCATAGGAGCTTGGCAATGGCATTGCAAGTATGGAAAGGAAAACGAGTAGTTATTCTCGGCGCGGCTCGCCAGGGCCTCGCTCTTGCTCGTTACCTGGCTCATCACGGCGCCATTGTGGTCATCAACGATAAGCGCCTGCCCGAGCAACTCAGCGCTGAAATGGAAAGCTTATCAAAATACAAAGTTGAGTGGGCAACGGGCGGACATCCCTTGAGTGTATTGGAGCCGCGCCCAGACCTGGTGTGTATTTCCGGGGGCATCCCGCTTACCAACCCACTGGTGGAATTTGCCCTTAAAAATCGCATCCAGCTTTCAAATGACACCCAGATTTTTATGGATGCGGTTCCTTGCAAAACAGTGGGCATCACCGGTTCGGCTGGCAAAACCACCACCACCACCCTGGTAGGGCGCATTGCGCAGGCCGCAATTGGTGAAAAGTACAGGCGCACCTGGATCGGCGGCAATATCGGCGACCCGCTCATCAACTATGTGGATGAGATGCACCCCACTGATCTGGCAATTCTTGAAATTTCAAGCTTTCAATCTGAGTTAATGCATACATCTTCAAATGTGGCGGCCATCTTAAATATTACGCCCAATCATCTTGACCGCCACGGCACGATGGAAAGTTACATCGCTGCCAAGACCCATGTGATCAATTACCAGCTGCCGGATGATTATTGCATCCTGGGGCGTGATGACCCTACCACCTGGAACCTGGCCAACGGAGTTCGCAGTCACCTGCTTTCCTTCGGATTTAGCCCCTTGCCAGCCGGTCAGGACGGCGCCTACGCGGAAAATGAAAAGTTTTTCCTGCGCGAAGGTGAACAGGTTTTGCGATTGCCCGTAGAAGATGCGATTGAGCTGCGTGGAGAGCATAATCGTCTAAATGTGATGGCAGCCTGCACCATTGCCCACGCCGCTGGCTTTGAACCAAAAGCCATGTTGGCTGGCATCAGCGGTTTTCGCGGTGTTCCACACCGCTTGGAATTCGTCCGTACATGGCGTGGTGCTCACTGGTATAACGACTCGATTGCCACCGCTCCAGAACGCACCACTGCCGCCATAAAATCCTTTAGTGCTCCGATCATTCTGTTGTTGGGCGGTCGGGATAAAAATCTGCCGTGGCACGAACTCGCCAGTCTTATCCGCCAGCGGGTTGACCACCTGGTGATTTTTGGCGAAGCAGGCGAGAAAATTCAAGCCTCAATGGGTCAGCGCATACCGGGCTCCAGGCCTTACAGTGTAACGCGCGTGGAAAAATGCCAGGATGCCGTTTCAGCGGCCTCAAGATTAGCCCAGCCTGGTTTTGTCGTACTCTTCTCACCTGGCGCAACCAGTTACGATGAGTTCAAAGATTTTGAAGAACGTGGAGAAAGGTACAAACAATGGGTACTCGAATTTTCCGAGACGCTGCGCTAGGCAGCTCCGCTGATCCCAACAGCCCATCCGTTCGCCGCCTGGGTGGCTCTTATGATTTTCCGCTTTTACTGATCATGATCGTCCTTTTAGTCTTTGGGATGATGATGCTTTTCTCCGCATCCTGGGATTTTTCGTATCAGATTAATAATGGCGATGCAATGTATATGTTCAATCGCCAATTATTATGGCTGGCGATTGGTTTAGTTTTGGCGATTTTGCTCTCTCGCATAGATTATCACCGCTGGAGAAATTTTTCAGTACCGATCATGATATTTACCATCTCGCTGCTTGCTCTGGTTTTATTTGTGAATGAGATTCGCCTCGGCGCAGTGCGCGCGCTTCTGGGTGGTTCCATCCAGCCATCTGAACTGGCGAAAGTGGTAACCATTATTTATTTATCGGTTTGGATTCATTCCAAACGCGAACAGCTCCATGAAATTCAATGGGGTCTCATGCCTCTGGCAGTCATTCTGGGTGTTGTGGGCGGCCTTATATACATCCAGCCCGACCTTTCTGCAACTGCCACCATTTTTTTACTGGGCGGACTGCTGTTCTTCCTGGGTGGCGGTGAGATAAAACAAATCGCCATTTTGCTCGTTGTCGCGGTGGTGGTGGGCATTCTGGTGGTAAAAATAAGCCCCACCGGGCAGGCGCGTGTGGGAGCATATGTCTCAGGCATTCAAGACCCCACAAAGGCTTCCTATCATGTGCTGCGTTCATTTGAAGCCATTGTCAAGGGTGGCGTCTTTGGAGTAGGTATTGGGCGCGCCAATACAAAATTCACCGGTCTGCCCGTCCCGCCAACCGATAGTATATTTGCGGTCATCGCCGAGGAGCTGGGCCTGATTGGTGCGATAGGAACGGTGCTGCTGTATCTTCTGTTTATATGGCGCGGTTTGCGAATTGCCAACCGCGCCCCCGACATGCTCGGCAGTTTACTTGCTTCCGGTTTGACGTTTTGGATTGCAACAGAAGCAATCGTCAACATTCTAGTGATGGTTGGGTTGTTACCCTTTGCGGGTAATGCTCTTCCATTTATTAGTTCAGGTGGTTCCAATCTCGTTGCGTCTTTGGCAGCGGTCGGTATCTTATTGAGTGTCTCCCGCCAGGCAGAACCTCTGGCAGAGGCAGACGAATGGAGAAATTTCGGTGCGAGTATTAATCTGCGCGGGCGGAACCGGCGGCGGAGTTTATCCCGCATTAGCCGTTCATAATGCGCTAAAAGCTGCCCACCCTGATGTGGAAACACTCTGGGTAGGCGGCGAAGGTGGCATGGAAGAAGGGCTCGTAAAACGAGCCAATATTCCTTTTAAAACCATACCAGCCGCTGGTTTGCATGGCGTGGCGTGGTCCCGTGTACCCGGTAACCTGCTTTCTCTCATCCGCGGCGTCGCAGAAGCTGCAAAGATCCTCAAAGAATTCCAGCCCGATGCATTATTTTTTACCGGTGGTTTTGTAGCAGGGCCTATGGCCTCGGCAGGCCGCAAGATACCAGCGCTGCTTTATGTGCCGGATATTGAGCCAGGCCTGGCGCTAAAAATGCTGGCATATTTTGCAAAACGCATTACGGTCACAGCAGAAGAATCAAGGCAATTCTTTGCAAAAAACGCGGATGTTGTCGTAACTGGCTACCCCGTGCGTGCAGAAATTTCGAATTGGAACAAAGATGCTGCCCGGAAACATCTGGGAATTCAAAGCGACTCGCCGGTTCTTCTGGTTTTCGGAGGCAGCAAGGGTGCCCACTCGATAAACACGGCGCTCATTGAACACCTGCCCGCTTTGCTGGAATTTACAGAAGTGGTTCATATCAGCGGCGAATTAGACTGGACACTGATTGAAGCTATGCGCCCAACCATCGCGAAAGAAAAGGCCAGCCGTTATCATGCTTATCCATATCTTCATGAAGATATGGGAGCAGCATTTGCTGCAGCTGACCTGTGTATTTCCCGGGCCGGGGCCTCCGTTCTGGGCGAATTACCCGAATATGGAATTCCGGCCATACTGGTACCTTACCCTCACGCCTGGCGCTACCAAATGGTCAACGCAAACACACTGGCCAAACGAGGAGCTGCGCTGATGATAGAAGATGAAAAACTGAAGAGCGGTCTGTATCTGACCGTTCAAGCCCTATTGACAACCCCCGTAAAACTGGCCGGGATGCGCAAAGCCATGCTCGCGCTGCGCAATCCAAATGCCGCAAAAAGAATCGCCGAGCAACTGTATGAGCTTGCAGGAGATAAGCGATGATCAGTATTAACTTCACATTCTGGTTCCTTGTTATTTTATTTGGCTTGATCGGTATGATGCGCGGCTGGGCCAAGGAACTACTGGTTTCCTTCAGCGTTATCCTTGCTCTGGCTTTCAGCCAATTATTGCAGCGCTATGTACCCCTTATAAAAAATCTGGCTGTGGATGATATCGCCCTCTTCTGGGTTCGATTTGTACTCATCATCACCCTGGTCTTCTTTGGATATCAGACTGTGGGCCTGCCGCGCTTTGCGGGCAAAGTCAACAGAGAAAAATTACAGGACAGCCTGCTGGGCTTCGTACTTGGCGCATTGAACGGGTTCATGATTTTCGGATCAATCTGGTTTTTCATGAACGATGCCAAATATCCATTCACATATATTACCGCTCCAGACGCCAATACTGAGATGGGCAAGGCTGCCATTAACCTGCTCCCAGTACTGGCTCCACACCTTCTCGGAGAACCAGCCGTTTACTTTGCAGTAATGATTTGCTTTATTTTCGTTTTGGTGGTGTTCATCTAATGACAAACGTTCATTTCATCGGAATTGGAGGCAGCGGTCTCTCTGCCATTGCCCGCTTCCTGCTTGAGCAGGGATACCGGGTAAGCGGCTCTGATCGCGCGCTTTCACCTCTGGCCGCGGAACTACAATCTGACGGTGTTAAGGTTTTTGTGGGGCACGCTCCCCAAAACGTTAACAACGCAGATTGGGTTGTGCGTTCTTCAGCCGTTCCCGATGATAACGTTGAGGTTTTGGCTGCCAGAGCGGCAGGTATCCCGGTTTATAAACGCGCCGATTTCCTGGGACGGCTGATGGCGTGGCCCGAAAAAGATGGCATCGCCATCGCCGGAACCCACGGAAAAACGACCACTACCGCCATGCTGGCCTGGATACTTACACAACTGGGCACCGATCCGTCTTTCATTATCGGCGGCGTGGCGCAAAATTTTGGTGTAAACGCGCATGCCGGAAAGGGCCGTCCCTTCGTAATTGAAGCCGACGAATATGACCGCATGTTCCTGGGCTTGCAGCCTCGCTTCGCAGTGATCACCAATATTGAACACGACCACCCGGATATTTATCCCACAGCGCAGGAATTTAACACAGCCTTTAGAGCATTTTCCAAGCTGGTCCCGGAAAATGGAGCGCTGATCATCAGCGATGAAGATATGGGTTCGGCTGCATTGGCTGATGAAGTTCGGCAGTTGGGCAAACGCGTAATTGCCTACCGTATCGAAGAAAATAAAAAAACTGGCGCGGGAGAATGGGTCATAGCCCAACAGCTAACGGCCAATCATCTGGGCGGCTTCACTTTTAACGCAGTAATGCGCCTGCAGAACGCCACCGCACACTTTACTGGCATCCAGTTACGAGTTCCTGGGCTGCACAATGTACGGAATGCCCTGGCTGCCCTGGGTGTGTCCGGGGCGTTGGGCTTGGATCTTCAGGCTGCCGCCAGGGCCCTTGGCGATTTTAAGGGAACCGGGCGTCGTTTTGAAATCAAGGGCGAGGCCGCAGGCGTGACTGTGATCGACGACTATGCGCATCACCCAACCGCTATTCGCGCCACGCTCGATGCAGCCCGCGCCTGCTATCCGAACAGGCGTATTTGGGCACTCTGGCAGCCTCACACTTATTCCCGCACCCAGACCCTTCTGAATGACTTTGCCGATTCGTTCGGCGAAGCTGATCAAGTCATTGTCAGCGAAATATACGCTTCACGTGAACCAAAACAAGATTTTTCAGCTGAAAGTGTGGTCAAGGCCATGGCTCGCGACTCTGCGCACTTTATTCCAACACTCGCGGAGATTAGCAATTATCTTATTCTTCATCTTAAGCCCGGCGACGTTTTGATCGTGATGTCTGCTGGCGATGCCGACCTGGTCAGCGCTCAGGTACTGGCTCACCTGCAAAATTTGCAGGAATCACTGCACAAAAAGTGAGGTATATCATGGGTAATAAAAAACAACATACGTACCAATCCGACACCCTGGGCCTGCAAGATTTAAAAATGGTTCTGGGTGAAATTCCAGAACCAGATCCGCAAGAATTGCGCCGAAATTTCCGGCTGTTCAGCCTGGAAAAAAGCGATGCAGATGCTAAAAAAACGGTGACCAAGTTGATCGGCCACCTTAAGAACACTGAAAAATAAACATTTACTCTCAAAAGAAAATACCACAGGCTGCCCGTGAACCCGGTTGCACCAGACACGCTGCAAAAGTTCGTAAAGGAGCAGGTACAGGAAAATATTTCCCTGGCACCTTTTACTTCTGCGCGGATTGGCGGCCCGGCCGACATTCTGGTCATCGCTCGCAATGCGGATGAACTGGCAAATGTCGCTAAAATCTGTTGGCAGACAGGCGAAGCCTATCTACTGATTGGAGCTGGTTCCAACCTGCTCATTGGCGACAAAGGTTTCAGGGGCGTTGCCATTCTTAACAAAGCAAAAGAAACACAATTCCGCCCCGGCCCTGAGCCAGGCGTGTGGGCTGAGTCAGGCGCACTTTTTTCCAACCTGGCTCACCGCTGCGCTGCGCAGGGTTTCTCCGGTCTTGAGTGGGCTGCCACGATCCCAGGAACTGTTGGCGGGGCAGTTTATGGAAACGCTGGAGCCTTTGGCGGAGACACTGCCCACGACATGCTGCGAGCCGAAATATTGACAGAGGCCGGGCGCACCTGGTGGACAGTGGAAGAAATGCAGTATGCCTATCGCTCGAGCATCCTCAAGCGCCTTCCGATGAAGGCCCTGATTCTTTCAGCGGAATTTAGATTAAAAAATTGTAACGCAGCTGTAATACAGACTACAATTGGCAAATTAACCGCACAACGCAAAATCAGCCAACCGCCCGGCGCCAGCATGGGTTCCATGTTTAAGAACCCTGGTGAAGATTATGCCGGGCGGCTGATTGAAGCAGCTGGATTAAAAGGCACTCGCATCGGCAGTGCGGAAATCAGCAGCGTGCATGCAAATTTCTTTATTAATCACGGCCAAACACAGGCCAGCGATGTAAAAGCATTAATTGATCTTGCTAAAAGTACCGTCAAAGAAAAATTTGGCATAGACCTGCAACTTGAAGTGGAATTGGTTGGTGAATGGAAATGACAACAACAGCACAAACCAAACGCACCATCGCCATAATTTTTGGCGGCCGCTCAGGTGAACATGAAGTTTCTCTCATGTCCGCTCGCTCGGTGTTGTCAGTGCTGGATACCGCCAAATACCAGGTATTGCAAATTGGTATCACGCGCAGTGGTGCCTGGCTTACAGGCGAGAATGCGCTGACAGCTTTTGAGCAGGGAAACACCTCTGAATTGCTGCCGGTAAGTCTGCTGCCCGACTCAACCAGGTCGGGTTTGGTGGTCCACGCTGGCAGCCAGGCAGAGCGCCTCGTAGCTGTGGATGTTTATTTTCCGCTTATTCACGGCACCTATGGCGAAGATGGTGCCATGCAGGGTCTTTTTGAAATGGCTGATGTGGCTTATGTTGGCGCAGGTGTCATCGGCTCAGCTGTTGGTATGGAAAAAGGCGTCTTCAAGGATGTCATGATCGCCAATCACATCCCGGTGGTTCCTTCTTTCATCGCTCTGCGCTCTGAAATCGAAAATGCTCTTGAAAGCGTGATTGAACGCGCCGAAAAACTTGGACATTATCCGCTCTTTATCAAACCTGCCAACCTGGGATCATCCGTTGGCGTAACCAAATGCCGTTCGCGCGCCGATATTGCCGAGGGGTTAATGGAAGCCGCTCAATATGACCGCCGGGTGCTGATCGAGTACGGTGTCATCAACCCGCGCGAAATTGAGATTTCGGTACTGGGCAATGATTCTGCACGGGTATCCCTGCCTGGTGAAATCTTACCCGGAGCCGATTTTTATTCTTACGATGCCAAGTACATTTTAGGCAACTCTGAACTGTGCATACCGGCAGTGCTCAATGAGCAACAAACAGCTCTTATTCAAGAACTGGCCCTGCAAGCTTTCAAAGCAGTGGATTGTTGCGGCATGGCCAGGGTAGATTTTTTGCTAGACCCCAAAACCGGAGAAGTCTTCTTGAACGAAATCAACACCATCCCTGGTTTTACAAAAATCAGCATGTATCCCAAGCTTTGGGAAGTCAGCGGTCTACCCTATTCTTCACTGCTCGACCGCTTGATCGAATTGGCCCTGGAACGTAAGCAGGAACGCAGCCGCACCTCACATGAATACCGGAGGCAAGCATGAGCCCCGATCGAACCACCATCACCCGCGCAGAGGCCATTCGCCGGCGCAAAGAAGATGAACAGCAGCAGCGCGAGCAGAACGTGTCCGGCAATATTTCCGGCAGAAAAACGACCAGCGCACCCAAAGCAGCAGCCACCACGCCCAGGGCAAAACGCGTTACACCTCAGAGTGTAAAACCCGCCGCACCCAGCGGCCTGCGCCGCCGCTTTGATATCACCATGAGCACACCGCATTCGCGGAGCAGTGCTTACAGCCCCCCCCAAAGGGCCAGAAAAACGCTGACGCTGCCCGACCTGCCACGCATACACTTGGAATTCGGCCCGCGTTGGTTTTCCTTTATCATTATTATCTTTTGCCTGGCAGACCTTTATGTGATGCTGAATATTGACCCGTTTATTGTGCGCCGCGCAACCATACAGGGTATTGAGCGCTTGAATGTACAGGAAGTTGAAAATGCCCTGGGCGCTCAAAACCAGCCAGCTGCGGTACTCAACCCGGCGCAAATCGAATACAATTTGCTGTCAACATTCCCGGAAATTGCCTCTGCCCAGGTCTATATTGACCTGCCCGCCAGGTTGGTGGTTAAAATTAATGAACGAAAACCGGTGGCCGCCTGGACACAGGATGGTCAGACGGTTTGGGTGGATAAAGACGGTTTCGCCTTTGCACCGCGCGGCGATGCTCCCAACCTGGTAACGATCCTAGCGAATGGCGCTGCCCCGGCACCTGTTGAGAATGAAACGGCCAACAAGATTGGAGCGCACCCCTTCCTGGCTACAGACCTGGCAAATGAAATTTCCACCCTTTCAACATCCTTGCCTGAAGGCGCCAGTCTGGTTTTCGACCCGAAGTATGGCTTGGGTTGGAGCGACCCGGGAGGCTGGAAAGTCTACTTTGGTCAATCCAGTGGAGATGCCCCACTCAAATTACAGGTTTATCAGGCAATTTTAAAGTACCTGGGCGAACAAGATCTTAAACCAACGCTGATAAGTGTTGAATATCCAAACGCCCCATTCTACCGCACCGAGCCGTTGGAGCAATAAATAATGGATGATATATTAGTCGGCATTGATGTTGGAACAACAAAAGTCTGCACACTCGTAGCCCGAGTGGAGCAGGATGATTCGCTGCGCATTATGGGTGTCGGCATCGAGCCATCCGAAGGCATCCGCAAAGGCGTCATAGTAGACCTGACAGCCGCCTCTCAAGCCATTGCCCGCTCTGTAACCCAGGCCGAACAAACCTCCGGGCTAAAGATTGATTCTGCACTGGTCAGCATGGCTGGGGCGCACGTCTCCTCAATTAACAGCCGCGGCGTGGTCGCAGTTGTAGACCACACTGTGCAGGAAAGCGATATTGAACGAGCGATGGATGCTGCTCGCGGCGTAGCAATTCCCAACAGCCGTGAAATCATCCACGTCATCCAACGCGGATTCTCGCTCGACGGCCAGGATGGCATCCACCAGCCAATCGGCATGCACGGTTACCGGCTGGAAGTGGAAGCTCATGTAATCACTGCCGCAGCTGCTACCGCTGAAAATCTACGTCAGGCTGTCGCAGCCGCAGGCGTGCATGCTGTCCAATTTGTGCTTAACCCGCTTGCATCTGCAGAAGTGATATTGAGTGACACTGAGCGCAACATGGGTGCAGTAGTGTGCGATATTGGCGGTGGCACAACCGATCTGGCAATCTATGTTAACGGCGATGTCTGGCACACAATGGTACTGGCAGTCGGTGGAAATCAAATCACCCAGGATATTGCGCACGGAATGCGCCTGCCGCTCCCCCAGGCTGAAGAAGCAAAGAAACAGCATGGTCACGCTTTACAATCCGAAGTGGGGCTGGATGAAGCCTTCAACATCCAACCCTTTGGAGCAGAAACACCCATACGCATGAACCGCCGCGATCTCGCTTATATCATTGAAGCGCGCGTTGAAGAAATTTTCGACCTGGCACTGCAGGAAATTAAACGCTCTGGTTATGACGGCCTGCTGCCTGCAGGCATGATCTTGACCGGCGGAACCAGCCTGCTGCCCGGCATCCGGCAACTTGCCAGCAAAGTGCTCGGCATGCCTGTTCGCACAGCCCAGCCTGAAAAGCTGCTCGGGTTAACCGACAGGCTTGGTTCTCCTGCTTATTCGACAAGTGTCGGCCTGCTCACCTGGGCAGCCGCATTGCAGTCCTTTCCGGTCAACGATCACCAAAGAAACAGCGGAAAAAGCCGCAAAGGAGATGGCGAAAATTGGAATACAGTCAAAAATCTATTCAAACGCCTGCTCCCCTGATCTATCCTATTGCCACAAATCGACCATATCAAACTATAATCACACTTTCTAATCGGTACTTGTCTCAGGAGGAATAAATGGAAATTAAACCTATAGAATCCTTTGCCCGCATCAAAGTCGTAGGAGTTGGCGGCGCTGGTTGTAATGCTGTCAATCGTATGATCATGGAAGGCATTCAGGGCGTTGAATTTGTTGCTGTCAACACCGATGCTCAAGCCCTCCTGCTTGCCAAGGCTCCGGTAAAGGTCCGCATTGGCGATAAACTCACCCGCGGCCTTGGCGCGGGCGGCAACCCGGATGTGGGCCGTAAATCTGCCGAAGAAACCGCGGAAGAACTCTATGCAGTACTGAAAGGCGCAGACATGGTCTTTGTTACTGCCGGTCTAGGCGGAGGCACTGGCACCGGCGCGGCCCCTGTGGTAGCGCAAATCGCGAAGGAATGCGGCGCCCTGACCATTGGCGTCGTTACCCGCCCCTTCACCTTTGAAGGCGGGCGGCGCATGCAATCTGCTGAAGCGGGTATGGACCTGCTCAAGGAACACGCCGATACACTGATCGTGATCCCCAATGACCGTCTGCTGCAAATCGTGGATAAGAAAGCCACCCTGAGCGATGCTTTCAAAATGGCTGATGATGTTTTACGCCAGGGTATTCAGGGTATTTCTTAATTGATCACCGTTCCCGGCTTGATCAACCTGGACTTCGCAGATGTGAAAGCCATTATGTCCGAAGGCGGCGCCGCCCTCATGGCGGTTGGCCATGCTGAAGGCGATGACCGCGCCCGCCTGGCTGCAGATCAGGCTATCTCCAGCCAACTGCTGGACATCACCATTGACGGCGCCCGTGGCGTGCTGTTCAATGTAACCGGCGGCCCGAACATGACCTTGTTCGAAGTCAACCAGGCCGCTGCCATCATCCGCGAAACCGCGCATCCCGATGTGAACATGATCTTCGGCGCCGTGATCGATCCCAACATGGGTGATGAAATTCGAATTACCGTGATTGCCACCGGTTTTGAACGCGCCTCCATGCCGCGCCGGATTGTGGATCAGCCGCGCCAGACCAACACCTCATCCCGCCAGCAAGATCAGCCGCGCACCAATAATCATTCCCAGTACCAGGCACCCATTGAACAACGCCCATCTGAGCCGGTCAACATACCTGTTTCAACACCGCCAGCCAGCATGAACCCGCCCGAATTCAAGGCACAGCCTTCCTATCAAGAAGATTTGGATATCCCGACCTTCCTGCGCAACCGCCGCTAACCAGACATAAAAAAAATCCCGGCCTCTTTTTGAGAGGCCGGGATTTTCATTTTAATCCTGCCATTCCAGTTCATAATCCCCTATCATCACAGTATCACCGTCTTTTACTCCCGCTTCGCGCAAAGCAGCTTCAATGCCGAGCGATTCCATCAACTTCTGGAAACGCCTCAGCGAACCGGCATGTTCAAAATAAGTCATTTTAGCTGTGCGCTCAATGCCTGCGCCTGAGACCCGCCACTCTGTGCTATTTTCGCGGGCAATGGAAAATTGTTTCGGGTCCTCCTTGGGGCGGTAAACCGGCAAAGGCATTTCAGCATCCGTAATGCTGGGCGTTTCGGCCAACCTGTTAACTGCCTTTAATAGCACACTGCGAATATCTGTGCGCGCCATCGCCGAAACCGAAAATAGCTCATACCCGCGCTTCTTTAATTCCTTTTTGAGCTTTGGGTAAAGCTCCTGGGCTTCGGCCTGATCTATTTTATTCAAAGCGACAATTTGAGGTTTTTTCGCCAGGTTGGGGTCAAAAAGGGCCAGTTCGCCATTGGTCTGGCTAAAATCTGCCAGAGGATCCTCAGAAAGACCGTCCAGCAAGTGGATCAAAACACGGGTGCGCTGAATATGACGCAGGAACTCAAAACCAAGACCGGCTCCCGAGCTGGCGCCTTCTATTAAACCTGGAATATCGGCAAGCACCACCGTGGTTTCTTCGTCAATCCGCGCCACACCCAGGTTAGGTTCAAGCGTGGTAAATGGATAATCGCCAATCTTTGGTTTGGCGTTGGTTAGTGCAGTAAGCAGGCTGGATTTACCTGCGTTCGGCACGCCAATAATGCCAATGTCTGCGATCAGTCGTAGTTCCATGCGAAGCTGTCTCTCTTCACAGGGCTCGCCTTTTTCACCTGTGCGCGGAGCCTGGTTGCGCGAAGTGGCAAAATGTTGATTGCCTCGCCCACCACGCCCGCCCTTGCAAATCATCAGGCGCTGTCCGGCATCGGTAAGGTCACCCAAAAGTTCACCCGTCAGGGCATCAAAGATCACCGTTCCAGGTGGAATAGGAATGATAAGATCTTCTGCGCTGCGCCCGGACATATTGTTAGGCCCGCCGCCCTTGCCGTCTGGCGCCAAAAAGCGCATGTTCTGGCGATAATCTGCCAGTGTATTCATGGTGTGGCGCACTTCAAGGATTACATCGCCGCCCTTGCCGCCATCCCCACCATCTGGTCCACCGCGTGAAACGAATTTCTCACGGTGAAAATGCACCATACCATTACCACCGTTACCGGAGCGAACGTAAATTTCTGCCTGATCTATAAACATGGTCTTGCACTTCTCACTAATCTGACTGTTCTTTGCAGTCTGGAACAAAAAAGGGAGTTTAATTATACCCCAGGCTGGTATTGTACCACGCGCAGGTTTTTGCGCTTTTAGGTTCCTTTTGTTCCCTGGCATAAACATAACGCCGGTCGCACTTCTGCGACCGGCGTTATGTTTATATATTATTTAGTTCTACTTTTTTGTTCCAAATTTCTGCATCAACAGATCTTTAAGCGTGGGTTGGCCGATCTCTTGCAATTCATAGCGAACGCGTTGGTAGGGTTTGTTGATCTTGATCACCCGCGTCAGATCAATGGGCGTACCGATAATGACCAGGTCCACATCCGCGGCTTCAATGGTAGCTTCCAGGTCTTTCATCTGGGCTTCGCCATAACCCATCGCAGGCAGAATGGGACCGGTCTTGGGATATTTCACAAAAGTAGCCGCGATGGACCTGACCGCAAACGGGCGCGGATCAACGATCTCCGCAGCGCCAAAGCGGCGGGCTGCCACATAGCCAGCGCCGTAGGCCATCTCACCATGTGTCAGCGTGGGGCCGTCCTCTACAACGAGGACACGCTTGCCCTGAATGGCAGCCGGGTCATCGACGAACAGGGGTGAAGCACCTTCAATCACTGCCGCAGTGGGGTTCAGCCGGCGCAGGTTTTCGCGCACCTGGATGATTTTCTCAGGATCGGCGGTATCCACCTTGTTGATCACAAATACATCTGCCATGCGCACATTGGTCTCGCCCGGGTAATAAGTGCTTTCATGCCCGGCGCGGTGCGGGTCAGCCACCACAATCTGGTAGTCAGAGACGTAGAATGAGAAATCATTGTTGCCGCCATCCCACAAAATGATGTCGACTTCTTTTTCAGCCTGGCGCAGGATCTTCTCGTAATCCACACCCGCGTAGACTATAACGCCGTTATCGATGTGCGGTTCGTATTCCTCGCGCTCTTCGATGGTGCACTCGTGTTTGTCAAGATCGCTATAATCAGCGAAACGCTGCACTTCCTGACGCACTAGATCACCATAGGGCATGGGGTGACGAATGGCAGCGACTCTGTAACCCATTTCGCGCAAGATCAGCGAAACGCGGCGAGTAGTCTGCGATTTGCCAGAACCTGTGCGCACTGCACATACAGAGACAACCGGCTTTGTGGATTTCACCTGGGTATATTTGGTGCCCATCAGGCGGAAATCGGGGCCGAGAGCATTGACTTGCGAAGCCTTGTGCATCACATATTCATGCGGCAGGTCTGAGTATGCAAATACAACCAGGTCAACACTGAATTTTTTGATCAATTCGGGCAGATCAGCTTCGGCAAAAATCGGAATGCCTGCCGGGTACAATTCACCAGCAAGTTCCCGGGGATACTGTCGTCCGTCAATATCAGGAATCTGAGTGGCGGTAAAGGCTACGACATCATAATCCTTGTTCCCACGGAAAAAGGTATTGAAGTTGTGGAAGTCGCGTCCGGCGGCTCCCATGATGAGGGTCTTAATGGGGGACATGCAGTTCTCCTAGACAGAAAAGATGAATTTCAGCCATACTCATGCGCCTGTCACACTGGTTGTTAATGTAAAACAAAACAACAAAGAGTCCCCTGCGCTTTTAAGGAGATTCTTTGCCCCGCCGAAGTTGGCCGGGCCGTCTGTGACATAACAGGGTATTACTGATTTTCGCAGCGGGCTTTGCCCGCTACGTCACATCACTTCTGGGGCTGTGATGCCCAAAAGCGCCAAGGCATTGGCAATGGTCTGCTTCGCGGCGCCTACCAGCCGCAAACGGGCAGATCTGACAGACTCGTCTTCAGATTGGAGCACCGGCACCGCATGATAAAAACTGTGAAAGGTGTTCGCCAGGTCATAAACATAAGCAGCGATCACCAACGGCCGGTATTCGTTTGCCGCCTGTTGTACCAGGGCCGGAAAACGCGTGATCTGTTCAATTAACTCAATCTCATGATTGCTTAAAGCATAATCGAAAGTTGCAGCTGGTAACGCGGCGTCTTCGGGAGCATTGCGCTCTACGCGCGCTTTCTTTAAAATGGAATTGGCGCGCACATAGGCATTTTGAATGTACGGCCCGGTGCGTCCATCGAAACTGAGCGCTTCGTTTACATCAAAAACGATGTCCTTATTGTTGTCAACGGATAGCATGGAATATGAAAGCGCACCCAGCCCAATTTTACGGGCCACCCCTTCGCGTTCTTCCATGGCCAGGTTGGGGTTCTTCTCAGCAATAACCGCCAGCACACGTTGAATGGCCTCGTCATAAACATCCTTAAAGAGCACCACACGCCCGCGCCGGGCAGACATGGCGCCATCAGGCAGGCTGACAAAACCATAAGAAAGGTGAAAACACTTCTCAGCCTGCGGAAAACCCCACAACTTCAAGATCGCAAAAGTCTGCTGCATGTGCATGGACTGACGCACATCAATCACATAAATGGAACGGTCTACATGGTATTGCTCAAACTTCACCCGGGCAAGCGCCAGATCCTTGGTCAGATATAGCGTCGTGCCATCTGAACGCAAAAGGACGTTGGTGCGGTATTTCTCTTTGGTCAAGCCTAATTTCTCATCGATCTTAACGATTACTGCGCCGCCGTTGGGGCGTTCATCCGTGGCAATATCTTTGGCAATCAGTTCATCCACAATCGCCTTGGATGGTTCATCTACTTCGCTTTCAAAAAACCAGACATCGATCTTGATGCCAAGCAAATCCAGAATGTCGCGCAGTTCATCCAGACTCCATTCGCGCGTCTCCAACCACAGGCGGCGCACTTCCGGGTCGCCAGCATCCCACTTGCGATACATTTCACGGCGCTCCGCATCGTAAGTTTCACGGCGCAGCTTCTCCTCGTTGGTCTCGCCTGCTTTGGCTTCCAACAGCCGGGTGGCCTCAACATAAATATTCGCCAGCCATTGACCCCGTTCGTGAATACCGGCAGGTTCCTGTCCACGATAAAATTTATCGTAAGCCCACATCACCGTAATGACGCCCAATCCAATATCGCCTGGGTAACAGGCGCGAATAGTCTTATAACCGGCAAACTGCACAATGCGCGCCAGAGACTCGCCCAACATGGCGTTGCGCGCATGCCCGATATGAAAGGAATGATGCGTATTGGGCTGGGCATACTCCACCATCACACGCTCATCTTTTGCCATACCAGCGCCAAAACATGCACCCTGCGCCAAAACAGTACTGACCACCTGCAACGCGTATTGGGACGTGGAAAAGTAAAGATTGAGATATGCCTTAACAGCCTCAACATGGCTGATGCCGGGAACTTCACCGATAAAATCCTTAACCTGTTCCGCCATTTGAGCAGCACGCTGCGGCACAGGTAAACCCTTGCTTTTTCCAGCTTTGGCTTCATTGGCTGCCATCTGAAAGAAGGAAACCGAAATGCCCCACTCCCCGCTGAAGGGAATGGCAGCCCATTTTAGCTCGGTCTCGGGGATGTCATTTTCAGCGCAAAAGGCACTGATTCTGGCCTGGATGGTTTGCTGCTCTATCTCAAACATTTCTCACCTTTACTGAATAGCTTTGCGGCAGTGAATTATACCAGAGCGAATATGTAATACCCACGGCCGAATTGCATCGCCAGCAATTCTCATTATGGCTTTAGCGATATACGAATAGTCACATCCGCTAAGCTCATGGAAGCCAAATAGCCATTTTCACCCAGCATTCCTTATTTTCTCGCCTCAAAATGATGTCGAATAGCGCAAGCAAGAGGGGCTGAGAGCTTGAGAGACTGGGGAGCTAAGCTCCCCAGTCTCTCAAAAAAAGATTTTCCCCTTTCCCGCACAATCCGCACGACGAAAAATTATTCTTGCCAGCGGGAAAGGGCGCAGGGGGATAGGGCGCAAGTACCACCGCAATCATGTAAATATCCATAATGAGAATTGCTGTTGCATCGCGAGAAATGTTATGAGAATGGTGATTTTCACAAATGGCAAGCAGGTTCATCCCATAATCCTGGCAAGTATGTAAAAACCACCAGGGAAGATCTAAAACCAGGCCGGATATTCAGGCAGCATCTCAATGATGCCATTAATTCACGTTATATCTCTGAACACAAAATTGGCCTGCTCACTGTGAATGGCAAGAAAGTGAGTAATTGTTTTTACACCCCTAATATAAAAGACTCTGAAAGAACCTGGAATTTTCCGAACGATGCCTATTGGGCCTGAACCAATCTTTTTTGTAAACTTCCGTTCCGAGTCTGAAGGTATGTTTAGGCTCCGAAGATACCTATATCTTCGGAGCCTCAGGTTAAACAAGATTATGCAACTGCGAGGAATTTCTCGCCGGGAGTATTGCAGACCGGGCACTTGCCCTCAAATTTGCCTTCATGGGTATAGCCACAAATGGGGCAGACATAAAATTCGGTTACCGGGGCGTTGGGGTCCATGTGCTCCAGTGCGTAGCGATAGAGTGCCTCGTGCACCTTCTCAACTTCAAATGCCCATTTGAAAGAAGCAAGACCTTTCTTATCGCCATCTTCTTCTGCGCCTGCGATCATGGTCGGGTACATGCTGGTGACTTCGTAGTTTTCGCCGGCAATGGCAGCTTTGAGGTTTTCGCTGGTAGAGCTGACTCCGCCCATGGCTTTCAGATGGTTGATGGCATGCACAGATTCAGCCATCGCGGCAGCGCGAAACAGTTTGGCAATCTGCAGATAGCCTTCATCGTCGGCTTTCTTGGCAAAAGCAGTGTATTTACGTCCGGCTTGAGATTCACCTGCGAACGCGGCTTGAAGATTATCGGTAGTTTTTGACATGGCATACTCCTTGAGAAATTTAAACGAATTTACCCACCTCAATTAAAACACAACCCGAAGGTTGTAGTATAAGCATAGGTCACGTTAATCAGGTGACATCCTTCCTGATTGTGATGAAATTAACAGCAAAATGGCGGAAGCATGGTTGCTCCCGCCATTATTGACAGGTCCTGTGTAGTAAGACTACTTTGCTTCTGCGGCAGCGAGCGCTTTCATCAAGCGGCTCTTGCGGCGGGCGGCATTATTCTTGTGAATAACACCCTTTTCGGCAGCCTTATCAAGGCGGCTGATGGCCTCCACCACGGCAGCTTTATCGGGCTTGCCGGTTTCAATGCCAACACGAGCATCACGTACAGCTGCGCGAGCGGCGCCACGGAAAGTGCGGTTGCGCAAGCGGCGCTTTTCATTCTGACGATTGCGCTTAATCTGAGACTTAATGTTTGCCAAGGTATTTCCTCCGAAAATGATTGCTTTACAACGGGGCTAAATTTTACACGAGGGCGCGTGTTTTGTCCAGATGGAATTTCATATGTTGTTAGCCCAAAGTAGTAATGTCCTATTTCCCCCAAGTTAAAATGTCCTATTCTTGGAGGACAGGAAATTGGAGAAATTACTAACGATGAGCGCGAACGAATTGAGCCGATTAGAAATAATGC
>Ga0105047_10001975_pt1 | contig 36793 bp, 31 predicted proteins | sample MAT04_FD_78384 | JGI IMG/M metagenome (GOLD analysis project Ga0105047, IMG submission 78384) | Freshwater microbial communities from Lake Fryxell liftoff mats and glacier meltwater in Antarctica - MAT-04 (megahit assembly) | ecosystem: Environmental > Aquatic > Freshwater > Ice > Liftoff... | reverse complement strand
GTGGCGGCCCTGTTTCTGGATCTGGATGATTTTAAAAATGTGAACGACAGTTTTGGGCATGCGGCGGGCGATCAATTGCTGGTGCAGGTGGCCTGTCGTTTGCGCGGAGTTCTGCGCGCAGACGATACGCTCGCGCGCATGGGCGGAGATGAGTTTGCCATTTTGATTTCCGACATGGATAGTGCCGATCAGGCCATCAGCGTGGCGGAGAAGCTGCTAACCGTGCTGGGTCAGCCCTATCAGTTGCAAAACCAGGATGTGCTGTCTGGCGGCAGCATCGGCCTGGCTTTCTATCCTGACGACACGCAGGAGAGTGAAAACCTCTTGCGTTACGCCGATATGGCCATGTACCAGGCCAAACAGTCAGGCCGCGGCGCTTACGCCTGCTTTTCAGCACAGCTGGATCAGCACGCGCACGAAAACATGCAGTTGCATGTTCGGCTCAGAGAGGCCATTGATCTTGGGGTGTTGAAACTCTTTTATCAACCGCAAGTCGACGTGGTCAGCGGTGAAATTGTCGGAGCAGAGGCCCTGCTTCGCTGGAACGATGCCGCTTTAGGCGAGGTATCGCCCGCGCGGTTTATACCGATTGCTGAAACGACCGGCCTGATTTTGCGCCTGTCGGACTGGGTACTGGAAACCGCCTGCCAGCAGATTGCCGCATGGGAGCTGCGTGGAACACCTTTGCGTGTGGCGGTTAATTTTTCAGCCCAGCAGTTCCGCCAGGGCAACCTGCCAGCCAAGGTGCATGCCGTGCTGCAGCGCACCGGTGCAAGCGCGCAACTGCTGGAGGTTGAGATCACGGAATCCGTGGCCATGGAGCATCCCGCTCTGGCACGTGAACAGCTGGAGGCGCTGGTGGAACTGGGCTGCACGGTTGCACTGGACGACTTTGGAACGGGCTATTCGTCACTGGCTTATCTGAAAGCGTTACCTGTATCCGTACTGAAGATCGACCGGGGCTTCGTCAAAGACCTGCCCCATGGTCCCAATGACGTAAAGATTTCAAGGTCCATCATTGCACTGGCCCACAGCCTGGACATGACGCTGGTGGCCGAAGGGGTGGAAACCGTTGAGCAGTTGGAGTTTTTGCGCGAGCAGGGCTGTGAGGTATATCAGGGATGGCTGTTTGCCAAAGCGCTGGACGGTGCTGATATGACCAGGCGACTGCGGGCTGAAGCCGTTCAGGCCTGCGGCGACTGAGTCAAATAATGCAACACCAACTTGTCGTGTTGCGTGAGATTCTGGAATGCCAGCCCGATACAAAAGGCGGGGTCAATGCCCGCTTTGTTGTTGTGGCAGATGCGCCCTTGCAAGGTGAGCGGCATCGGCGCATCGTCAAAAATGACCGCCATGTTCACACGGATCGTGTCGCCTAGGGGCGCCAGGGCCGTCGGAGCCTTGAGCATGGCGCCGGACAGGCTAATGTCGACCAGCGTGACATCCAGAGTCTGGGTGCTTGTCGCGCCTGTTTTGTCTGCTATCTGCACGGTGGTGGGCCACGAGGTTTTGGTGCGCATGGAATGGCGCACCAAGCGCGCATCTACTTGTGCAGGATAGGCCAGCAGCGCATAGGCAAAGGGCTTCTCGAAGGTCTGCAACACTTTACTCAGGAATGAGAATTCATATTGGCCGGTGAAGCAGCGCACCACGCAGATTTCACCTTCTTCGAGTTCGGTTTTGGCGCCGTCCGGGCCGACTGGCCCCACCATGACACCTTTACCTTCAATGGCGCCAAAAAACTGCGACTCCTTTTTCGTCGCGCCCTCCACCAGGCGGCGGGTTTGCAGCGCCATGCCCGTGCGAAGGCCCATGGCTTTCAGGGGGAGTCGGGCGACGTCGGTGCTGCTGGCTACTTCTTGACTCATGCGGATACTCTCAGGCAGGTTGCGGAAGGGCAGGCTCAACTGCCTTGTCGGGGCAGGGACTGGGCCCATTTCACAATGGTGTCCACCATGGGGGCGACGGCTTCTGGTGCCCTGATGTCGCCTGCCAGCACGTGCTGACCCTTGCTTTTGCTGTAGTTCACCACTTCGATCGATTTCAGCGGCGATCCTATCCGGCTAAAGGCGGACACGGTTTCCTGCGGGTCGACCGTTTGGTCCTGCTCGCTGTACAAAACCAGCACGGGAGTCTGAAAGAAGGATAAATCACTCTCGCGCACACTTTTCACCATTGCCATCATGGGAAACAGAGCGCGTGTGGGGTAGCGCGTGGTCCATGCGTTGGCTTCGCGCGCATTTTCGGCCAGGCCACCGCGGTTTTCACCTTCCAGCGCCAGTGCAATCTGTTGACCCCAATGGCCGTTGATCAATTCCGAGCGCTTGTCTTTGGGACCAAAGTTGGGCGAGATGAATGCGTGGGCCGCCACCATACTGCCCTCAGGGCTGAGGGCCAGCCAAGTTGCCAGCGTGGAGCCGGTAGAGCAACTGATCACCAGCACCCGTTCACCCAGTGTTTTTCCGATGCGGATGGCTTCAATGGCATCGGCCATCCAGTCCTGCGCGCTAGCCTCACCCATGGCCACCCCTGCGCGGCCGTGGCCCACCAGGCGGGTGTGAAACGCGTTGGCGCCCAGCTCTTTGGCGACCAGATCCGCAACCGGTGCCGTTTCCAGTCGGCTCGCTGAAAAGCCGTGGATATAAACCACCGACCAGGGCGTGCGTGTTTTGGCTGCGCTGGCCCACACAATGCCTTTTGCCGTGCCTGGCTTGATGTCCGTGTAGGCTGCTTCGCTGGTTTTGAGCCAGTCATCCAGCGCGCCGATGCTTTGCGGGGGCACGGTTCGCTGCGCAGGCGTGTTGGATCCGAAGGCATTGCGCGGGCCCATAAAAAACACGGCAACGGCCAGCACCAGGAAAATGACCAGGCCAAGGGCGATGCGTGACCCTAGCCGGCGGGGCGGCTTGTGGGGTGCAAAGGTGCGATGCATCATGGGTTTCTCCGGGTTATTCGCGGCTTTGTCGCCGAGCGAGCGCTATAAGATCGTACACCGGCGGCGGGCCGGCACACACAAGGGGTAGACAATGAAACGGCGATACATCGCATGGGCCCTGGTGGCTGGCGCGGGCTGGGGGCTTGCCGCATGCGCCTGGGTGAACGACAAGGCAATGGGTGCATTTTCGAGTTCGGTTGCTGCGACAGCCATTGTCAATGAGCAGCTGCTACAGGGCGAAGTGCGACTCTTTCCAGACCGCACAGGCACTGTTACGTTGGAATCTGCTACCAAAACACTGCTTTCCAACTGTGCCGGACGACTGCGTTATTCCGGTACGACCTCCGGCGTGATGGACGTGAACTGCAATAACGGCACGGCGGTGTCCATGCGTGTGGCTTTTATTGGCGAAACCCGGGGGTACGCCTATGGGCAAACCGCCACTGGCCCCGCGAGTCTCACGTTCGGGTTGGCCGCACAGGATGCCAAGGCCTATCTTGTGGTGCCCGCCAACCAGCAATGGGTCGTGGGCGCTGAAGCCCTCGCACTTGAGCCGAAATGACGCTTGTGGTCGCGCGGGCCTTGGCACAGGCGGGCAGGGACGTGATTGTGCGGGAGGCGTGCCATGCGATTGGCACACAAACCAGTTCGCGCAACAGCGAAGTCATTCACGCCGGTATTTATTACGCACCAGGCGCCGTTGCACGTGATTCAGGCGCGTGCAGAGGTGAATGGCGTGCATGACCTTGCGTTCCTCAGCGAATCGCAGGCTTGCGCCGCAGAGCCCACATTGCGTTGCCGGTCTGGTGAATCTGTTTGGTATTGAGTCGCCTGGGCTCACGAGTTCACTGGCCAGTGGAGAATATGTCGTCCGTCTGCTGGGCGACTGACCCCCGTATCGTGCGGTGATCAAGGTATATTCATTTGACACGTTTTTTTCACCGCATTTCTTCTGTCTACCTGGAGACAACATGGTTTCATCGGTTCACGCACAGACTACCCGCATTTTTTTCACCGCCATGGCGTTCTGGGGTTGCGTTGCAGCTCAAGCGGGGAGCATTCAGGTGCAGGTGGCGGATGGTGCGGGCAAGCCGCTGTCGGATGCTGTGGTGTTTCTGGATTCTCCCGCAGCCAAAGCCTTGGTCAAACCGGTTTTGGGCATGGAGATTGAGCAAGTGTCCAGGCAGTTTGCCCCGCGCGTGACCGTGATGCCTGTGGGTTCCACGGTGCAGTTCCCTAACCGGGACACGGTGCGACACCATGTCTACTCGTTTTCACCCGCGAAGAATTTCGAGCTCAAGCTCTACGCAGGCAATCCCTCGAATCCGGTACTTTTCGACAAGCCTGGTGTTGTGGTGCTGGGATGCAATATCCATGACCAAATGGTGGCCTGGATGCTGGTGGTGGACACACCGTATTACGGCAAAACCAATGCAGCGGGGCAACTGACGCTTGCAGGCGTACCGGCTGGAAGCTACCGTCTGCATGCATGGCACGCCGGTCTGCCGGTGGGCGCACCGGCCCAGGAGCAGCCCCTGAGCGTGACGTCGGCTGATGCGAGTGTCGCGGTCAGCTTGAAAGGTGTTTCACCTTGAATTTATTGCGTCAGTTTCGATCAAAGTACCAACGCTGGGGCTTGGTCCGGCGAATTGTGCTGCTATCCGTCGCCTTGTTGCTGTTGATTCAGATCGCGGTGCAAACCGTGGTGCGCAGCAGCATCGAGGACAGTGTGCGACTGAATCTTCAGCGGGAGTTGTCGTCTGACGAGCGGGTCTGGTCACGGTTGGTGGAGCAAAACGCCCAAAGGTTGCAGTTGGGCGCGTCTGTGCTGGCTTCGGATTTTGGCTTTCGTGCTGCCGTATCGTCAGCAGACGCCGACACCATCGAGTCCGCGTTGGAAAACCACGGTGCCCGCATCGGCGCGACTATTTCCGCTTTTCTGAATCCGGAATTCCGGCTCACGGCGATGGCGAACCCGAAGGATGCCGGAGTCACCCGCCAGAATCTGGTCGAGGTCGGACAGTCCATGGCTCGCGACGGTCAGCAGGGACGCATGGCGCTGGTTCAAGGGCGATTGCACCAGTTCGTCATGGTTCCGGTTCGGGCGCCGCTGGTGGTGGGCTGGGTCGTGATGGGCTTCGCGGTCGATCAGAGCCTGGCGACTGACATGCAGGCCTTGTCCGGGGCCCAGGTCATCATCGTGAATCACTCTGGTGAAACAACCCGGCAGGTCATCTATTCAACGTTGCCTGGACCTTCCACTGCCGGCATGGCCCTGCCGGCCGATACCCGGGGCACGCAGAAAATCGGGGATGAGGAATTTGCTATCAAATATGTGGCGCTGCCGGGCAGCGCGGACGGGCTGAAGGCCATTTTGCTCCGATCGTCCCCAGAAGCGCATGCAGTTTTTGATCGCATGCAAAAAGTGCTTTTCCTGATTGATGGTCTGGCCTTGATACTGTTTGCCGTGGGTGCAAGCTGGCTGGCGCGGCGGGTGGCGAAGCCACTGGATTTGCTCGTCACCGACACAGAACGGCTGGGGCGGGGTGACTACTCCCAACCGGTGAACGACTTTGGCCGCCATGACGAGGTGGGTAATTTGGCCCGGTCGTTTGACCGCATGCGCCTGAGCATCCAGGCCAGCCAGTCCGAAATTCGCCAACTCGCCTATTGGGACCGGTTGACGGGCCTGCCCAACCAGGCGCAGCTTCGGGAAGCCCTTCTGTCCATGCTCGCGAAAGAGTCCACCGCGCTCCAGCATGCGGCCATCATCGTGCTGGATCTCGATCGGCTGAAGCACATCAATGATGTGCTGGGCTACAGCTTTGGTGACCGTGTGTTGCAAGTGGTCGCGCAGCGCCTGACCCGACTCGCCCAATCCGAGAAGGCGCTGGCTGCGCGGGTGACGGGTGGCGAGTTTGCCTTGCTGTTGGGGGCGTGTGACGCCGAACGGGCGCTGGCTGTGGCTCGCCAGATTACGCTGGCATTTGAAGAGCCGGTAACGCTGGATAACCAGACAGTTGATTTGAGTGCAGGCATGGGCATTGCCTGCTGGCCCGAGCATGCCGACCAGGTGGATGTGCTGCTGGGACGTGCCGAGCTGGCCATGTATGCAGCCAAGCGCAAGAGCATGGGCACATTGGTCTACGACCCCTCGCTGGATTCGGGCAGTGCCCAGACGCTCTCGCTGCTGACCGAGTTGCGCCAAGCGATTGACCGCAACGAATTGCGGCTCTTTTTGCAGCCGAAAATTGGCTTGTCCGACCACCGTGTTTCGGCCGCTGAGGCGCTGGTGCGGTGGCAGCATCCGACGCGTGGCATGGTGCCCCCCATGGAGTTCATTCCGTTTGCGGAGCAGACCGGCTTTGTTCGGTATCTGACGCTCTGGATGTTCGAGGCAGTCGCCCGCCAGTGGCGCAGCCTCCAACCGGCGGTGGGCCTATTGCGCATTGCCATCAATCTGTCGACGCGCGACTTGATGGACCTGGAATTTCCGGCCAAGATTGACGCCCTGCTGGCCCAATACGATGTACCGCGCGAAGGGCTGTGTCTGGAAATTACCGAGAGCGCCATCATGGATGACCCGCAACGCGCCGAGGCCACGCTCAACCAGCTGTCGTCTAGTGGTTATAAACTGTCGATTGACGACTTTGGCACCGGTTATTCCTCGCTGGCCTATCTGAAGCGTTTGCCGGTCAACGAACTCAAGATCGACAAGTCATTCGTGATGGGCATGGAAATCGATGCCAGTGACGCCAAAATTGTCCGCTCCACCATCGATCTGGCCCATAACCTGGGATTGACGGTTGTGGCAGAAGGCGTGGAGAGTGCGCATATCTACGACATGCTTGCAGAGCTGCAATGTGACGAAGGGCAGGGCTACTACATGAGCCGACCCTTGCCGGCTTCAGACTTCAACGCGTGGCGCGCGCGCTGGGAATCCCAGCGTTCTTGATGGCCAGTGCAGCTTCTTTAACAAGCTGCGGCCCTTGATAAATCAGTCCGGTGTAGATTTGTACGACGTCTGCGCCGGCCCTGATTTTGGCCACTGCGTCTTCGGCGCTCAGGATGCCGCCTACTCCTATGATGGGGAAAAGCGGACCCAGCGCCGAGCGCAATTGCGATATGACTTTGTTGCTCAACTCCCGCACAGGTGCTCCCGACAGGCCGCCCGCTTCCTCGGCGTGCGCCATGCCCTGCACCGCCTCGCGGCTAAGCGTGGTGTTGGTGGCTACCACGCCATCCATGCCGTGGCGTACCAACGTGGCGGCAATCACCGCGACCTGCGCTTCGTCCAGATCCGGTGCGATCTTCACAAAAATTGGAATCCGCTTGCCATGCTGTTTTTGCAGCGCTTCACGCCGCTCTGCAATGGCACCCAGCAATGCGTCGAGCGCAGCGTCGCTTTGCAGGGCGCGCAGGTTCTTCGTGTTGGGGCTGGAGATATTGACGGTCACATAGTCCGCATGCGGATATACGCCGTCCAGACAGAGCAGGTAATCGTCGGTGGCATTTTCAATGGGAGTGGCCGCGTTCTTGCCGATGTTCAGGCCCAGCACCATGCTGGGGTTCTTCTGGCGGCGCAGCGCAGAGCGCTGCACGTTTGCCACAAAGGCATCCAGACCGTCATTGTTAAAGCCCAACCTGTTGATCAGTGCATTGGCAGCGGGCAGGCGGAACATGCGGGGCTTGGGGTTGCCCGGTTGCGCCTTGGGGGTCACGGTTCCTACCTCGACAAAGCCAAAGCCCATGGCACCCAGTCCGTCAATGCACCGGGCGTTTTTGTCCAGGCCTGCCGCCAGTCCCACCCGGTTGGGGAAATGCAGGCCCGCCAACTCAATCGGGTCATCAACCCTGGCTGCGCAATAGGCCAATTGCAAGGGCGTGCCCTGGGCCTTGGCGAGGCTGGCCATGGTGATTTCGTGGGCGACTTCGGGGTCCAGACTGAACAAAACTCGGCGGGCTAGCCCGTAGGGAACAAGAGACATCGGATAATTCCTGCAATATTTCAACAACTGCCCAATTTTCACCGATGAACAGCACCAACACACCCCATCCCGCCGCATTGACACAAGATGAACTCAAAACGCTGGTCGGGCAGGCGGCCCTCCAGTACGTGGTTCCGGGTGAAATCGTGGGGGTGGGTACCGGCTCTACCGTCAACAAGTTCATTGACGCCCTGGCGACCATGAAGGACCAGATCAAGGGTGCGGTTTCCAGTTCCTTGGCTAGCACCGAGCGCTTGCTGGCCTTGGGCATCCCGGTTTTTGATTCCAATGACGTGGACAAGCTCTCCGTTTATATCGATGGGGCAGACGAAATTGATGGCCAGGGCAACATGGTGAAGGGGGGTGGCGCCGCTTTGACCCGTGAAAAAATTGTGGCCGCGCTGGCAAGTCAATTTGTGTGCATAGCCGATGAATCGAAACTGGTGCACGCACTGGGCAAGTTTCCGCTGCCCGTGGAGGTGATTCCCATGGCCACGCGGCGCCTGATCAGCCAGTTTGCGGCCAAAGGCGGCACCGCCCAAATCCGCCTGAAAGATGGTAAGCCGCTGGTGACCGACAACGGCCAATTCATCCTGGATGTCACCGGCTTGCAGATCACCGACCCGCTGACGTTTGAATCCGAAGTCAGCCAATGGCCAGGCGTGGTCACCGTAGGTGTTTTTGCCTGCCAGCGTGCCCAGGTGTGTCTGCTGGGCACGGCCAGCGGTGTCAAGACCCTGACGTTCTGACGCCATCGCCTATGCAATCGAATGGCTAGCTCCCCATTTTCTGAAGTTCTGACGCTTTCCAACACGCAGATTGCTATTGAGGCCGCGGCGGCACCCTGCGGGCACACCATTTTGAGCCGACCGAGCGGGCCATGCAGTGGCCAGACGCACTGGGGCTGGGTTTGTTTACCGCGGGCAGCACGCAGATTGCGCTCGATGCGTCCATGCCTGCAATCGTTGCCGTGCTGATGGGAATGGTGACAGCCGTGTTTGGCGGCGTGATACGTGACATGGTCTGCAACGAAATTCCGCGTGCCTTTCGTGACCATCAGCCTTACGCGGTGTGCTCGTTTGCCGGCGCCTGGATCATGGTCGTGGCCCAATTCCTGGGCGCACCCCAACGGGGAAGCCTGGTTGCCGCCGCGGCAACTGCTACCGTGCTGCGCCTACGGGCGCTTCAAAGAGGCTGGAGCTTGCCGGAGTGGCACTCAGGCCACGGTGACGACAGTCAATAGCCCAAGGGCTGTTCGATTTAAAACTGAATGCCCGCCGGGTTTGCCGGGCTGTTTGCTGGCGGTGCCGACTCCCTTGCGGGTTGTTGTGGTTTTTCCTCCGCCTTGGCTGCCGGTGGCGTTGCTTTTTGCAGGCTGACCAGTGGCGTAGGCGCCGGATTTTTGTAGGTGGCTGGAAGCACGGATGTCTTGGGGTAGCCTGCGGCGTCCAGATACTGCGTCCACTCGGAGTCAATGAAACCCTTGATGCGCTGGCTGCCAATGCTGAGCAAGGGCAAAGAGGTCTCGCCGCTGAGTCGCTGCAGGTAGTCGCTATCTTCTGGTGTGGTTACCGTGCGCTCATTGAAGGGGATGCCCCGCGCGGTGAGCAGGGCCCGCCCGGTATCGCAGGGTACGCATTTGGGGGCGGTGTACAGGGCTACCGGGTATTTGTTCGCTACTTGGCGAAGCTCAAAAGGCAGTGCGGACGCAGAAGCTGCGCCACTGGCGCCCACGCCCGTGCCGGAAATTTTTCCCTGGTCTGCCGAGGCCGGCGGTTTGTCCGAGAAAGTGACCTTGCCATTGGCACCCACGATCCGGTAGATTGTCTGTGCCTGCACGCCTGATACAGCGCAAAACAGGGCAGTGTTGCACAACAAAAATGCGACGGTCCGGTGTTTCATGTGGGTGCTCCTGTTAACTTTCAAATGGTCACTGGCGGATCATGCCGGTCAGGCTGTCATGCCCTGGTGGCGCAACAAAGCGTCCAACGTGGGCTCCCGGCCCCGAAACGCCTTGAACGACTCCATGGCGGGCCGGCTTCCACCCGCCTCCAGAATTGCTTCGCGGTATTTTCTACCGGTTTCCACATTGGGCAAGCCATCGGGCCCGGCTGTCTCCTCAAAGGCAGCATACGCATCGGCACTGAGGACTTCTGCCCATTTGTAGCTGTAATACCCAGCCGCGTAGCCTCCAGCAAAAATATGGCTGAACGTGTGGGCCGTGCGGCTCCAGGCGGGTGGCTGCAGCACCGATATTTCGCTGCGCACCTGATTCAGCAAGGGCATGAAATCCTGCTGGGCGTCGTGTTCCGTGTGCAGCAGCATGTCAAAGAGTGAGAACTCAATTTGTCGCAGCGTCTGCATACCGCTCTGGAAGTTTTTGGCGGCCAGCATCTTGTCAAACAGCGCGCGCGGCAGTGGCTCACCGGTTTCTATATGGGCGGTCATGTGCTCCAGCACACTCCATTCCCAGCAGAAATTTTCCATGAACTGGCTGGGCAATTCCACAGCGTCCCACTCGACACCGCTGATGCCGGATACGTCGTGCTCATTGACTTGGGTGAGCATGTGCTGCAACCCATGGCCGAACTCGTGGAACAGGGTAGTGACGTCATCGTGCGAGAGAAGGGCAGGCTTTTTAACGCCGTCCACTTCCACGCCGTCGGCAAAGTTGCACACCAGATGGGCCACGGGTGTTTGCAGTTGCGCAGTATCCGGGCGCAGCCAGCGGGTACGCACATCGTCCATCCAGGCGCCGCCGCGCTTGCCGCTGCGCGCTGTAGGGTCAAGGTAGAACTGACCCACCAGATGGGTGCCGGCCGGGCCGGTACGCTCTATGCGGTAGAACTCCACGTTGGCATTCCATACCGGCGCAGTGTCGCGACGGATGGCCACGTCAAACAGCGTTTCCACAATCTTGAACAGGCCTGCCAACACCTTGGGTGCGGTGAAATATTGTTTGACTTCCTGTTCGCTGAAGGCATAGCGTGCCTCCTTGAGCTTCTCGCTCACAAAAGGCCAGTCCCAGGCTTGCGGGTCCGCCAGGTTCAGGTTGTCCCGGGCAAAGGTGCGCAGGTCCGCCAGGTCTTGTTCGGCAAAGGGTTTTGCCTTGTTCGCCAGATCCCGAAGGAATGCGATGACCGCCGCAGGAGAGGTCGCCATTTTGGGCACCAGAGACAGTGTGCCGAAATTGGGATATCCCAGCAAAAGCGCTTCTTCCTTGCGCAAAGCCAGGATGTCGCGAATGCCCTGTGAATTGTCAAACTTCTGTGCGGCGGCGTCCGCCTGATCGGAGCCGCGGGTGACATAGGCACGGTAAAGGGTCTCGCGCAGCGCACTGCTGTGGGCGAACTGCATCACGGGCAGGTAGCAAGGCATCTTCAGGCTGAGTCTGTAGCCTTCTTTGCCCTCAGCTTGGGCGGCAGCGCGCGTGGCTTGCTGCACGTCGTCGGGCACGCCAGCCATCTCATCCAGCGTGGCGTAGTAGCTGAAACTATCCGTCGCATCCAGCGTGTTTTCGCTGAACTTCTGGCTCAGCGCGGCCTGCTTTTCCTGAATTTCAGCGAAGCGCTCGCGTTGGATGCCCGCCAGATCGGCGCCGCCCAGAATAAAATTCCGCATCGCGTTTTTATGGGCCTGCCGCTGCTCGGCATTCAGAGCGCCTACGTCAATGGCCTTGTATTTTGCGTAAAGGCGCTCGTCGGCGCCCAGACGGGTCCAGAATTCCGTGACCAATGGCAGCGCCGCGTTATAGGCTGCTCGCAGTTCAGGGGTGTCGGCCACACTGTTCAGGTGACTGATGGAGCCCCAGGCCAGACCCAGCTTCTCGGTTGCCACATCCAGTTCGCGGGCTATGGCCGTCCATTCCGCGGGGAAGTCGGCGGCGGTCACCGTCTCCAGGGCCTTATTGGCTTGGGCCAGCAGGTTGTCGATAGCCGGTGCGACATGGTCCGGTTGGATCTGGTCAAACAGAGGCAGCGTTTCAGAACTCAGCAGAGGATTCATGGATGGAAGGGGTGTGGATGAATGCGAAATATGCGAAATGGCTAGCGGTTATTTGGGTACGGCGGCCAATGTTTCAAGCCGTGCCGCTTCTTGTTCGGCGGCCTCCAGGGTGTTGACCAGTAGCATGGTGATGGTCATGGGGCCCACGCCACCCGGGACCGGAGTGATGTAGCCGGCAACCTGGCTGACGCCTGCAAAGTCGACATCTCCACACAGTTTTCCTGCGCCTTCTACTCCGTCGGGAATGCGGTTCATGCCGACGTCAATCACCACGGCGCCGGGCTTGACCATGTCGGCAGTCAGTACATTGCGTTTGCCCACGGCCGCCACGATCAAGTCGGCTTGCAGGGTCATGGCTTTGAGGTCTGGTGTCGCGCTGTGACACACGGTGACGGTTGCATTTTTTTGCAGCAGCATGAGCGCCATGGGTTTGCCCACGATGTTGCTGCGCCCGATGACTACCGCGTGCTTGCCGCGCAAGTCGTAGCCAATGGACTCCAGCATCTTCATGCAACCATAGGGGGTGCAAGGCCAGAAGCCGGGCTGCCCCACCATCAGGGCACCCGCGCTGGACACATGAAAACCGTCCACATCCTTGGCGGGTGAAATCGCCTCAATCACCTTGTGCGCATCAATATGTGCGGGCAGCGGGAGCTGCACCAGGATGCCATGAATACTGGGGTCGTTGTTGAGCGCATCGACACGGGCCAGCAACTCGATTTCTGTCATGCTGGCGTCAAAACGTTCCAGCACCGAATGCAGGCCGGCGTCCGTGCAGGCCTTGACCTTATTGCGTACATACACCTGGGAAGCCGGGTTTTCACCGACCAGCACAACGGCCAGGCCAGGCGTCAGGCCGCGGGCCTTGAGTGCGGCGGTGCGTCGGGTAACGTCATCCCTCAGTTGGGCAGAGAGTGCATTGCCATCAATGATCTGGGCGCTGGTACGGGTAGTCATGGTTGTCTCGTGAAGTAAAAACGCCCGCAGTCCAGGTGGAGCGGGCGTAAGGTGCTATCGAATGGGTAGCGTCAGGCTTTGGGGGCGTTTTGTCCCAATGCAATTTTCAGCAGGTCGGCCACGGTATTCGCGCTCAGCTTTTCCATGATGTTGGCGCGGTGGGCTTCTACCGTCTTGATGCTGATACCCAGGTCATCGGCAATTTGCTTGTTCAGGCGACCGGCCACAATGCGTTCCAGAACCTGCGACTCGCGCAGAGTCAATTTGGACAGCAGCGCGTCGCGGTTGGCCGACAGTTGATAGTCGGTGAATGAATCCTTGGCGTGCTCCAGCATGCGTTCCACCAGATCGACCAGCTGCTCTTCCTTGAACGGCTTCTGGATGAAATCCATGGCGCCTTTCTTCATCGTGTCCACGGCCATGGGCACGTCGCCATGACCGGTGATGAACACGATGGGCAGGGGGGAGCGGCTTTCCACCAGCCGGTTTTGCAGCTCCAGCCCGGTCATGCCGCCCATGCGGATATCCACAATCAGACAAGCCACTTCCCGAGCGTCATAGCGGCTCAGAAAGGACTCCGCCGAATCAAAGCAACGAACCCGGTACCCCTTTCCTTCAAGTAGCCATTGCAGTGAATCGCGCACTGCCTCGTCGTCATCCACCACGTAAACCGTACCTTTTTTGGGAATCAAGCTCATTCAGTGTTCCAGGGTTCTATTTGCGGTTGCGCTGATTGCGCGTCAGGTCAGGGCTGGCTTCTGTCAGGGGTATCCAGAATGAAAACCGGCACCCCGATACATCGGCGCCATTGTAGAGGTTCTCGGCGGTCATTCGCCCCAGGTGGGATTCCACAATGGAGCGACACAGGCTCAGGCCAATACCCATGCCGTCGGCCTTGGTGGAATAGAAGGCCTCATACAGGCGGGCCATGACTTCCGGTGCCAGACCCTTGCCCGTGTCCTGTACCGAAAATTCCACAACCGGTTTTTCCTCAATGGTGCGGGGAATGACCCGCAGTTCCACATTTCGCTCGGACGTGGGGCGCAATGCCATGTCAATGGATTCGGCGGCATTGCGTAGCAGATTCACCAGCACTTGCTCGATCAGTATGGGGTCCACCATCAGAACGGGCAATCGCGCCGCAACGTAATAGTTCAAACGCACGTTGAAACGGCGAAGTTCCAGCTCCGCCAGTTCCACGGCTTCGGAAACCATGACACTGATCTCCGAGGGGGTCCGGTTGGGCTCGCTGCGCTTCACGAATGCGCGGATGCGGTGGATGATCTGGCCGGCCCGCTGTGCCTGCTTGGCCGTTTTCTCCAAGGCGCCCAGCAGGTCCTCCTCGGTTATTTGTTTGGCTTTGATGCGTGACACCATGCCGTTGCAGTAGTTGTTGATGGCCGTCAGCGGCTGGTTCAGCTCGTGGGCTACGCTGGAGGCCATCTCGCCCATGGTGATCAGACGACTGGCATTCTGGGCCCGTTCCGCCTGGCTCGCAGATTGTTCTTCAGCCAGGCGGCGGCTGGTGATGTCGGTGGCAATCACCATTTGAGCCAGGCGCCCGTCCACCCAGCTCAGGTAGCGGGTACGCACCTCCAGCCATTTACCAATCTCGGAGATGAAGATCTCTGCGCTCCCGGTTTCGGTGTCGGGCAAGGCGGTGGTGGGCAGGCCGGCGAACGAGTCCACGCTGTCCCGTGATTCGTCATTCGTCGGGCTGGTGGGTACGCCCGCCTGTGCCACCAGTTGAAGATGCCCCCCGGCCAACGTGCCGAACCATTGGCGGTACAGTTTGTTGGCAAACAGCAATTCGTCGCTGCCCAGCGGGGCCACGGAGATGGAGGCATCCAGTGCCTCCAGCACCGTGGTGAAACGTTGGTGTGACGCAGACAACTGCTCGCGGACCCGGTTGGGCTCGGTGATGTCCGTCATGGAGGTCATCCAGCCGGTTTGCGTGCCCATCGCATCAATCAGCGGCGACACATAGAGGCGGGAATCAAACACGGTGGTATCCCGCCGTTTGACCCGCACCTGAACGCCGCCTGGTTTGGTTTTCCCAGCCAGCTCATCTTCGAGCAGCATGGTGAGTTGTTCACGGTCGCTATCGGGCCAGTAAGGGAAGGGTGCCGTGCGACCCACCAGATCGGATTCGCTCCATCCCGTCATCTGGCAAAACGCCGCATTGACGTAGGTAATGCGCCCCTGCAAATCCATGGCACGCATGCCCGTCAGCATGGAGTTTTCCATTGCGCGGCGGAAATTGGTTTCTGAGATTAGCGCCTGCTGCGCCTGCACGCGCCTGCGGGTGTGGCGCCAATTGGCGATCAGCATCCAGGCGGTCATGACGCTCAGGGCGGTGACCAGCCAGAACAGGCCGCTGCCAATAACGCCCAGAGACGTTCGGTAGGCCTGGGCCCGAATCACGAGTCCACTGCCCACAGGAGAGACCGGCATGGAATATTCATTGGCGGGGCTGGCCCATGGCAGCAGTTGGGCGATTTTCCGTTTGGGCATGGCCGTGCCGGCCAGCAGCGCTCCGTTGGCATCCAGCAGCGAGACGGCATACCGCGCAGAAACCTCCGCGGGCACGCCGTATCGAAAGAGGCCGTCTACCGAGTATTCAGTCAACAGCACGCCGGAAAAGCGGCCACGGTCGCTCAACGGGACCTGCATCTGCAACAGGGGCGCGCGGTCCTCCGATCGGACGCGCTGCAGGTACACCGGTTGGCGCGATTCCCGGGCCTGTGCAAACCCATTCAGGCTGTCGCTGCGTTGTGGGCCATCCGCGGACTGGTTCAATTGGGCAGCCGCAAGGATGGCTGAACCCAGGCTGGCCTTGACGCGCCGGCGGTCATCCACCCAGGCGACGCCCTGCAACTCCGGGTATTGGTTCAGCATGGTCTCGGCGCGGGCCTTGAAGTCAACCACATCCAGCTCACGATTGGAGACCTCGCGCGCGATGCGCATGACCTGTTCCTGGCGTTCCAGCAGCCGCAGACGAAGGCGCTGCTGGGTGTACTCCGCGTCGCGCTGGACGGCTTGCTGCTCCCGGTCCATTTCTTCGGCGCGCAGATAACCCAGCGCCGCCACGATGGCTGCGAAAAAAAGCAAGACAGCGGCCAAGGGCGCCAGCATGGCAACCCGGTCCTGGCGGTGGGGCGTCAGGCGGTGCCACCAGCGCCGTGCGCGGCCGACAGTGGGCAGGTTCAGCTGACCGGTCAGCGTAATCAGATTGGGCAAAGGCATGGTCCAAGTGTAGGGGACGGGGCCATTGGCTGTTTTTTGCAAAACCATATTGTGAAATCAATAGGCATGATTTGAAATTGTAAATAAAATATGAGAAACTAGACGTACCGTACTAAATTACACAGAAGCAACCAGGAGACAACCATGTCAGCAGTTCCCCAGAATGCGGCCCCCGCCAACTCTCTTGACCTGGATAGCCAGGAAACCCGTGAATGGATGGATGCGCTGTCCGCCGTGATTGAGAGCGAGGGCCCCGAGCGCGCCCACTTTTTGCTGGAGCAATTGCTGGAACATGCCCGCCAGAAAAGCATCGACATGCCCTTTTCTGCGACCACGGGCTACGTCAACACCATCGAGACCGACCAGGAAGAGCGCTCCCCCGGCAACCTGGAAATTGAAGAGCGGCTGCGCGCCTACATGCGCTGGAACGCCATGGCCATGGTCGTCAAGGCCAACCGCCACCACCCCATTGACGGGGGCGACTTGGGCGGCCACATTGGCTCCTTTGCCTCGCTGGCCAGCATGTTTGGCGCCGGTTTCAACCATTTCTGGCACGCCGAGAACCATGAGCCCGGGAAAGAACATGGGGGCGACTGCCTCTACATCCAGGGCCACGTGTCCCCCGGCGTGTACGCCCGCGCCTACCTGGAAGGCCGCTTGAGTGAAGAGCAGTTGCTCAATTTCCGCCAGGAAGTCGATGGCAAGGGTTTGTCCAGCTACCCGCACCCCAAGTTGATGCCCGAGTTCTGGCAGTTCCCAACTGTGTCCATGGGCCTCGGTCCACTGATGGCGATTTACCAGGCCCGCTTCCTGAAGTACCTGCACGCCCGTGGCATTGCCAACACCGAAAACCGCAAGGTCTGGGTGTTCTGTGGTGATGGCGAAATGGACGAAGTGGAGTCGTTGGGCGCGATTGGCCTGGCGGCACGCGAAAACCTCGACAACCTGGTGTTTGTCATCAACTGCAATTTGCAGCGCCTGGACGGCCCGGTGCGCGGCAACGGCAAGATCATCCAGGAGCTGGAAGGCGAATTCCGTGGCTCTGGCTGGAACGTGATCAAACTGCTGTGGGGCAGTGGCTGGGATCCGCTGCTGGCGCGCGACAAGGACGGCGCCCTGCGCAAGGTCATGATGGACACGCTCGACGGCGATTACCAGGCCTTCAAGGCCAACGACGGTGCCTATGTGCGCAAACATTTCTTCGGCAAGGACCCCCGCACGCTGGAGATGGTTTCCAAGATGAGCGACGACGACATCTTTGCACTGCGCCGTGGCGGACACGATTCCCAGAAGGTGTATGCGGCGTTCCACTCAGCGGTCAAGCATGTGGGCCAGCCCAGCGTGCTGCTGATCAAGACCGTCAAGGGTTTTGGCATGGGCAAAAGCGGCGAGGGCAAGAACAATGTGCACCAGACCAAGAAGCTCACCGACGAAGACATCAAGGCCTTCCGCGACCGCTTCAATATTCCGGTGCCTGACAGCCAGTTGGCTGACATTCCGTTCTACAAGCCAGCCGAAGACACCCCTGAAATGAAGTACCTGCACGAGCGCCGCAAGGCCTTGGGCGGTTACCTGCCACACCGCCGCACCAAGGCCGATGAACAGTTCACCGTGCCGTCACTCGAAACATTCAAGTCCGTCATGGAGCCGACGGCCGAAGGTCGCGAAATCTCGACCACGCAGGCTTATGTGCGCTTCCTGACCACGCTGTTGCGCGACCAGGCTTTGGGCCCGCGCGTCGTGCCCATCCTGGTGGACGAAGCCCGCACCTTTGGTATGGAAGGCTTGTTCCGCCAGATCGGCATTTACAACCCTGCAGGCCAGCAATACACCCCGGTCGACAAAGACCAGGTCATGTATTACAAGGAAGACAAGCAGGGCCAGATTCTGCAAGAGGGCATTAACGAAGCCGGCGGCATGAGCAGCTGGATTGCAGCGGCCACCAGCTACAGCACCAGCAACCGCATCATGGTGCCGTTTTATGTGTACTACTCGATGTTCGGGTTCCAGCGCGTTGGCGATCTGGCCTGGGCAGCGGGCGACATGCAGGCGCGCGGCTTCCTGCTGGGCGGCACCTCCGGGCGCACCACGCTCAACGGCGAAGGCCTGCAGCACGAAGACGGCCACAGCCACATCATGGCCAGCACGATTCCCAACTGCATCAGCTATGACCCCACCTTTGCGCACGAAGTCGGCGTCATCCTGCACCACGGACTCAAACGCATGGTGGAGAAGCAGGACAACGTGTACTACTACATCACGCTGCTCAATGAAAACTACCCGATGCCTGGCCTGACCGCGGGCACCGAGGAACAAATCATCAAGGGCATGTACCTGTGCAAAGCCGGCGCTGTGGCGCAAGCGGCACCGCAAGTGCAGTTGCTCGGTTCGGGCACCATCCTGCGCGAATCGATTGCGGCGCAAGAGCTGCTGGAGAAAGACTGGGGCGTTGCCGCCAACGTCTGGAGCTGCCCCAGCTTCAACGAGTTGACCCGTGAAGGCCAGGACTGCGAACGCCACAACCTGCTGCACCCCGCTGATGCACCCCGGGTATCGTTTGTGGCCCAGCAACTGGAAAAGCACACCGGTCCCGTGGTGGCTTCCACCGACTACATGAAGGCCTATGCCGAGCAGATTCGCTCCTTCATCCCCAAGGGTCGCACCTACAAAGTGCTGGGCACTGACGGCTTTGGCCGAAGTGATTTCCGCAGCAAGCTGCGCGAGCACTTTGAGGTGAACCGCCATTTCATCGTGGTGGCTGCACTGAAGGCGCTCAGCGAAGAGGGCACCGTGCCCGTCAGCAAAGTGGTCGAAGCGATTGCCAAATACGGCATCAAGACCGACAAGATCAACCCCTTGTACGCATAAGCGTCGACAAGCTAGGAGACACACATGGCATTGGTAGAAATACATGTCCCCGATATTGGGGATTTTGATGAAGTGACGGTGATTGAGTTAATGGTCAAACCCGGCGATACGGTCAAGGCCGATCAGTCGTTGATCACTGTCGAGTCCGACAAGGCGTCCATGGAGATTCCCTCATCCGCCGGTGGCGTGGTGAAGGAACTCAAGGTCAACCTGGGCGACAAGGTCAAGCAAGGCTCTCTGGTGCTGGTGCTGGAGGTTGCAGATGTGGATCAGGCATCAACTCAAGCACCAAATCAGGCTGCAGCCCCCGCTGCACCTGCGCAGGCTGCTCCTGTTTCTGTAGCGGTTTCTCCGCCAGATGTGGCTCCGGCGGCGCCGGCGGCCGCTGCTGCAGCCTCAGATTCGGTGGAGGTGCGCGTGCCCGATATTGGCGACTTCAAGGACGTCACCGTCATTGAAGTCATGGTCAAACCCGGCGACCGCATCAAGCGCGAGCAGTCGCTCATCACCGTGGAATCCGACAAGGCGTCGATGGAAATTCCATCCAGCCATGCGGGCGTGCTCAAAGAGCTGAACGTCAAGCTCGGCGACAAGATCAACATTGGCGACTTGCTGGCGGTGCTCGAAGTGGCCGGTGCTGCCGCGTCCGTTGCAGCTCCTGTCGCTGCGTCTGCAGCCGCCGCTGCGCCAGTGGCTGCTGTGGCCGCGGTGACCGCGGTGGCGGCCAGCGCCGCACCGGCCCACAACCCGAACAGCGCGCCCATCGGCTTGCCCCATGCGTCGCCTTCGGTGCGCAAGTTCGCGCGCCAACTCGGCGTGCCACTGGATGAAGTCAAGGGCAGTGGCCTCAAAGGCCGCATCACCGATGTCGATGTGCAAAGCTTCACCCAGGGTGTGATGGCCGGCACTGCGCAGACCAAAGCCATTGCCGCAGCGGCCGCCAAAGCGCCTGCAGCCGGTGGCGACGGTGCCGCTGGATCGGGTTTGGGCCTGATCCCGTGGCCGAAGGTCGACTTCACCAAGTTTGGCCCGATCGAGCGCAAGGAGATGAGCCGCATCAAGAAGATCAGCGGTGCCAACCTCTTGCGCAACGCGATCATGATTCCCGCCGTCACCAACCACGACGACTGCGACATCACCGACCTGGAGGCCTTCCGCGTCTCGACCAATCTGGAAACCGAGAAGTCGGCAAAGGCAGCGAATAGCGCAAGCGTCAAAGTGACGATGCTGGCCTTCCTGATCAAAGCCTGCGTGGCCGCGCTCAAGAAGTTTCCCGAGTTCAACAGCTCGCTCGATGGCGATGCCCTGGTCTACAAGCAGTACTTCCACATCGGCTTTGCGGCCGATACGCCCAATGGCCTGATGGTGCCGGTGATCAAGGATGCTGATAAAAAAGGCATTTTCCAGATTTCGCAAGAAATGGGTGATCTGGCCAAAAAGGCGCGTGACGGCAAGCTCAGCCCGGCAGAAATGTCGGGCGCCTCGTTCACCATCTCCAGCCTGGGTGGCATTGGCGGGCGTTATTTCACGCCCATCATCAATGCGCCTGAAGTGGCCATTTTGGGTGTCTGCAAATCCACGATCCAACCGGTATGGGATGGCAAGGCTTTTGTGCCGCGCCTGATGCTGCCATTGAGCCTGACCTGGGACCACCGCGTCATCGACGGCGCTGCCGCTGCACGTTTCAACGTGTACCTCGGTCAGATCCTGGGCGATTTCCGCCGCGTCATGCTCTAAAGGAAAAGATATGGCAATCGTAGAAATCAAAGTCCCGGACATTGGCGACTTCGACGAAGTCACCGTCATTGAATTGATGGTCAAACCGGGCGACAGCATCAAGGCCGATCAAAGCCTGATTACCGTGGAATCGGACAAGGCGTCCATGGAAATCCCGTCCAGCCACGCCGGCGTGGTGACAGCGCTCAAAGTCAATCTGGGTGATAAGGTGAAAGAAGGCTCCGTCGTGCTGATGCTCGAAGTGGCTGGCGAAGTTGCGGCGCCTGCCGCTTCGGTGGCGGCACTTTCAGAGCCAAAACCGGCTGTAGCCCCCGTCGAATCTGCGCAAGCAGCTACTGAAACCATAGCAACTGCAGCGCCCGCTGCCTCCAGCTTTGCCGGTACGGTCGATCTGGATTGCGACCTGCTGGTGCTGGGCTCTGGCCCCGGTGGCTATTCAGCTGCATTTCGCGCCGCGGATTTGGGCCTCAAGGTCATTCTGGTGGAGCGCTATGCAGCGCTCGGCGGCGTGTGTCTGAACGTGGGTTGCATTCCATCAAAGGCACTTTTGCATGTGGCTGCCGTCATTGACGAAGTGAGCCACATGGCCGCGCTGGGTGTGGACTTTGGCAAGCCAACGGTCAACATCGACACGCTGCGTGGCCACAAAGACAAGGTCGTGGGCAAGCTCACCGGCGGTCTGGCCGCAATGGCCAAAATGCGCAAGGTCACCATCGTGCGCGGCTACGGCGCGTTTGTGGGTGCCAACCATGTTGAAGTGGAGACCACCACCGGCACGGCGCAAGAGAAAACTGGCGCCAAAAAAGTGATTGCGTTCAAGAACGCCATCATCGCGGCAGGTTCGCAAGCCGTGCGCTTGCCCTTCATGCCCGAAGACCCACGCGTGGTGGACAGCACCGGCGCATTGGCGTTGAAAGAAGTCCCCAAGCGCATGCTGATTCTGGGCGGCGGCATCATCGGTTTAGAGATGGGTACCGTGTACAGCACCCTGGGCGCCCGCCTGGACGTGGTGGAAATGATGGACGGCCTGATGCAAGGCGCGGACCGCGACCTGGTCAAGATCTGGCAGAAGATGAACGCGCCGCGTTTTGACAACATCATGCTCAAGACCAAGACGGTGGGTGCCCGCGCGCTGCCCGAAGGCATTGAGGTGACGTTTGCCGCAATGGAGGAGGGCGAAGCTGGAAGCAACGCAAGCGTTGCGGCCCCCGCACCGCAGGTGTACGACCTGGTCTTGCAAGCCGTAGGCCGCACGCCCAATGGCAAGAAGATCTCCGCCGAAAAAGCCGGTGTGGCCGTCACAGACCGTGGCTTCATCAACGTCGACATCCAGATGCGCACCAACGTGCCCCACATCTTTGCCATCGGCGACATCGTGGGCCAGCCCATGCTGGCGCACAAGGCAGTGCACGAAGCCCACGTTGCAGCGGAAGTGATTGCCGGTGAACTGCAAGGCAACAAAGAGTTGGCCAGCGCAGCGTTCAACGCCCGAGTCATCCCCAGTGTGGCTTACACCGACCCCGAAGTGGCCTGGGTTGGCCTCACGGAAGACCAGGCCAAGGCCCAAGGCATCAAGGTCAAGAAGGGCCTGTTCCCCTGGACCGCATCCGGCCGCGCCATTGCCAATGGTCGCGACGAAGGCGTTACCAAGCTGCTGTTTGACGACAGCCCCGAAGCCCACGGCCACGGCAAGATCCTGGGCGGCGGCATGGTCGGCACGCATGCGGGCGACATGATTGGCGAGATTGCGCTGGCCATCGAGATGGGTGCAGACGCAGTGGACATCGGCAAGACGATTCACCCGCACCCTACGCTGGGTGAGAGCATCGGCATGGCGGCGGAGGTGGCGCATGGCAGCTGTACGGATTTGCCGCCGGTGCGCAAGTAAGTCAGAACAAGCGGGTAAACCCGCTATCAATTCAGTAGCTGGCCGCGCAATCCCTACGGGGCTGTGCGGCTTTTTTGTGCCTAGTTCGACTTCCCGCAGTTCTTTTTGGTCTGCATTGCGTTGTGCAACCAATACTCGTTGCCACCCAGAAGCGCAAACCTGCCACTGATGCTGGATGCCAGCAGCACCTTGTAGCCAGGGCCTGCGGCCTGCTCGCAGGCCTGGTCTGCCGCCAATGCTTCGATACCCATGCGGCGGCACCAGGTCAACGACCTTGGCCGGCTTGGAACCACCTTCGAAAGCATCTGCTGCGTGCGCAAGCAATGGCTTCCGATGAAGTACGGCAGCAAACGGGCCCGATGCCCCAGCTGTGCTGTGCTTGCCTGGTGCGCCAACGCACAGACGGCAGGCCTGACAGTACAAAAAATGAACACATGAAACAAACCCACATGAACATCGAAATGCCATCACCTTCACCAGAACCGATGCCGCCTATGCCGATGCCACCATCGCCTATGCCGCCACCACAACAGGCACCGTTTCCCTCGCCACCGCCTGCACCGTTGCCCACGCCGCTGCCGATGAAGGTCTGAGTGATGCGATAACCGACTGAGAACACCATGCCAGACTTGCCGCGTTGGGTTGTTGTTGTGGCGGGCGTGACCAGCCTCGCTTTCATCGCCGTTCTGCTGGTGTCGAATTTCAGCGGCGGAGAAACAAAAATTGAGCGTCGCATCGAACGCCTTTATGCGCTCGATGATCCGCGCTTCTCGAACGAACTGGGCGTGCTGCTGGGTCCGCCGTTTCTGACCGGAAACAAAATTACCGCGCTGTTGAACGGAGACGAAATTTTTCCGCCCATGCTCACATCCATTCGCAGCGCAAAGGAGTCGATCACCTTCGAGACCTACATCTATTGGTCGGGCGACATCGGTCAGGCGTTTGCCGATGCCCTGTCCGAGCGGGCGCGCCAGGGCGTGAAGGTTCATGTGCTGCTCGATTGGGTCGGGAGTGCCAAGCTGGACGACCGCATGCTCGACGCCATGCGGGGTGCCGGCGTCCAGGTGCGCAAGTTTCATCCGCCGCACTGGTCTCATCTGGGGCGCTTGAACAACAGGACCCACCGCAAGTTGCTGGTGGTTGACGGTCGCATCGGGTTCACGGGCGGCGTGGGCGTCGCGCCGCAGTGGACCGGTCGCGCTCAAGGCCCGGCGCACTGGCGCGACACGCATTTTCAGGTCGAGGGTCCGGTGGTGGCGCAGATGCAGTCGGTGTTCATCGACAACTGGATCAAGGTGACCGGTGACGTGCTGCATGGGCCGGACTACTTTCCAGGGCTGAAGACGGCAGGGCAGGAAGCGGCGCAGATGTTCAGCAGTTCGCCCAGCGGGGGCAGTGAGTCGATGCAACTGATGTACCTGCTTGCCATCACCGCGGCGTCACGCTCGATAGACCTGTCAGCGGCCTATTTCGTGCCGGATGCCCTGACGCTGCGCACCTTGGTTGATGCGCAAAAACGGGGTGTCAAGCTGCGCATCATCGTTCCAGGTGAGCACATCGACAGCGATGCTGTTCGCGGTGCTTCAAGGGCCAATTGGGGTGCCTTGCTCAGCGCTGGCGCAGTGATCGCGGAGTACAGTCCCACGATGTACCACTGCAAGGTGATGATCGTCGATGGTCTACTCACCTCGGTGGGCTCCACCAACTTCGACAACCGTTCCTTTCGCCTCAACGATGAGGCGACGTTGAACGTCGTTGACAAGGCCTTCGCAAGCACACAGACAACAAGCTTTGAAGCCGATTTGGCTTTGTCGCATCAGGTGACTTACGCCGAGTGGCAGGACCGCCCGCTGCGCGAGAGGTTTGGTGAATGGATCGCATCGCTGATAGGCACACAACTGTGAGTGACTGCGTATTCAAGTCTGAAGAGCAATAGTTGATTCTTCCGCTCCTACCCGAGAGCGGCAACGCCTGATCAACTTTCAAGTATGCGCGTCAGCCGGCTCATGGCGATGTGCGCATGTGTGGGTTGGCGTACCGACAGACTATTTCATCCGCGGTGCAATGAACCATGCGTTACGCATTTATTAGAAAGGAAGATTGCTATGCGACACAAAGAAGAAGGAAAGATGGGGTGGATTTTGCTTTGGCTCGTGGGAATCCCAGTCCCAATTTTGCTGCTGTTGTTCTTTGTGCGGGGGTGCACCTGAGCCATACGTTGCAAGAGTCCACTTCGCCCTCAGGGACATGATGATTTTCTTAATGGCCCGCCATGAGCGACAAGCCGTCAAGCGCTGCATTTGACACGATCTTGGTGCGCAAGCGCACAGAAATCCTTAGTGCGCCTCCCTACGATTCCTTCCCAGCGTAAGGTACGAGCCGTCGAATTTTTCGGCGCCTGACTTGATCTTCGCCAACAGGAGTTCCCATGATTACTACCAAAACCACCGGTCCTGCCAAGGCCAGGCCTGCACCTAAGGACGCCATCGCCCTTCTCAAGGCCGACCACGCGGCTGTGAGCCAGATGTTTGCTGACTACGAGAAGACCCGTTCGATTGCTAAAAAAAAGGCCCTGGTGGCCGAGATATGCACAGCGCTCACCGTGCATGCTCAAATTGAGGAAGAAATTTTCTACCCGGCCGTGAAGGCTGCGCTCAAGGACAAGCTGCTGGTGCCAGAAGCCACAGTCGAACATGCCAGTGTGAAGGACTTGATTGGACAGCTCGAAGGCGTTCAGCCCGACGGTGAGATGTACGACGCCAAGGTCAAGGTGCTGTCGGAGTACGTGAAGCACCACGTCAAGGAAGAGCAAACCGAGATGTTCACCAAGGCCAAGGCTTCCTCGGCCGACATGGTCGACCTCGGTGCACGCATGGCCGCCCGCAAGCTTGAGCTGTTGGCGCAGGTCGCCTGAATCAAATTTAAAGGGAGAACTTGATGAACGAGCCCGTCCCCTCCCACAGCACGTCCATTGCCCCCTGGCTCACAAGCAGCGGCCGCGGCCACCACAGGGGCGCTGCATACGAAGGCCGATCAGTTGCGCGAGACACGCTACGAACGGGTCGAAGGCGCGCGCGGCACTATGCGTAGCAAGGCGACTGCGCAGGCCAAGCGACAGGTGAAGGTGGCGCTGACCATTACCACTGGCGTGAAGCGCTTCACCCATTCCGTTCACGCCCACCCGTCACCTATTGGAGAGTGTCCTATGTCCATGAAACCAATGAACAGGCGTCCTGTTGGAAGCCAACAGCCCACGCCGCCGCGCGGCGCGATTGCACCCCTCTCAAACGCTGGTCTGGCGCTGCCTCACGAACGCGACGAATCGACCGACCCCAGTGCCAAGGCGCCCGATCCGTTGATGGTCCAGGCCAAGCGCGATATTGACGCCGGCCTGGTCGACACCGACATGCACGCGACCCCTGGCCTAGACGCAAAGCTCCGCGAGCGTATGGTTCCCGGCCCCGGCGGCAAGCCGCCCCGTTCGCGCCGCTGATTCCTGCAGCGACGACGTCGCATACGAACTTTTTAACCTTCACATCACGAGGTGCCCCATGAAGACAAAATCTAAGTCCAAGCGCACAGACAGCCCGCAGCGGGATATGCCCCCGCTGGCGGAGCAGCTGGCAGCCGCTCAGGCGCTGGCTGCGGCCATGCCTTACAACACCGGCAAGGCGCTGGAGTTTGGGCGCGACAACGCCGTGGCGCCGCCCCGCGGTGCCAGCGTGTCAAGCAGTTCGTCCACGGCATCGGCCAGCACGCTGGACCCCACCCGGTCCGATGCGGCGGGCCAGCCCCTCACCACCAACCAAGGCGTGACCATTGGTGACAACCAGAACTCGCTCAAGGCCGGCCTGCGCGGGCCGACGCTGATGGAAGATTTCATCCTGCGCGAAAAGATCACGCATTTTGACCACGAGCGCATTCCTGAGCGCATCGTGCATGCGCGCGGTTCAGCGGCGCATGGCTTCTTCGAGGCTTATCAGCCGCTTTCCGAATTCACCCGCGCGGCACCGTTTCAGGCGGCGGGCAAGATCACGCCGGTGTTCACACGGTTCTCGACCGTGGCTGGCGAGCGCGGCTCAACCGACACCGCGCGGGATGTGCGCGGCTTTGCCGTCAAGTTCTACACCGATGAAGGCAACTGGGACCTGGTGGGCAACAACATCCCGGTGTTCTTCATCCAGGATGCCATGAAGTTTCCCGATCTGATCCACGCCGTCAAGCCTGAACCGCACAACGGTATGCCGCAGGCAGCGTCAGCGCACGACACCTTTTGGGACTTCGCCTCGCTGAGCCCTGAGACCACACACACGCTGATGTGGGTGATGTCCGACCGCGGTATCCCGCGCAGCCTGCGCATGATGCAGGGCTTTGGCGTGCACACATACCGGCTGGTCAATGCCAAGGGTGAGTCGCACTTCGTGAAGTTCCACTGGACCCCCAAGCTGGGCACGCATTCTCTGGTGTGGGATGAGGCCGTCAAAATCTCTGGCGCCGATTCCGACTTTCACCGCCGTGACCTTTGGGAAGCCATCGAGGCCGGCGAGTACCCGGAGTGGGAACTGGGCTTGCAGATATTTTCCGAAGCCCAAGCCGATGCCTTCAGCTTCGACGTGCTCGACGCCACCAAGCTGATTCCCGAAGAACTGGTGCCGGTGACGCCGGTGGGGCGCATGGTGCTCAACCGCAACCCCGACAACTTTTTTGCCGAGACCGAACAGGTAGCGTTTTGCACCGCGCATGTGGTGCCCGGCATCGACTTCAGCAACGACCCGCTGCTGGCCGGGCGAATCCACTCCTACCTTGACACGCAAATCACGCGGCTGGGCGGCGCCAACTTCCACGAGATACCGATCAACGCACCGCTGGCGCCGGTGCACAACAACCAGCGCGACGGCCTGCACCGCCAGGCTATTCCCCGGGGACGGGTTGCGTATGAGCCCAACTCGCTCGGCGGCGGTTGCCCGTTCCAGGCGGGTGCTTCGGGCTTTGTGTCGTTTCCGCAGCCGGCAGATGACGGGCAAGGTGACAAACTGCGCGGAAAACCCGAGAAGTTTGCCGACCACTACACCCAGGCCACCCTGTTCTATGAGAGTCAGACCGCCGTGGAGCAAGCGCACATTGTGGGTGGCTTCCGCTTTGAGCTCAGCAAGGTCACGGTGCCCGCGATTCGCGAGCGCATGCTGTCGTCCCTGGTGAATGTGTCACCTGAATTGGCCGCTGCGGTGGCTGCAGGTTTGGGTATGGCCGTGCCCAAGGCTATGCCGAAGGCATTGCAGGCTGCCGTCCATCCCGAGGTCACCGTGTCGCCAGCATTGTCGCTGACCGCGCTGCCGGGTGATGGCGGTGTGCGCTCGCGCAGCGTGGCCATCTTGGTGGCCGATGGTGTTGACGCCAAGTCGCTCGCGGTGATGACGGCGGCGCTGCAAGCGGCGGGCGCCACGGCGCACCTGATCGCGCCCCGACTGGGGACGGTCAACGGCCTGAACGGTGACGCGTTTGAAGCCACCAAAACACTTGAGAACGCACCATCGGTGTTGTTTGACGGGCTCGTGTTGCCTGATGGCGCAGCCGGTGTGGCGCTGCTCGGCAGCCACGTTGAGGTGATGGACTTCATCTCGAACCAGTACCGACATGGCAAAACCATCCTGGCGCTCGGGGCCTCGAACGCCCTGATCGAGCGGGCTGGCGTGGCAACGACACTTGCAAACGGCGACCCAGATCTGGGCATGCTGACGGGTGACCCGGCAAAAGCCGGGCAGGCGATCAAGGGTTTTATTGCGGCCTTGGGCAAACACCGTCATCCGCAACGCGAGCCCAGCGCGATGGCGCCTGTAACGGCTGCCCCTGTCCCGGGCTCTCGGGGTACGTGGTTGAGCGACTAGGGCTGCGCCCCGACGTGCAGGCCTTTGACCAGGTGGGGCAGGGCTGCTGTGCCGCCGCGCCTTGCTGATGCGCAGAGGCCTGCCTGAGCACGGCTGACGCGCCGGTGTGGTGAAAGAGCTCAAAGTCAATCTGGCCGCAATGGCCAAAATGCGCAAGGTCACCATCGTGCGCGGCTACGGCGCAAGAGAAAACCGGCACCAAACAAGTGATTGCGTTCAAGAACGCCATCATTGCGGCAGGCTCGCAAGCCGTGCGCCTGCCCTTCATGCGCGAAGTCCCGCGCGTGGTGGACAGCACCGGCGCCTTGGCACTCAAAGAAGTCCCCCAGCCCCGAAGTGGCCTGGGTCGGCCTCACCGAAGACCAGGCCAAGGCCCAGGGCATCAAGGTACGGAGGGGCCTGTTCCCTTGGACCGCCTCCGGCCACGGCAAGATCCTGGGCGGCGGCATGGTCGGCACGCATTCGGGCGACATGATTGGCGAGATTGCGCATGGCAGCTGTACCGATTTGCCGCCGGTGCGCAAGTAAGCCAGAGCAAGCCGGTAAAACTGCTATCAAAACAGAAGCTGCTTGCGCATATTCCACGGGGGCTAGAGGCCGATTTAGCTCATAAGCCGTTGACGGATGGAAGCAAACCCACCAAGTGCTTTCACCCCAGCGGGCAAAGTGGTCACCAGTTCCGCTACAACAAAACGTTATCTCCCCCTGGGTGGTCGCCACCGCCCTGTTCATGGAGCAGCTGGACTCCACCATTGTCAACACCGGCATCCCGGCCATGGCGGCTAGCTTGGGCGTGACTCCATTGAGCCTGAAGGCGGTGGTGACCAGTTACATCCTGAGCCTGGCGGTCAGCATTCCCATCAGCGGCTGGCTGGCCGAGCGCTATGGCAGCCGGCGCATCTTCATGCTGGCGGTGGCGCTGTTCACGCTGTCGTCGGTGCTGTGCGGTCTGGCTGTCAATTCGACCATGCTGATTGCCGCCCGCGTGCCGCAGGGCATAGCGGCGGCCATGATGATGCCGGTAGGCCGCATGGCCATATTGCGCACCTTCCCCAAGGCCGAGCTGCTGCAGGCCATGAACTTTGTCATCATCCCAGCCCTGCTGGGGCCGCTGCTGGGCCCCACGGTGGGTGGGTTGATCGTGCACTGGTTCACCTGGCGCGAGATCTTTTTTGTGAACATTCCCGTGGGCTTGCTGGCGCTGTGGTTCGCCAAAAACTACATGCCCAACTACAAAAGCGACACGCCGCGCCCGCTGGATGTGCGGGGCTTGCTGCTGTTTGCCAGCGGTGCTGGTCTGCTGTCGTGGTTGCTGGAGGTTTTTGGCGAGATTGATTTGCCCGGTGGCACGGTGGCCATGCTGGCGGCTGTGGCGCTGGGGTTGCTGGCCGCCTATGGCTGGCATGCGGGGCGGGTGCCGTATCCGCTGTTGCGCTTGTCTTTGTTTGGCACGCGCACGTTTCGGGTGTCGGTGCTGGGTGGCTTTGCCACGCGGCTGGGCGTGGGCGGCATGCCGTTTTTGCTGCCGCTGCTGTACCAGTTGGGGCTGGGCTTTCCGGCGTGGCAGTCGGGCTTGTTGATGATGCCGGCTGCCATAGCCGCGATGGCCATGAAGGCGCTAGCCGCCCCCATGCTCAAGCGCTTTGGCTACCGGCAGGTGCTGATCGTCAACACCCTGCTGGTGGCCTGCGCCATTGCGAGCTATTCGCTGGGGCTGTTTAACTCGCTGCAGTTTTCCAGCATGAACTCCATGGCCTATGCTGACATCAACGACGCCGACACGGCCATGGCCAGCACTATGGCCAGCACGCTGCAGCAGATGTCCATGAGCTTTGGCTTAGCCTTTGGCACTGGGGGTGTTGACGCTGGTGTCGTCGGCGGCATTTTGGACGCTGCGACCGGATGATGGTGAAAGCGTGAGTAAGGGCCGCGCAGCGCTTGTGTGATGACAATGAGGTCCCTATGAATCAACCTATCCCGAACACCCCCCACGCCGAACTCATCGCCGCTTACCGAAGAGCGCAGGCCGATGCTGACCATAAGTTCGGATTGATCAAAGCGGTTGCAAAAAAGGGGCCCTTGGCCATTGCGGCGGCCGTCGAAACTGCTGCCAAAGCGGCAAAACGCCGGGATTCGTATGCAAAAAAGCTGAGTGTTCTGGGCGTGGCCTACACGGACCCCGAAGTGGCGAACGGCAGCTGTACGGATGTGCCGCCAGCGAGGAAGTAGGCCCAAGCATGCTCATCAAGCTGGTTGGGACAGGGCCTGTTTGATGCGTGCAAAGTCCAGCGGGCGCATTGCAGCTTTTCGCCCATGGATACATGAATGGCCCAAAAGTCGTCTTCATCGTCGCTCGTGCGTAGCGAATGCGGGTCTGCCTCGTTGGTCGCGTGGCGGATGATGTCCACCGCCACATTGGGCACCCGGCCTACACGCAAGGTGCGATTCAAGCGTTCTTCTGCCAATTGCTTTCGCGCCATGAAGCTGTTGCAGATTGCCTCGGTTTCGGTACTGCGCGGGCCTAGAGATTTTTGTGCACTGTTGGCCGAAGTGCGAATCAATGTGGACTTCCCGCGAAGTTCCCGCCACAGCATGCTTCCACGTACTTCAGCGGCGGCCCGTTTTGCTTTGGCGGCAGCGAGAAAAGCCGTTTCCGCGTCAATAAACTGACGCCTCTGGTTCTCTGACTGGTCCAGAAATGAAGTGCTTGGAATCATATTCAATGATTTTTAGCCAAAAATACCGTCTCTTAAAGGGAGGTATCTACCTTAGTCGGGACTCCTGATTGATGGTGTCGTTTTAGCGCGAAATATCCGGAGGCGGCATCATCGGCTTGGAAATGGGCGCCTTTTACATCAAGAAGCGCCCCCCACACCTCGCCAGCGGGAACATGCCCAGTGGGTCAGTCGTGGCCGTGGCCCTTGCCCTTGCCTTTACCGTGCTTATCGCCCTTGTCTTTCCTGCCTGAACCATGATCGTCGTCGCGATCGCCACGCTCCTGGTAATACGGTACATAGGTATTGCGGTACCAATCATCCTGGACAAAGTACACCGGACGGCCGCAGGCGTTGTAGCGCGCGCAGTGCTTGCTCCACTTCTTTTCATGGCCGGGTGGTACGTGCAGGTAGACGGGCTCTACATATACTGGCCCGCGCTGCACCCACACCGGCTGCGCATACACCACCTGCGGACGCGAAACATTGCCGATATCAATCTGGCCATAAAAGCCGGGCTGCCCCACACTGACGGAAACCCCTACATCGGCGGCAAGAGCCCATTGCGGGGCGAATGCAGAGAGGGACAAAGTGGCTAACAAGATCATGCGTTTCATGTAAATTTTCCTTCTTTCGTATTCACAACGTTGCAACAGCTTAGCAGGCCTACAGAAGATACATAGGGATACATTTCCATCCGGTGCGCCAACCCATACACCTCAATGAAGCCTTTGGCCTTGCGCACCATCCAGTCCGCGCACGTGCTGCTTTTCATCGCACCGCCGCCGGCGTGGCGGTAGTCTGGTAGCGGCCATCTTCGGCCTGGTGGTTTAAAGCGTTTTTGGCCCTGGGCAAAGCCCTGAAAGTCGGCGCCTCTGAACGACCTTAGTGCCTGTCCGGCGGCGCGTTCGGCAACCACGCGGGCGACATGGTTGGCGAGATTGCATTGCCATCGAGAAGGGCGCGGATGCCGCCGGCGCGCAAGTCAGTGCACCGCAATCTTCTCAGACTGCTATTGAATTAGTAGCTATCCGCGCAATACCAACGGGGGCTACAGGGCTTTTTTATTCCGAATCAGCCTCGCCGGCGCGCGCACTCTGCGTCTGGGCGAACGCCTGCCTGTGTTCAAATTGGCACCCCGGGCCACGAATCGCATCCACTTGAGGTTGCGGTGCGGTCGGCCAGCGGCAGAACATGGGACCCCTGATGACTGAGAGATTCGCGCCTCTTGCGCGCCGGTACGACGATGTTGGAGACCCGATTTTGTGGGAGCCGTCAATGGCTTTTCTCAAGTACGCGGTCGCCACCAACGTGGTCGGTTCTGCCACTTTCCTGATCGTCGCCAGCTTCGTCGCACCGGATCAGCACATCCGCATGGTTGGGCCGGTGCTGCTCATGCTGGTCTCCATCGCTGCCTGGCTGTTCATTTTGCGCGGCAAGCTGCAACCCGCGGTCAAAACATTGACCATTGGGGTCTGGCTGATTGTTACAGGGGTGTCAGCATTCAGTGGCGGCGTGCGCGCACCCCTTGTCGTCGCTTACCCGCTCATTGTCATGTTAATTGGTTGGATGGTCAGCCGGCGGGCGGCAGTGGCCACGGCCGCTCTGACCGTGGTGATGATCGTCGGCTTGGTACTGCTGGAGTTATGGGGTTTTCTGCCCTATTCCTCGCCCGCTCCACCCGTGCTACACGGCGTGGTGCAGGCCAGCCTGGTCGTCCTGGCGACGCTGACAGCAGTTTTTCTGGTGCGCGCCTATGAAAAGCGCCTGATGGATCGGGGCAGCGTCAGTAGAGACCTCGCCTGGCGAACGCGAGACCTGGAAAAGAGCCAGGCCGAGTCAAATCGGGCGCAAGCGGTTGCCAAGATCGGCAGTTGGGTCTACCACATTTCCAGCGACACGATGCGTCTGTCCGCCGAGACGTGCCGCATTTATGCGCTGCCCGAAGGCACCATTGGCAGCCTTGAAAAATATCTGGCGCGCGTCCATGCGCAAGACCGCAGTGCAGTGGTTCTGGCGTGGCAGGCGGCACTCAAAGGGGCTGACTTTGACCAGGAGCACCGCATCATGGTGGGTAGCGCGATCCGCTATGTCCGCCAAAAGGCTGAACTGGAGTTTGCGTCAGATGGTACGGTGCTAAGCGCCGTAGGTATTACGCAGGACATCACGGAGCGCAAGAATGCAGAGGCCGCGATGTTCACCCTGAACCGCGACCTGAGCGAATCACGCCAGCTTTTGCGCGAAAAAGCGGCGCAACGCGAGGCCCGGCGGGAGGACGAGAGAAAGCACCTCGCACGGGAAGTGCATGACGAACTGGGCCAGGTTTTGACGGCGTTGCGCATCAATCTATCCTTGCTGGGCATGCGTTTCGGTCCGCTTGAGCCAGCCTTGATCGACAGCGTGCAGGACAGTAAGGCGCTGGTGGACCGTGCCATTCTGGGGGTGCGCAATGTGGTCGTGAACCTGCGGCCTACCGCGCTGGACATGGGGCTGGTGTCTGCCGTTGAGTGGCTGTGCAGCGAATTCACGCGGCAAACCAACACCGCGTGCGCACTTCACGCAACGCAGGAAAACATCGATTTGCATGAAACGCGGGCGGTCGTGATATTTCGAATCGTGCAGGAGTCGCTCACCAATATCACCCGCTACGCTGGCGCGAGTCAGGTCGACGTCACCCTCGGGCAGTTCGGCAATGAACTGCGCGTGCAAGTACGGGACAATGGCGTAGGTTTCGACCTCGAAAGTGCGAGCAAGAAGAAATCATTTGGCTTGCTTGGCATGCGCGAGCGGGCGCTTGCCTTGGGTGGCCAGGTGGACATTGCCAGCACCCCAGGCCACGGGACGGTGATTGACGTGGCGATCCCGATATATGTTGAAATTGTTGAAAAGGACAATCCATGATTCGACTGGTCATTGCCGACGACCATGCCATCGTCCGCGGTGGCTTGAAGCAGCTTTTTGCGCTGGCGCAAGACCTTGAAGTGGTGGGCGAGGCGGTCAACGGCAGCGAGGTGCTGGAGCGTGTGCGCCAGGAACCGTTCGATCTCCTGCTGCTGGACCTGAACATGCCCGGCATCGGCGGGGCCGATTTGATCACGCGGGTCAAGGCGCACCGGGCGGATCTGCCCATCCTCGTCCTCACCATGCACAACGAGCCGCAAGTGGCCACGCGCATGCTCAAGGCCGGTGCGACCGGCTACCTCTCCAAAGACTGTGAACCCGACATTCTGCTGGCGGCCATCCGCAAGGTCGCGGCCAACGGCAAGTACATTGCGCCCGACCTGGCAGAAAAAATGGTGTTCGACTGGACATCGACGCAGCAGCGCCCGCTGCACAGCCTGCTGTCCGACCGCGAGGCGGAAGTATTCCGGCTGCTGACCACCGGCAAAGGCGTGAATGAAATAGCCCTTCAACTCGCGATCAGCAACAAGACCGTCAGCACCCACAAGGTACGGCTGATGGAAAAAATGAACCTCTCAAACATGGCCGATCTGATGCGTTACGCCATGCAACACGCCATCCTGCACTGACTCCCCCCCCCCGGGGCTTCGCTGCGCACAGGGTAGGGCGTTTCCTACCTGTTGTCATCCATTTCTGACAACAAAACCAGCATCGCCCGATAGCGCAGTCCACCTGGCCAAGGCAAGATCAACCTATGACCATGAAGCTGCTGATTGTTGATGATTCGGAACTGATCCGCGCCGCGCTACTTTTGATGCTTGAAGGCATCCAAGGCATCGAATCCGTCCATACCGCGGCCACATTGGCGCAGGCACTGGAGAGCGTTCCCAGCGTCTTGCCAACCTTTGTCATCCTGGATCTCCATTTGCCGGATGGCAATGCCACCCAGATCATTCCTTCCATCAAGCGACTGGCGCCCGGGGTGCAACTCGCCATGCTCACCAACGACGTCAGCGCGTTCAACCGCAGTAAATGCATACAGGCGGGCGCTGACTGGTTTTTCGACAAAACCTTTGAATTTAATACCTTGCGTGACCTGGTCCAGCAACAAGCCGCATTGCATTGAACGCGCCAACACAACCGAAGAGCACCACGCCATGAATAACCTGTCAGCAACACCCGCCAGTCCATCCGCAGCGCCGCGCGGCGCACCTCTCGGCGCAGACGTCATTTCCATCCGCGAATTCCTCGCCTTCAAACTGGGGCGGGAGGAATACGGCATCGACATCCTGCGTGTGCAGGAAATCCGTTCCTACGAGCAACCCACCCGCATGGCCCATGCGCCCGCGTTCGTCAAGGGGGTGGTCAATTTGCGCGGCGTGATCGTCCCTATTGTTGACATGCGCATCAAGTTCGAGCTGGAACAGGTGAGCTACGACACGTTCACGGTGGTGATCGTGCTCAACATTGGCACCCAAGTGGTGGGCATGGTGGTGGATGGCGTCTCTGACGTGATCACCTTGCAGCCCGAGCACCTGCGCCCGGTGCCCGAGTTTTCCTCAGCTATCGGCAGCGACCACCTGTTGGCCATAGGCTCCATTGGCGATCGCATGCTGATGCTGTTGGACATCGAAAAACTCATGACCAGCGCCGACATGGGCCTGGTCGCTCAAGCTATTCAATAAACCGTATTCACTAGAAAGAACATCATGAACTTTGCCAACGTGAAGGTCGGAGCGCGCTTGGGGCTGGGCTTTGCGCTGGTCATCTTCGCCGGTCTGGTTGTGGCGCTATTTGGCCGCGTGCAACTGGGCGCGGTTGATGCGGAAGTCACTAAACTGGTCGAAGACCGCATGGTCAAGGTGGAGCTGGTCAACCAGGTAAAAGAAAACCTGAACGTGACTGCGCGGGCCGTACGCAACATTGCGCTCATGACCGATGAAAAAAGCAGACTGGCGGAAAAGCAGCGCGTCGTGGAGGCACGTGCCAAAAACACAGAACTGTTTAAGAAGCTTGATGAATCGATCAAGAGCAATGAGGGTCAAGCGATTCTGAAAAAAATTGCCGAAGTCCGCAGCTCCTATGCCGCAACAATTGACAAGGCCATGGCGTTAGGTCTAGAAAACAAGGTCGACGAAGCACGGGACGTGCTGATCAAGGAAAACCGGCCGCTGCAGGCCTACTACTTCAAGACGCTTGAAGAACTGATCATGCAGCAAAAGAATGCAATGCAGGACTCAGCCAAGCAGGTCCAGAGCATCGCCTCGTCGACAGGCACTTTGATGCTGATCATCGCTGGCGTAGCCGCAGTACTGGGAGGTCTGATTGCCTGGGCCTTGACCCGCTCGATAACCCGCCAGCTCGGTGGCGAACCCGACTACGCTTCCAACGTGGCCCGCGAAATTGCTGCTGGCAACCTGGCGGTTGATGTACGCGTCGGTAATGGCGACAGCACCAGTCTGCTAGCCACAATGAAAGCCATGCGCGACAGCCTGGCCCATGTTGTGTCCCAGGTGCGTCAAGGCTCCGAGGGCGTGGCCACCGCGAGCGCCGAAATCGCTCAAGGCAACCACGACCTCTCAAGCCGCACCGAGCAGCAGGCCAGCGCACTGGAGCAAACCGCGGCCTCCATGGAAGAACTCAGCGCCACAGTCAAGCAAAACGCCGAC
>Ga0105047_10001974_pt1 | contig 36796 bp, 39 predicted proteins | sample MAT04_FD_78384 | JGI IMG/M metagenome (GOLD analysis project Ga0105047, IMG submission 78384) | Freshwater microbial communities from Lake Fryxell liftoff mats and glacier meltwater in Antarctica - MAT-04 (megahit assembly) | ecosystem: Environmental > Aquatic > Freshwater > Ice > Liftoff... | reverse complement strand
TTTCATTGCCGGAGCCAAGATGAGGAACCCGGCGGCGGCGCAGGCGCTGATCGCCCGGCTGGGCTGAGGCATCAGCTCGTCGACTGGTTCTCGAACCAGTCGACGATGCCGGCCATGTCGCGCTCGAAACCACCGGGGATGTAGATATTCAGCACCCCGGCGCGGGCGTCGGTGCGGTTGGCGAAATCATGGGTCGTCCCAGCGGGCGCGCGCACGAAACTGCCCACGCCCGCATCCACCCAGTCCTCATCGACCAGTACGCTCATCACGCCCTCGATGACGTAGAAGATGTCGTCATGGTCGGTGTGACTGTGTGGACCCGGACCTGAGCTGTGGGGTTCGAGGAACCATTCGGAGATGGAATAGGTCGCGGCGGTCTCGGCCTCGTCGGCCTTGAACACCGCGCTCATGGTGCCCATCGCATAAGCTCGGCCCTCTCCGGGGCCAAGGACGATGGTACGAAGGCGTTCGCTGTCAGACATTTCAGTCTCTCCTGCCGCGCCTGATCTTGTGACGGACGCCGTATTGGCACAAGTGTGAGCCAGCCCTTCAAGGAGCCCGCCCATGCCCATCGCCACCCGCGCCTTTGCCGCCACATCCAGTGACGCCCCGCTGTCACCCTTCAGCTTTGATCGGCGCGACCCGGGACCGGACGATGTGGCGATCGAGATCAAATTCGCGGGGGTCTGCCACTCGGACCTTCACATCGTGAAGAACGACCTGGGCAACACCCGCTATCCGATTGTGCCGGGCCACGAGATCGCGGGCTTGGTGACGGCGGTGGGCGGCAATGTCGCGCGCTTCAAGGTCGGCGACCGGGTCGGTGTCGGCTGCATGGTCGACAGCTGCCGGCAGTGCAAACCCTGCCTCGAGGGCGAGGAGCAGTATTGCGTCCCCGGCATGACCCAGACCTATGGCTCTCCCGATCCCAAGGGCGACGCCGTCGGCCAGAAGATCACCCAGGGCGGATACGCCACCGCCATCGTGGTCGACCAGAACTATGTCGTGACCATTCCCGACAGCATTCCGCTGGATGCCGCCGCGCCCCTGCTGTGCGCCGGGATCACCACCTATTCGCCGCTGCGGCACTGGAAGGTCGGGCCGGGCTCGAAGGTCGCCGTCGTCGGCCTGGGCGGTCTGGGCCATATGGCGGTCAAACAGGCGGCGGCCATGGGGGCCGAGGTCACCGTGCTGTCGACCTCGGACCGCAAGAAGGCCGACGCCGAGCGCATGGGGGCCAGCCATTTCCTGATCAACTCCGACAAGGCGGCGATGCAGGCGGCGGGCGAGAGCTTCGATCTGATCATCAACACCGTCTCGGCCACGCATGAGATCGCCAGCCATGTGAACCTGCTGGCCAAGGACGGCACCATGGTCATGCTGGGCCTGACCACCGAAGGCCTGCCGGTCTATGCCATGGGCCTGTTGTGGCGCCGCCGGGCGGTGGCCGGATCGCTGATCGGCGGCATCCGCGAGACCCAGGAAATGCTCGATTTCTGCGCCGAACACGGCCTGGCCTGCGACATCGAGGTGATCGCCCCGGATCAGATCAACGACGCCTATGCGCGGCTGGCGAAGTCGGACGTGCGGTACCGGTTCGTGCTGGATATGGCGCGGATCTGAGGGAGTGGTGAGTGGCGAGTGAATTGTGACGAGTGAGACGCAAGGCGTAATTCCGCCCATTTGCCACCCGCCACTCGGCTTGGGCGACGGCTTCACTCTTCCCGCGCCACCGGCATCCGGCTAAAGCTTGACGCTTGAAGGCTGCGCGTCAGACGCGGCTCCAAGGGACAAGGAAACGCACATGGCACGAGTGGCTCTGGTCACGGGTGGAACCCGCGGCATCGGCAAGGCGATCGCCCAGCGGCTGAAGGAGGACGGCATGGCCGTCGCCTGCGGCTATTCAGGCAATGCGGAGGCCGCAGAGGCCACGGCCCGCGAACTGGGCGTCATGGTGGTGAAGGGCAATGTCGGCTCCTTTGAAGACTGCGCCCGCGCCGTGGCCGACGTGGAGGCGAACCTCGGCCCGATCGACGTGCTGATCAACAACGCCGGGATCACCCGCGACGGCTTCTTCCACAAGATGAGCGCCGATCAGTGGTCCGACGTTATCCGCGTCAACATGGACAGCGTTTTCAACATGACGCGTCACGTGATCAACGGCATGCGCGACCGCGGCTTCGGGCGGATCGTCAACATCAGCTCGATCAACGGCCAGAAGGGCCAGATCGGCCAGACCAACTATTCCGCCGCCAAGGCCGGGATGATCGGCTTCACCAAGGCGCTGGCGCTGGAGAATGCCCGCAAGGGCGTGACGGTGAACTGCATCGCGCCGGGCTATATCGACACCGAGATGGTCGGAGCCATGGACGAGAAGGTGCTGGCCGGGATCATCGCCCAGATCCCCGTCGGAAGGCTCGGAAAAGGCGAGGAGATCGCCGACATGGTGTCGTGGCTGTCCGGCGAACGTGCCGGATATGTCACAGGCTGCACCCTGTCACTGAATGGCGGTCAGTATCTGGTCGGCTGATCCGGCCCTGCCCAAAATCCGCCGCGTGGCCGGTGCACCACTGGCCGCCATGGAGTTGACGGCAGGGTCCAGAACGGCGCGAACGCCGCTTCCGGCCGCGATGGCGATCGCCGTCGTGGCGGCGTCGCTGTTGCTGAGTCCGCTCAATTCCGAGGCCCAGGCGCAAAACCGCGGCAACGCCCAGGCAGAGCAGAGCCAGTCGCTGCGTAACAGCGCCGGCGGCTCGCGGGCCTTGCCCCCGACCGGCCGCTACGTCGCCGAATCGGGCGAGGCCTTCATCCTCGACCGGTCCGGCCAGCGACCCTTGCTGCGCTTCGACCGGCGCGACGAGACCTGGGTGCTGCGCCCCAATGCGGCCCCGCGCGGAGACGTCATCTATCGCAACGACGCCGGCGACCAGCTCCTTCGCGTCACCCCCGGCGGTGGCATGACCGTCTATACGCCGGGCGCTCCCGGCGGATCGCCGGCGTCCCTGTCAGGCCCCGGCCAGAGCCTGACCCCGCCGACCCTGGGGCCAGCGCAGATGTTCCAGCTGATGACCCGGCGCAGCGCCATGCTGAGCCAAGCCCTTGGGCGGCTGATCGAAATCAACGTCGACACCGACGCCGCCGCTGAAAGCCTGACCGTCGAGGCGCTGATCCTGTCGACGGACGCCGCCCTTCGCATCGCCCGCTCACCGTCAGCCCGGTCGTCGCTGGAACGGCTGCGCAGTATCACCATCGTCGACGGGCCGCGCGCTTCTGTGACCTATGCCCGGGGTGATCTGCGCATCGTGGTGTCTCCGGTCCAGGGCGTGGCGGGACGGCCGTCATCCGCGCGCGTGGTCGACGCCTTCCTGACCCCGGCCACGCCACCTGGGCGCTGACCACCCTTCAGCCGACGAAGACGTCCTTCGCGGCCCGCCGCGCGGCGAAGTCTGCGGCATCGACCGCGCGCAAGAACGGATTGAACGCCTTTTCGACGCCGATTGTGGTCGGAACCGTGGCCTCGCCCCGCTCGCGCATGGCGAAGATGTTCCGGGCGCGCGCCGCCATTTCCGGGCGCTCGTCCAGGCTCAGCGCGAAGCGAGCGTTGGCGGCCGTGTATTCGTGGGCGCACCAGACCACCGTCTCGTCCGGCCAGGCCGCCAGCGTCTGCAGGCTGGCATACATCTGGTCCGGCGTGCCCTCGAACAGCCGCCCGCATCCCAGGTTGAACAGCACGTCGCCGACGAAAGCCTGGGCGTCGGCGATCGAGCGGTAGACGATGTGGCCGAGGGTGTGCCCCGGCGTGTTGGTCACTTCCAGCACGGTCTGGCCCAGTATGACGGTGTCGCCGCCCGCCACGATCCGGTCGATTGGCGCGGCTCTGCGCACCTCTTCCGGGCCGACGATCTCGCAGCCGGTTTCCGCCTTGAGCCGCGCATTCCCTTGAGTGTGGTCCGGGTGCCAGTGGGTGTTCACGATCAGGTCCAACCGCCCCCAGCCCGACCGCTCCAGCTCGGTCAGGATGACGCTGGCGTCCGGCGTGTCGATGGTCGCCACCACACCCGAGCCGGCGTCCCGCACCAGCAGGCCGTAGTTGTCGTTCAGGCAGGGGAAGAGGCGCACATCCAGGGTCATGCGCGCATCCTAGCAGCCCGCCCCGACCCGGCCTATATTGACGCTCATGCGGCGCAGCATCGAGGACCTTCGCATCTTCTACGGTGAGCCGGCCGGTACCCTGGCGCGCCGTCTGCTGGCCCGTCGACTGGACGACGCCTGGGGCGAGGCCACCAATTGCGACGTGCTGGGTCTCGGCTACGCCACGCCTTGGCTGGATGCCTTCGTCGGTGCCCGCCGCGTGGTCGCAGCCATGCCGGGCGGTCAGGGCGTCGAGCTGTGGCCCTCGGTCGGCAAGAACCGGACCCTGCTGGTCGAGGACCGCCGCCTGCCCTTCGCCGCCGGGTCGTTCGACCGCATCCTGCTGGTCCACGCCCTCGAAGAGGCTGACGACGCCCGGGCCTTGATGGCCGAGGCGGTGCGCGCCCTGTCGCCGGCGGGCCGTATCATTCTGGTCGGCGCGGCGCGCGGTGGGCTTTGGGCGCGAGCCGAGGCGACGCCGTTCGGACACGGCCGTCCCTTTACCCGAGGCCAGCTCGAGCGGCTGGTCCGCGACGCGGGCCTGGAACCGACGGCCTGGTCGCAGACCCTCTACGTCCCGCCCTGGGGTCCGCTGTTGCCGCTGGCCGACGGCTTCGAACAGATCGGCAAGCGGGTCATGCCGGGCGCCGCCGGGGTCATCCTGCTGGAGGCGACGCGTCAGGCCTATGCCCGCATCCGCCCCGGCGGGGCAGTGGCGACGGTGCCGGTTTTGACTCCCTCCCTCCAGCCGCAACCCGCGACGCGCTCACCACGCCAGAATCCCGCAGGCGACGATCTGGCGGGAATGCGCGAACGCCCGTAAAGCCGGGGCCATGAAACGACTGATCCTGATGCGCCACGCCAAGGCAGAAAAGACCTCCGCCTCGGGGCGCGATCGTGATCGCCCCTTGTCCGACCGGGGGCGAACAGACGCCGCCGTGATCGGCCGGGCCCTGGCGGCCCGGGGGATGCGGCCTGACCTTGCCTTCGTTTCACCCTCGACCCGGACGCGCCAGACCTGGGACCTGCTGCACGACGCCTTCGGCGACGTTCAGGTGCGCGAGGACGAGCCGCTGTATAACGGCGGTTCCGACACCCTGCGCCGCCTCATCGAGGGGGCCGAGGACGAGGCAGGCTGTCTGATGGTGGTGGCCCACAATCCGGGCATCCACCTGCTGGCCGTGGAATATCTGGTCGAAAGCGCGGCGTCTCCATCGGTGCTGGAGCGGATGAGCGGCGGTTTCGCGCCGGGTGCCGCCGCCATCTTCACCGTGGACGTCGCCGGACGCTGCACCTTCGAGGGCTTCCTGCAGCCGCGCGATCTGGCCGGCGAATGAGTGGCGTCGCCTGGAAGCTGGTCGATCAGGCCGAATGGACCACCGCCCGCGCCGCCGGAGTCTATGCCGGATCCGCCGTCGATCTGGCCGACGGCTACATCCATATGTCGGGCGTGGATCAACTGGCCGAGACCGCGCGCCGGCACTATGCCGGCCGGAGCGGCCTGGTTCTGGTGACCGTTGATCTGACGCGCCTTGGCGATGATCTGAAGTGGGAGGCGTCGCGCGACGGGGCCTTGTTCCCCCATCTGTACGCGCCGCTGCCCGTCGCCGCCGCGACCGAGGCGCGCGCGCTGTCGGTGGACGACGACGGCGTCATGCGGTTTGAGGACGGAGCCGCGACATGGCCCTGAGCGATCTCGGTGCCACCCTTGTGCGGCGGCTCGACCCCGAGGCCGCGCATGGCATGGCGATCCGTGCTCTTCAGATGGTGCCCCTGCCCGCGCCGCCGGCCGACGACCCGATCCTGAGGACCACGATCGCGGGTCTCGATCTGTCCAATCCGGTCGGACTGGCCGCAGGGCTGGACAAGAACGGCGAGGCCCTGCGGGGGCTGTCACGCCTGGGCTTCGGCTTTCTGGAGTGCGGCTCGGTCACCCCCTTGCCCCAGCCGGGCAATCCGAAGCCGCGCCTGTTCCGCCTGATTGAGGACCGGGCGATCATCAACCGGTTGGGGTTCAACAACCTGGGCCTCGAGGCCTTCGCAGACCGTCTGGCCAACCGGCCGCGGACAGTGATCGTCGGGGCCAATTTGGGGGCCAACAAGGACACGGAGGACAAGGCGGCCGACTATGTCACCGGCCTGACGCGTCTTCGCGGGCTCAGTGACTATGTCACCGTCAATGTGTCCTCGCCCAATACGCCGGGCCTTCGCGCCCTGCAGGGGCGGGCGGCACTGGACGACCTGCTGGGCCGGCTGAACGAGGCCAGGCCCGGCGATCCGACCCCCGTCTTTCTAAAGGTCGCACCCGATCTGACGGCGGATGAGATCGCCCTGATCGTCGAGGCCAGCCTGGATCACCGGATTGACGCCCTGATCGTCTCGAACACGACGCTGGACCGGCCCGACAGCCTGCGCTCGGCCTACCGGGCGGAGACGGGCGGCCTGTCGGGCGCACCCCTGGCCGCCGGGGCGGCGGCGGCCTTGCGCGCGGCGGCCGAAGCCTCGGCCGGGCGTCTGCCGCTTATCGCCGTGGGGGGAATCGGGTCCGGGGACGAGGCCTATGCCCGCATCCGCGCCGGTGCCTGCGCGATCCAGCTTTATTCCGCCCTGATCTTTGAGGGACCCGGACTCGTCGGCCGCATCAAGCGGGATCTGGCGGCGCGTCTGCGATCGGACGGCTTTTCCACAGTCATCGAGGCCGCTTCCATCGCCCGTTGACAGAGCGTTAGGGCAACATCGGCATAGTGGTCCCGAAGGCGAAAACGCCTTGTCCGGGGAACTGCATGGCGATCGCCACAGCCGACACGCAAGCTCGAGCCTCTGCGTCCGCAGGGGACTGGGCCAGTGCGATTCGTCAGCGGCGCAAGGCGCTGATGCAGCGGCTTGGCATGGGCGCGGCCAGCGCGCTGATCTTCAGCCCCATGCTCGGCTGGCCGCTCAGCGTCGCCTGGGTCATAGGCTACTTCATCGTCCAGGGACTGGACGTCTGGGTCTTCTCGCCGGTCAACAGCGGGCGCAGCGAACACCTTAAAGGTCCGCGCAAGGTCGCCGGCTGGTTGATGTTGCTGCTCAACGCCGCCTATTTTGGCAGCCTGTCGATTCCGATGTGGCTGTTGGGCGGCCCGATGGGCGGAATCTGCGCCGCCATGCTGTTGTCGGCCGGTGCCATCTATTCCGTGATCAACGCCCCGCGATCACGAGCCGTCATGCTGACGACCGCCTCGGTCCAGTTTCTCTATCTGGCGTCCACGCCGGTGTTCATGGCCATCTATGGCGCGTCGACCGGTTTCGTCACCGCCGCGGCCATCGCCGTGGGTGTGTTCGTCACCTACTGCCTGTCGACCTGGCAGCGCATGAATGAGTCCCGGTTGGCCGAAAGCGCGGCGCGCGTGGAGGCCGATCAGAAGCGGATGGATGCCGAACGCATCATGGAGGGCCGCAGCGCGTTCCTCGCCGCGATCGGGCATGATCTTCGCACACCCATCAGCGCCATCCTGACCGGCGCGGCGGAGCTTGAGCGCGGCGCGACGGACGCCTCTGCCCGCTCGCAGGCACAGTTGATTACCGACGCCGGCTTCATGATGAAGGCGCTGCTGGACGATCTGCTGGACCACGCCAAGCTCGACGCCGGCCATATGACCGTCGACCACATCGATTTCAATCTGCGCGACCTGCTGAACCAGACCGTCCGCCTTTGGCGCGGGCCGGCCCGCGCCAAGGGGCTCAGAATCCGCGTCGAGGGTGCAGCCTCGATCCCGCAGGCTGTGCGCGGCGATCCGATGCGTCTGCGTCAGGTCCTGAACAACCTGATTTCCAACGCGATGAAGTTTACCGACACCGGAGCAATCACCCTTCGCCTGAAGGCGTGGGCGGATGAACCCGGTGGTCATTCGGTGCTGATCGAGGTCGCCGACACCGGTCCGGGCATGACCGCCGACCAGCTCGGGCGTCTGTTCACGCCGTTCGACCAGACCATCGCCGGGGTCAGCGCCATCCACGGCGGCACCGGCTTGGGTCTGGCCATCAGCCGCCAGCTCGTTCAACTGATGGACGGGCGTCTGACGGCTCGCAGCCAGCTCGGTGCCGGTGCCCAGTTCACCCTGTCACTGCACCTTCTGCCAGGTGAGGCCGTCGTCGTCGCCACGCCGGCCCTGGACCAGCAGAGCCGCGATGCGGTTGCCCTCGCCCTGTCCGGTCGCCGCTTGGCCGCAGCCGAACAGATCGCCGCACCCCAGTCCCTGCATGAGGCTCCGCTGGTGCCGGCACCCCTGCTTGTCGAGGGCGGATCCGAGCCAGAACACGAAGACGACGACGACGGCCGGCCGATGCGGGTGCTGGTCGTCGACGATCACGACATCAACCGCCGTGCCATCCAGCTGATCCTCCAGCCGCTCGGCTGCGATATCGCCACGGCGGCCGACGGTCTGGCGGCGCTCAGGATCTGCGAGCACACCGCCTTTGACCTGATTTTCATGGATGTGCGGATGCCCGAGCTGGACGGTCGGGAGACCACCCGCCGCATTCGCGCCGGCGATGGGCCCAACGCCGGCGTCCCGATCATCGCCGTCACCGCCGATACGGCGGCGGAGGATATCGCGGCTTGCACGGCGGCGGGCATGACCTATTTCGTGCCCAAGCCGATCACCCCGCCGATGCTGCTGGGCGCCATCACCCATGTGATGACCATGGCGCAGCCGGACGAGGTCCCGCAGACGGAAACCGTCGCCGCCTGACCGCGCTTGCGGGTGTCGGAACTGAAGAGGCTCCAGCCCATCACCGGGCATCCCGAAAATTGCCGGGATGCACGGTGACAGGAGTCTAAAGCTGCGCCAGCAGATGCTCGGCCGACGAAACCTTGAACTCACCGCCCTGTTCGATGTTGAGCTGCTCGACCACGCCGTCCCTGACCAGCATGGAATACCGCTGCGAGCGCTCGCCCATGCCGAAGCCCTTGGCGTCCATCGACAGGCCCAGCTGGCGGGTGAAGTCGCCGTTGCCGTCGCCCAGCATGACAATGTCGTCCTTGCCGATGCCCTGGCTGTCGGCCCAGGCCCCCATGACGAAGGCGTCATTGACCGAGACGCAGGCGATGGTGTCGATGCCCTTGGCGACCATCTCCGCGCGATGATCCTTAAAGCCCGGCAGGTGGCGCGCCGAGCAGGTCGGGGTGAAGGCACCCGGGACCGCGAACAGGGCCACGGTCTTGCCGGCGAAAATGTCGTCGGTGGTGGCCGGCTTGGGGCCGTCGTCGGTGGCGCGGGTCAGGTTGGCCGAGGGAATGCGGTCGCCGATCTGGACGGTCATGGGCAGGCTCCGAAGGATGTGAGGACTAAACGTGCCGATCAGATAGGTGTTGCCGCCGCTCTCGCCAACCGTCGCGCGTCTTGCGGACGACGCCCTCCGTGCCAATGATACGATCATGGACGAATTCCAATCCCTCGCCGGGCGGCTTCTGGTGGCCATGCCCGGCATCAGCGACCCCCGGTTCGAGCACGCGGTCATCCTGATCTGCGCCCACCGCCCGGACCACGCCATGGGCCTGAGGCTGGACCGGCCCGCGCCCGGCGTGAGCCTGAAAAAGGTGCTGACCAAACTCGCCACCCCGGTGCCCGACGACGCCGACCGCCGCGCGGTGCTGATCGGCGGGCCGGTGGAGCGCGAGCGCGGCATTGTGCTGCACACCGACGACTGGCTGATCGACGACGCCTCGCTGGCCTTCGGGGCGGGCTTTGCCATGACCGGGACGCGCGAGGCCTTGTTGGCCATGGTCGACCCGGCGGGCGGTCCGCACCGGTCCGTGCTGCTGCTCGGCTATGCCGGCTGGGGCGACGGCCAGCTGGAAGATGAACTGGGCGAGAACGTCTGGCTGGTCGCCGACGCCGATCCCGAGCTGATCTTCGATCCGGACCACGAGAGCAAATGGGGCCGCGTGCTCGCCGGTCTTGGCGTCGATCCCGCCCGGCTGTCGGGGCAGATTGGGCGGGCCTAGGGCGCGTCGTCGGTCTTCGACCGATTGCACACAGCGAGTTTTGAGCTGTCCCATCCACCTTCGGAAGCTCTCCAAAAATTAACGAGCCAATCCGCCGTCATCGTTCAATGCTGCCGCCAGTGGGTGTTTGGAGTCCAGCATGCCGAAGCTGCAGACGACCCTGGCTACTTTTCTGGTGTCTGCCGCCATTGGCGGTGCGGCTTTCGCTCAGACCGCGACGCCTATCACCAACAGCGACGTGGTCGGTGAATGGACGCTGGTGATCACGCCCGATGAGCGGCAAGAGCTCAGCATCACAGTCGAATCCAGGGACGGGGGTCAGAGTGACCTTACATTGAGGGTCACAGCTCGAACGGGTGGCCAGCTCGCCTGTGCCGTCAGCGATCGCCCGGCTGAATGCCGAATGGAGGATGGCAAGCTGGTCGTGATCTCGGCCTCAAGGTCGGGCGGAGCGAGGATGACATTCACTCTCACGGATCGGACGCGCGGGGGCTTCAGCGGCACAGCCCGTTTGAGAGTCCGCTTGCTGCCAGTCGGCGGGCATATCGGCTCCGTGAATATGACCCGCCGCTAGCGTAACGTCCGCTGGCCGCCCATGGCGGGTATCAGGCCTCTGAAACCCGGGCTCTAGGCCGACCTTGCCTTGATCGGGGCCGTGCCGTCGGCCAGCGACTCGTTCAGATAGACCTCGGCCTCCTGGGCCGGCAGGGCCTGGGCGTAGCCGAAGCCCTGGCCGTAGTGGCATTGGGCGTCCAGCAGCAGACTGGCGAGGCCGGCGTTCTCGACCCCCTCGGCGACGACATCCAGGCCCAGGTCGCGACCCAGATTGACCACCGATTTCACGATCTTGGCCGAGCCCTCGTCCTTGTCCATGGTCAGGACGAAATAGCGGTCGATCTTCAACGTATCGAACGGCAGCTTGGCCAGCCAGGTCAGCGACGAGAAGCCGGTGCCGAAATCGTCCAGCGCCAGCGAGGCACCCGCCTCGCGCAGCCGGGTCAGGGTTTCGGCCGCGCGCGAGGTGTCGCGCATGATGTCGCCTTCGGTCACCTCCAGCTTCAGCGCGCCCTTGGGCAGGCCGGCCTCGGTGATGATGCGCGTGACGTCGTCGACCAGATCGGGCCGTTCGATCTCGCCGACCGACAGATTGACGCTGCAGAACAGCTTTCCCGCCGAGGGATGGCGCGCCAGCCATTCGGCCAGCTGGCGCGACGCGGTGGTCATCATCATCAGGCCCAGCTCGTTCATCAGCCCCATCTCGTCGGCCAGACCGAGGAATTCATCGGGCGGCACCAGGCCGCGCTTGGGGTGACGCCAGCGGGCCAGGGCCTCGAACCCGGCCACTGCACCGGTCAGCAGATTCACGACCGGCTGATAGAAGGGTTCGATCTCGCCACGGACAAAGGCGTTCCTCAGGTCGGCTTCCAGGGCCAGCCGGGACAGGCTGTCGCTTTCCAGCGCCTTGCCATAGGCGGCCACACCGCCGCGGCCGGCGGTCTTGGCCTGTTCGACCGCCAGTTCGACCCGGCGCAGCAGTTCGGCAGGGTCCGCAGCATCCGGCCCGCCCTCGGCCGTCGCCGAGCCGATCGACACGGTCGGATAGATGTCGAAGCCGGCGACCCTCAGCGGCTGTTCCAGCGCCTCGCGCACCCGTTCGGCGACCGTACCCGAGCCGCGCAGGGCCAGCACGGCGAATTCATCCTCGCCGATACGGGCGGCATTGGCGTCATGGGCGAAGGCCGCGTTCAGGCGCGACCCCAGGGCCGCCAGCACCAGATCGGCCCGGGCGTGGCCCAGAGCCTCGTTCAGACGGCGCAGACGATCGACGTCCGCCACCACCAGCTCATAGTCGCCGGGCTGGGTGAGGGTTTCTGCGGCCCGGGCCAGGAAGGTTCGGCGGTCCAGCAGCCCGGTCAGGTGATCGCGATGCGTGGCGGTGAATTTGGCCTCCAGCGCCACGACGCCGGCGGCGCGCAGGCCGTCCTCCAGCCAGACGCCGCGCCAGATGCAGGTCTCGGCGTCGCGCATGCGCAGCCGCACGGCGACCTCGGTCCCCTCCGCCTGCGGCTTCAGAACCTTTTCCGCCAGCGAGCGATCCTGCGGGATGGCGACAGCCGTGAAGGCCGCGCCCGAGCATTCGGGTGCCAGCGGGCCGAGGCCCAGCGCCCGGGTCGCGCCTGTGAAACGCATCTGATCGTCGGCGGGGGTCCATATCCACAGCGCTGAGTCAGCGGCGGCCAGCGCCTCGATGGCCGTCGTCGCGTCCCAGGCCAGACTTCTGGAGCGAGTATTCAAACGCCTAAAGGGTCCTGACAGGACGACCGGAATCAGCCGCCGCGCCCGACTCCGTCATTCACGACGCCGAACAGAAGATGATCTGCCCATGCGCCGTTAATTTTGAGATAAGCCCGGGCTTGGCCTTCGAGCTCGAAGCCCGCTTTTTCCAGCACCCGCCGAGAGGCCGTGTTGCCCGGCACACAGGCCGCCTCGAGCCGGTGCAATTTCAGATCGGTGAAGGCGAAGCCGATCATGGCCCGGACCGTCGTCGTCGCATGCCCCTGACCCGCGAACGGCTGACCGATCCAGTAGCCCAGCGTGCCGGTCTCGGCCACGCCACGCCGGATATTCGACAGGGTGATGGCACCGATCAGGGCCTGGTCCGCATCGGCGAAGATGAAGAAGGGCCAGGCGTTGCCGGACTCCATTTCGCGGGCATAGATCGTCAGCCGCCGTTTGTAGGCCGCGCGGGTCAGGTCGTCCTCGGGCCAGATGGGCTCCCACGGCTGCAGATAGGCGTGGCTGGCCTGACGCAGCTTGGCCCAGGCCTCATGGTCCGAGGCGCGCGGTGCCCTCAGCGTCACGCCCGCCCCCTTCACCACCGGGCCGGTCGGCTCATTGATCCAGTCCAGCAGTGCCATGGGGGAAAGATAGCGGGCCGATACTCAGCCGAAAAGGGCCTCGCGGAAAGCCGCGCCGGCTGGCGCGGCCACCTTCGGGCCCAGCACCGCCGTGGCGGCCTTGCCGGCGGCCAGCGAGGCGGCGGCAGCGGCCTGCACGTCGGCCACGGTCTGGGCCAGCATCCGTTGCGCCATCGTCCCGGACGCGATGGGGGCACCGAAGATCAGCACCTGGGCCGCCGCCCGCCCCGCCCGGGCCGCCGGGCTCTCGTCCGACATCCACAGGCCGGCGTTCATTACGGCCTTGGCGCGCGACAACTCCGCCGCTGTCGGCCCGCTCTCGGCCAGAGCCTTCAGCTCGGCCGCGCAGACCTGGGCCAGTTCGACCGCCCGCTCGGCGGCGGCCCCGGCGTAGATGCCGAGGATGCCTGCGTCCTCATAGGGCTCGTGATAGGCGTCGATGGCATAGGCCAGCCCCCGCTCTTCCCGGGCGCTCTGGAACAGGCGCGAGGCCATGCCGCCGCCGAGAATCTCGGTCATCAGCCGCGCCGCCGCATAGGCTGGATCGGTCGCCGCCGGCGCGGGCAGCTGGAAGACGATATTGGCCTGCTCGATCCGCCGTGACAGGACAGCGTCGCCGCCGGTGAAGCGCGGAACGTCTGGCTGGGCTGCTGCGGTGGCCGTCGCGGACCCGAACCAGCGCTCGGCCAGGGCCAGCAGCTCGACCTCGGTCACGGCCCCCGACACCGCGACCACCATCCGGTCGGGCGAATACAGACGCGCCCGCCAGTCGCTGATCGACGCGCGGGTGATCGGCTTCAGGCTTTTCACCGATCCGAGAATCGGTCGGCCCAGCGGCTGGCCGTGAAAGGCGCGCGTCTGGGCCATCTCGAACACGTGGTCGTCCGGCGTGTCGAAGGCCTCGGCGATCTCCTGGGCGACGACGTCCTTCTCGCGCTCGATCTCATCGGCATCAAGGGTGGGGCGGAACACCAGGTCCGACACCACCTGCATGGCCAGCGGCAGGGACCCGTCCAGAGCCCGCACTTCGAAACTGGTGCGTTCATAGCCGGTGGAGGCGTTCAACGAGCCGCCCTCGGCCTCGATCCGCTCGACGATCTCGCGTGCACCCATGTCACCCGCGCCCTTGAACACCAGATGTTCAAGGCAGTGGGACCACCCCGACGTCGCCTCGGTCTCCCATTTGGCCCCGCCGCGCACGGCCACCGTCAGGGCCAGGGTGCGCAGGCCGGGCATCGGATCGCAGACGACGCGGACGCCGTTGGACAGGGTGTGCAGGGTGGCGGTCAGGAGGTGAGCTTTCGACGGAGCAGAACAACGTAAAAGGCCACCAGGGCCAGCGCCAGCCCGAACCATGTCAGGGCATAGCCGAGGTGGTTGCTGGAGAAGGCGGCGGGGGGCGCGGAGGGCTGAAGGGCCAGCCATTCCGGATTGGACGACGTGACCGCAAACAGGGTGCTGGGGTTGACCTTCTCCGCCCCCAGGGCCCGGGCGATGGCGGCGTTGTCCCGGGCGTAGAACCGACCCTTGTCGACCGGAAGGGCCATGGGTCCCGGCGGCGGCGTCTGGCGCAGTTCGGCCGTGACGCGCACCGGCGCGGCGGTGTCCGACACCGGTGGCCGGGCCGATATCCCCTCGGCGACGAAGCCTCGGTCGATCAGAAAGACCTCCGACGACCCCGAGGGCCGGCAAACCGACAGCAGGCGCACGCCCGGTACGCCGTCATGGATGGTCTGCAGTTCTACAAAGGGCGCGGTCGAAAGTCCGGGGCAGTCGATCTCGGCCTTGCGGAATGCGGGGTCGGGCGCGGCCAGCACCGCGGCAAGCGGCGCGGGGCCGAGAGCCGCGGCAGCCTCCGACTGTCGGATCAGACCTGCCTTCCATTGCAGGCGCTGCACCTGCCAGACGCCCAGACCGCAGAGGAGGACGAATGCCAGAACAGCCACGATGGTGAGGCCGAACGGAAAGCGGGGGCGTGGCGTCTCAGTCGTCATTGCCCGCCTGCCCCGCCTTGTTGCGCATCTGCAGGGCGATCATCACGCCCTTGCCCGGCCGCATCAGCCCGAGCGACAGCGTCAGGACCAATGGCAGGGCCACAACCAGCATGGCCCATATTGGCGGATTGTACGCGACCTGAATGAACAGGGCCCCGAACACCACGATCCCGCCGGCGATCTGCATGATGAAGATGGCGGCCCCGTCTCCGGTGTTCATCCGTGTGAAGTCGAAGCCGCAGACCGCGCAACGCTCGACTACCTTCAGGAATCCCGCGAACAGCGGGCCCTTGCCGCAGTTGGGACAACGACAGAGAAGTCCGGCGCGGATCGGGTTGATCCGCCCGACCCCCTCGAGCAAAGAGGCGCGGGACTGTTCGTCCCGCGCCGGTTTGAGATCATGCCCTGAGGGGCCGTCCGTCACCCGTAGGTGACGTAGACAAAGGCGAACAGGAACAGCCAGACTACGTCCACGAAATGCCAGTACCAGGCGGCGGCCTCGAAGCCGAAATGCTTCTCCGGCGACATCTGGCCGGCCATCAGACGCAGCAGGCAGACCAGCAGGAAGATGGTGCCCAGCAGGACGTGGAAACCGTGGAAGCCCGTCGCCATGAAGAAGATCGAGCCGTACAGACCGGAGTTTGCCGCTTCCGCGTTGAAGAACAGATTCTCGTGCAGAATGTGATAGTATTCATAGACTTGCACTGCGGAGAACAGTGCACCCAGGACGACGGTGATGGCCAGGCCGATCTTGGCCGCCTTGCGATCGCCGACTTGTAGCGCGTGGTGCGCCCAGGTGACCGTGGTGCCGGACAGCAGCAGGATCACGGTATTCAGCAGCGGCAACTGCCACGCGTCCAGGGTCTCGATGCCCTTGGGCGGCCAGGTCGACCAGGCCTTGGCGGTATCGGCCCAGCCGCTGATTTCGGGAATATGCGCGCGGGCTTCGTTGAACACCGCCATCTCGAAGAATATCCAGAAGAAGGCCGCGAAGAACATGATCTCCGACACGATGAACAGCATCATGCCATAGCGCAGACCGATGGAGACGACCGGCGTGTGATCGCCCGCCTTGCTCTCGTTGATCACATCGGCCCACCAGCCAAATGCCGCCATCAACACGCCGGCCAGGCCGGCGAAGAACAGGGCCTTGTCACCCTTGGCCAGCAGGGCGCTGGCGACCGACATGGCGGCGTCCGGATCGACGGTGACCAGGCCCTTCATCCAGACGACCGCCCCCACCATCATCAGCGTGGTCGCAACCGAGGCAATCAGCGGCCATGGGCTGGGGTTCACCAGGTGATAGTCGTGGTGCGGAGCGGCGTGGGCGTCGGCCATCAGGGTCTCTTGAAACAGTCGATAGTCGTTGGGCGCAGGCTATAGCCTCGGCTATCCGGACGCGCCAGAGCTTTGGATAAATGGCGCAGAACCGTCGTTTGCGGCCTGATCGAAATCCTCGGTCGGATAGAAGGTGTAGCTGAGCGTGATTTCGCGCACACCCCGGCTTTCGGCATCGGTCGCGAGTTCGGGCGCGACAAAATACTGCACGGGGAATTTCCGGGTCTCGCCGGGCGCGATCGTCTGCCCCTCGAAGCAGAAACACTGCAGCTTCTGGAAATACGGACCCGTCCGCTCGGGCACGACATTGTAGGCGGCCTTGGCGTGGATCGGCTGGTCCGAGGTGTTGGTCACGTCGAAATAGGCGATGCCCGTCTCGCCGATGCGCACCCGCTGGCTGACCTGTTCGGCGCGGAAAGTCATCGGCAGGTCGCGCACATTGGTGTCGAAGCGGATCAGCACGGTCTCATCCAGGATCGTGTCCGGTGCCTTCTCGGCCCTGCGGACTGTCCCGTCGAAGCCGGTGACCTGACAGAACATCCGGTACAGGGGCACGGCCGCGAAGGCCGCGCCGGTCATGCCCATGACGCCCAGGGCACAGGCGATGGCAATGGCGTTTCGGGACATCTTCATCCGGCGTACCCCACCGGCTGACCTGCCGCGATCGCTTCCTTGCGGGTGTCGATATTGCGCTTGAGGTTCAGCACCGTCACGCCGAACACCAGCACGATGAAGGCCACCAGAACTCCGGCGAGTGCCGTATTGCGCTTCTTGCGAGCGAGCAGCTGGTCCGGATTCAGTCGGTTCATGGTCGTTACAGTCCAGGGATGGCGGCGACGCTCTCGACCAGCAGGGCCGCGAACAGCGCCATCAGATACAGGATCGAGAAGGCGAACAGGTTGCGAGCCGGTTTGGCCTCGACGCGAACATCATACAATGCGGCCTCTCGTCCCACGGCCTCCGCCTTGTCGGGCTGGTCCCCGGCGCGACTACGGAACAGGCGCACGGTCAGGAACAGGAATCCCAGGCCACCGATGATCGAGACGGCCAGATACAACAGGCCACCCAGGCCGGTCAGGCCCGGCGCGACGGCCACCGGCACGAACACCAGCGTGTAGAGCAGTATCTGCAGCCGGGTGCTTCTCGCCCCCCGCACCACCGGCATCATCGGAATGCCCGCCTTGGCGTAGTCCCCGGCGGAATACAGCGCCAGGGCCCAGCTGTGCGGCGGGGTCCACAGGAAGATGATCGCGAACAGCAGCCAGGCCTGCCATGGGGCCTGGCCGGTCGCGGCGGCCCAGCCGATCACCGGCGGAAACGCACCGGCCGCGCCGCCGATGACGATGTTCTGGGGCGTCCGCCGCTTCAGCAGCAGGGTGTAGAAGGCGGCGTAATAGACGATGGTCAGCAGCAGCAGGCCCCCGGCCAGCCAGTTGGTCGTCATGCCCAGCAGCATGACCGAGAAGACCGACAGGATGACGCCGAAGGTCATGGCGTCGTTCTTGTTGACCCGGCCCGCCGCCACCGGCCGTCCGCGCGTACGCCGCATCAGGGCGTCGGTCTCGCCCTCCATCGCCATGTTCAGCGCCCCCGCCGCCCCGGCCCCGACGGCGATGCACAGGATGGCGATGGCGGAGGAGATCCAGTCGAGGTCTCCGCCCGCGACGACCAGTCCGGTCACGGCGGTGAAGATCACCAGCGACATCACGCGCGGCTTCAGCAGCTGGAAGAAGTCTTCCGGCTGGGCGGTGGAGATCGAAGAGGGGATGTCGGTCATCCCGCTACCTACACTTCCGCACGCGTCTCGTCAGGGCCTTTGAGCGACTCTGGTGGCTGAGCGTTATTCGAGACGCAGCGACAGAGCCAGCCGGCAATCGTCTTGCGCACATCCGGGCGGGTTTTCTGCGGAGCTCGACGCGGCTGTGACGTGAGCAACCCTGCCCGTCGTCTGGGCCGCGGTCGCCACGCTCACGAAAAGAGGGGCGAACGGGGAGTCCATCGGCACAGCGAAATAGACGATCACGGTCAGTCCGAATGCCTGCGGCTGTTGTAGCGTAACGTCATATGACGGTTCTGCTGCGGCCACCTGCTTCTCGCACAGGAGGTGCGCACGATCCTGGAAGACCGACACATCCCGCACTATGCACGCCTTGTGAATCTCCTGAGCGGAGGCGGCACCGGCGGTCCCCAGCAAAGCGGCGACCGCGATCAATCCTATCCGAATGCGCATGTCGTCGCCTCTCCATACGGTGGATATGGCGAAGAGCACTATAAGAGGACAAAACCGGTGTCTAGTGCCCGTCGTCCTTGACCACCGGCAGCTGGTTGAACTGGTGATGCGGCGGCGGCGAGGACAGGGTCCACTCCAGTGTCGTGGCACCTTCGCCCCACGGATTGTCCACGCCCTTGCGACGGCGGATGGCGGACTCGGCCAGCATGACCAGGAACACCAGCACACCGACCGATGTGATCGCATAGCCCACCGACGACACGTAGTTCCAGTAGGCAAAGCCGTCAGCGTAATCGACGTAACGGCGCGGCATGCCCTGCAAGCCGAGGAAATGCTGCGGGAAGAACACGATGTTCACGCCCACGAACATGATCCAGAAGTGCAGGCAGCCGAGGAATTCGTTGTACTTCACCCCGAACATTTTTTCGTACCAGTAGTAGAAGCCGCCGAAGATCGCGAAGACGGCACCCAGCGACAGCACATAGTGGAAATGGGCCACGACGTAATAGGTGTCGTGCAGGGTGTAGTCGATGCCGGCGTTGGCCAGGACCACGCCGGTCACGCCGCCGAGGGTGAACAGGAAGATGAAGCCAATCGCCCACAGCATCGGCGTCTTGAAGCTGATCGAGCCGCCCCACATGGTGGCGATCCAGCTGAAGATCTTCACCCCCGTCGGCACCGCGATGATCATGGTCGCGGCGATGAAATAGGCGCGCAGGTTCACGCTCATGCCGACCGTGTACATGTGGTGGGCCCACACGATGAAGCCGACGAAGCCGATGGCAACCATGGCATAGGCCATGGCGAGATAGCCGAAGATCGGCTTCTTCGAGAAGGTCGAGACGATGTGGCTGACGATGCCGAAGCCCGGCAGGATCAGGATGTAGACCTCGGGGTGGCCGAAGAACCAGAACAGGTGCTGGAACATCACCGGATCACCGCCCCCGGCCGGGTCAAAGAACGTGGTGCCGAAATTCCGGTCGGTCAGCAGCATGGTGATGGCCCCGGCGAGGACCGGCAGCGACAGCAACAGCAGGAAGGCCGTGACCAGCACCGACCAGGCGAACAGCGGCATCCGGTGCAACGTCATGCCCGGTGCCCGCATGTTGAAGATGGTGGTGATGAAGTTGATCGCGCCGAGGATCGAGCTGGCACCCGCCACGTGCAGCGAGAAGATCGCCAGATCCATCGCCGGGCCGGTGTGGCCCTTGGTCGACAGAGGCGGATAGATGGTCCAGCCGCCGCCGAAGCCGCGCCCCGGACCGCCGTCGACGAACATCGACAGGCACAGCAGGATCCAGGCGGCGACCAGCAGCCAGAACGAGATATTGTTCATCCGCGGGAAGGCCATGTCCGGCGCGCCGATCATGATCGGCACGAACCAGTTGCCAAAGCCGCCGATCATCGCGGGCATGACCATGAAAAAGATCATGATCAGGGCGTGGGCGGTGACGGTGACGTTGTAGCCGTGGTTCGAAGCCTCGACGAGGCCGAGTTTGTCGACCAGGCCACCCTGGACGAAATACTGGATGCCCGGTTCTGCCAGCTCGAGGCGGATCAGGCCGGACAGCGCGCCGCCGACCAGGCCCGCCATGATGGCGAACAGCAGGTAGAGCGTGCCGATGTCCTTGTGGTTGGTCGACAGGAACCAGCGGGTGAAGAAACCCGGCTTGTGGTCGTGATCGTCATGACCGTCGTGGTCATGGGCGAGGTTTTCGGCTGCGGTGGCCATGATCTGTGGGCTCTCGCGTATCGTTACTGAGCCGCCGGGGCCGCGGCGGAAGCCGGGACGGAGGCAGCGGGTTGGGCAGCGGCGGCGGCGACCGTCGGGGTGGTGGTCGGGGCGGCGATGGCGACTTCGGACACCGTCGGAGCGCCGGTGGTGCCGGCGGCAACCTGGGCGGCGGTGCCGCCCGGGGCCTGTTCCGGGGTCTTCGGCGTCATTGACCCGCCTTTGGAGGCGACCCAGGTTTCGAACTCGGCCTGGGTGACGACGTTGATCTGGATCGGCATGAAGGCGTGTTCGGTTCCGCAAAGTTCCGAGCATTGGCCGTAGTAGACGCCGACGCGGTCGGCGCGGAACCAGGTCTCGTTGACCCGGCCGGGGACGGCGTCGGTCTTGAGCCCGAAAGCCGGCAGGGCAAAGGCATGGATGACGTCGGCGGCGGTGACCAGCACGCGGACCGTCTTGCCGACCGGCACGACGATCGGCTCGTCGGCGGCCAGGCGGTACAGGCTGTGCGGCATGCCGCGCGACGCGATCTCGTCCTCCGGCAACATGCTGGAGACGTATTCGGCGATGCCCTGGTCCGGGTACTCATAGGCCCAGTTCCATTGGTTGCCGGTCGCCTTGACGGTGAGATCCGGCGTCGGCATGTCGTGATAGGCAAACAGCAGGCGGAACGAAAACAGCGAGATAAAGACCAGGATCAGCACCGGCAGGACCGTCCATACGACCTCGACCAGGGTGTTGTGGCTCCATTTGGCCGGAACCGGGTTGGCCTTCTTGTTGTAGCGGATGCAGATCCACACGATCAGGCCCAGCACCAGCAGGGTGATGCCGGTGATGATCGGCATCAGGATGATGTCGTGGAAGAAGGTCGCCTGAACCTTCAGCGGCGAGGCCGACGGCTGCAGGCCGATGTTGCCGTCGGTCGGCTGACCCATCAGGGCCTGCGCCCACGTCGGCGTGGCGGAGAAAACGGCCAGGCACAGGGCGGTGAAGCCACCGCCGATTGACGCCCGGGCCCGCGTGCCCATCCCCATGCGAAACATCCTCATATTACCGTTTCGTCGCAAACGCCTGCGAGAGAATCGCAAGCAGTCGCCCGGACTCAAAGCCCGCAGCGGTTCTTGGCGCGGTGCATATCGCCCTGTCTGACGCTTGCCAAGCGATCAGCACGAGATTGCGGGCGGCTGCGGCCATCGGTCCCCGGATTAAATCGCCGTCATGTTATGACAGCTACCTTGCGTCACCAGATACCTTGCGATACATATTGGACATCAACGGAGAGAGCCAGGTGCCCGAAACCATCGAGATACAGCTGAAGAAGGGGGTGTTGACGCTCTGCGTCCTGGCGCTCCTCAACCGGCACGATAGTTATGCCTATGAGATCGCCTCGATCCTGTCGGGCGCGATCGACATGGGGGAAGGCACGATCTACCCGCTGATGCGGCGGATGCAGTCCGACGGACAGGTCGAGACCTATATGGTCGAATCGACGTCCGGACCGTCGCGCAAATATTATCGCCTGACCGACGGCGGCCGCGCCGCCCTCAAAGCCCAGACGGCCGAGTGGCGGGCCTTCGCCCGCGCGGTCGAATCCGTTCTCGACGGTGCGGTGCCTGCCGCCGCGCCCGCCGTTAAAAATGCCGACAAGGGAGCTGAACTATGACACGCGCCGATTTCATGGGCCGTTTGCGCCGCGGCCTGGTCGGCATGCCGACCGCCGCCGCCGCCGACATCGCCTCGGACTATGAGACCCATTTCGAGGACGGTGCCGCCGCTGGACGCTCGGAAGCCGAGGTCGCGGCCGCCCTGGGCGATCCCGACCGCCTGGCCCGTGAACTGCGTGCCGAAGCCGGTGCCCAGCGCTGGCATCAGGAGAAAAACCCCTCGGCCGCCGCCGCGGCCGTGTTCGCGGTCCTGGGTCTGGGCGCGATCGACCTTTTGATCCTGCTGCCCATCTTCATGAGCGTGGTCGGCGTCCTGTTCGGCTTCTTCATGGCCGCCATCGGCCTGTTCATCGGCGGGGGCGTGGTCATGATCGGCGGTCCGCTCGCGGGCTTCCCCGGCGGAGTCATGACGGCCATCCTCGGCGGGCTCGGCCTTATGGCCGGTGCCACTGCGCTCGGAGCCCTGACCGCCGTCGCCACCATCCTGCTGGTCAACGCGACCGTCTGGTACGCGCGCCTGCACTATCGCCTGCTGAAGCCGGCGCTCGAACCCCAAGCTCAGGTCCAGGGAGGACTGACATGATCCGCACGCTTCTGATCATCACGGGTGCCGGTCTGGTGCTCTGCATCGCCACCCTGTCCGGCGCGGCCGCCATCGGCGGCAACGACCTGGCACGCCAAGGCTGGACCTGGACCTTTCCCGACGACGGCGAAAACCGCACCGTCCATTTCCAGCGCGGCGACGACGGTCCGCCCGTCACCCGCAACCTGACCTGGACCGGCGGTGACCGGCTGACGGTCGAGGTCCCCGGCGAGGTGGTCTACATGCAGGGCGATACGCCCTCGGTCGTGGTCACGGGCCAGAAGTCGATGGTCGACCGCGTCACCCTGGTCGACGGCCGGCTGACGTGGACCGGCACGGACGAGCAAACCAACCAGATCGTATTCGGCTGGAACGTCCACGACCGCATGCGGGTGATCATCACCGCTCCGTCGGTGAAGGCCTTCGACCTGGAAAGCTCGGCCGACCTGTCGATCCGCGCCTATGACCAGCCAACCTTCGCCCTGAAGGTCTCGGGTTCGGGTGATGTCGACGCGGCCGGCCAGACGCAGACGGCGACCATGGATATCTCGGGGTCCGGGGATTCAGATCTGTCGGCGCTTCGGACCAGCGACGCCAGCGTTGACACGTCCGGCTCGGGCAACGTTCGCCTCGGCCCCACCGGCGCGGCGCGGATCGACATCTCCGGGTCCGGCGACGTCGATCTGACCCGTCGTCCGGCCTCGCTCAACCAGAACATCTCCGGTTCCGGTGAGGTGCGTCAGGAATAAAGCGCCTCATCCCCCCTCCTCCCCCTGCCAACGGGGAGGAGGACGGTGACGCGGGACGCCGGACACCCTATTTGTCACGCCATGACCGTCCTCGTATCGTCTCCCGCCATCCTCGACAGCGCCGACATCGGTGCCGACGAAGCCCTCTCCATTCTGCAAGGGGCCCTCAAAGGGGCCGACGACGGGGAACTGTTCCTCGAACGGTCGGAGCTCGAATCGCTGGTCTTCGACGACGGCCGGCTGAAATCCGCCGCCTATGACGCCAGCGAGGGCTTCGGCCTGCGGGTCGTGGCTGGCGAGACCGCCGGCTATGCCCACGCCAACGAGATCAGCGGCCCCGCCATTCGGCGCGCCGCCGACAGCGCTTCGCTGGCAAAATCCGGCCATGCCGGCATCACCGCCGAGGCCCCGAGCGCCACCAACCAGCAGCTTTACGACGCGATCGACCCCCTCGCCTCGCCCGCCTTTTCCGACAAGATCGCCCTGCTGTCCGAGATCGACGCCTGGGCCCGCGCCCGCGATCCGCGCGTGGTGCAGGTCTCGGCCAGCCTGATCGGCGAGCGTCGCCAGATCGAGATCCTGCGCGGCGACGGCCGGCTGGTGCGCGACATGCGACCGCTGGTGCGGATGAACGTCTCCATCACCGTCGAGAAGGACGGCAAGCGCGAAAGCGCCTCGGCCGGGGCCGGCGGCCGCGCCGGCTTCGAGACCTGGATCGCCCCCGACCGCTGGCAGGAACAGGTCGACGAGGCCCTGCGTCAGGCGCTGGTCAATCTGGAGGCCGTTGACTGCCCGGCCGGAGAGATGGACGTGGTTCTGGGTGCCGGCTGGCCCGGCGTGCTCCTGCACGAGGCCATCGGCCACGGCTTCGAAGGCGATTTCCACCGCAAGGGATCATCGGTCTTCTCGGGCATGATGGGAAAGCGGGTGGCCGCGCCGGGTGTCACCGTGGTCGACGACGGCTCGATCGCCGGACGCCGCGGGTCGCTGTCGGTCGATGACGAGGGCACCCCGACCTCACGCACCGTGCTGATCGAGGACGGCATCATGGTCGGGCTGATGCACGACCGGCTCTCGGCGCGACAACTGGGCGCGCGCGCCACCGGCAACGGGCGGCGCCAGTCGTTCGCCCACATGCCGATGCCGCGCATGACCAACACTTTCATGGAGGGCGGCACGGACAAACAGGCCGACATGATCGCCTCGACCAAGCGCGGTCTCTATGCGGCCAATTTCGGCGGCGGGCAGGTCGACATCACCAACGGCAAATTCGTCTTCCAGTGCACCGAGGCCTATCTGATCGAGGACGGCAGGATCACCGCCCCGGTGCGCGGTGCCACCCTGATCGGCGACGGGGCAACGGCCCTGCAACGGGTGCAGATGATCGGCGACGACTTCGCCTTCGACCCGGGAGTCGGCGTCTGCGGCAAGGGCGGCCAGGGTGTCCCGGTCGGCATCGGCCAGCCCAGCCTGAAGATCACCGGCCTGACGGTCGGCGGGACGGCGGTCTGATACGCCCTGAAACGGTCCAACCTGCGTCCGCTTTTGACGCAGGGGCGTGGCACGCTGGGCTCGGTCTTTGACATCTTCGCCTGACGGGCGGCACCGTTCGCCGCATCCGGATTTTAGACGATTCAGACGATTCAGACCCGGTTTTCGTCCGAACGAGAGTCTGAAATGCCCCGGCCATCGCCTCGGATTACCGGGGCGGGTTCGCCTTCCAGTCCGGCCCACGCACCTCGAACCCCTGCGCTTCCAGCCCGTCCAGAACCCCGCCCGGCTCTGCGAGCAGGCGCAGCGGGGCCACCGCAAGCGTTACGCCCGGCTGGTCCAGTGCGTCCGCCAGCGCCGTCAGCCACTGGGTCCTGAGTTGCGGCCCGATCTCCGGATCGCCCCAAGGCCAGCACTGTCCCAGCGCGGCGTCCAGCGGATTGGCGATCACCTCGGGAACCCGCAGGCCTCGCCAGTCCTCGGCACGATCGGTAAATGTGGTCGGTCCCGCTTCCGCAGCCGCGACCGCCGCGGCGATACAGGGGGCGGATGCCGCAGGCGAGGCGGTGATCAGGTCATCGACCAGCTCGTCACCCCGAACGAAACCGACGGACTCGCCCTGGATGCGGGCCCCGCGTGCGGCGCGCCTCACCACGTCGTCGACGTCCCGGCCGCCGCGTCGGAAGCCGGCCTTGTCCTGAAGCAGATCGAACTGCATCAGGAAGAATCCCTGGACACGCCAGTCGTCGCTGCGCTCGTCAGCCATCACAGCTTCGAGCCGGGCCTGGGTTTCGGCGGGCAGCCAGTCGGCCGTCGTGGTGCCTTCCGGCAAGCGCGTAATCGATCGGGCACGGAAGATCAGGCGGATGATGTCGGCGGGCGATACGCGACCCTCGGGCGGATAGAGAATCCTGTCCGCACGCGCCGTCGCGGCCTCCAGTCCGGTCGGGCTCCATTCGAAGTCGCGCGGCAACCCCCGGATGGCGCCGACCAGGATCAGCGACCGGCCTCCCCGGCTGACCTCCCAGATCGGCGTCTGGGACCGCCGCGCGACGACGATAATGTCGTCCAGCGTCGTCTCCTCGAGCTGGGGCGTCTGGGCCAGAACGGTTGCCGGGGCCGTCACTCCGGCCAGAAGGGCAAAAGCGAACAGACCAAGTACGAAATATTTCACAGTTATACCTTCTTCAACTTTGCGCTTCGTGTAACGGCAAGACTAAATTGGGCCACAATCGTAACATCTCTGTAATGATGTCTCAGGTTTAATGTACCTGTCTGTCTTGTAACTGGAGACGACCGCGACAGACAGCCACACCGCTCGTCACACGACGAGGGGAATCCTGCAATGACCAAGACCATTCTGCTGGCGACCACGGCGCTCCTGCTCACCGCCGGTGCCGCGTCGGCCCAGACGCCCGGCACGCAGCAAGCCGCGCCGCAGGCCGACGCGAGCCAGCAGGGCATTCTGGTCTTCAGGCCTGAATTTTTCGCCGACCAACGTCCCAACACGGCGCAGGATATGGTGGGCCGGATTCCGGGCTTCAACGTCGTCGATGGCGACGGAAGCCGCGGTTTCGAGGGCTCGGTCGGCAACGTCCTGGTCAACGGGTCGCGGTCGGCCTCCAAGAACGATACGGGATCGGCCGTCCTCTCGCGCACCCTGGCCAGCCAGGTCGAGCGCATCGAACTGGTCCGTGGCGGCGCACCGGGCATCGACATGCAGGGCTTCGCGGTCGTCGTGAACGTCATCACCCGGACCGAGTCCAGCCGGCAGTCGATCCTCACCCTGAGCGGCAACATTTTCGCGGGTGGCCGAGACCTGTTCGGGGGTTCCTGGCAGTTCACCGCCAAGGAGGGCGAACGGACCTGGGGCGTGACCCTGAGCGACGGAATTTCGATGAGCGACGCCGACGGCGTGGGCCCGGTGATCCGCCGCGACGCAGGTGGAGTCATCATCCGCCAGGAGGATTTCTTCAACAACCAGTTCGGCGGCAACACGTCGATACGGGGCAATTTCGCCACGCCTTTGATGGGTGGCAAGGTCGACTTGACGGCCCGCTACGGCGTCAACGACTACCACAGCATCAATCTGCAAACCTCACTCACGACACTGCGAGAAAACCTGTTCGCCAACGACGGTTCCGGTGGCGAGTTCGGCGTCGTCTTTACCCGCCCGCTGAGCGCTCGCATGAATTTGGAAACCCGGTTCATCCACCAGTCCAACGATTTCGATAACGTCTCAACCTCGCGGACCCGCATCAGCGGCGTCGACAGCCCCGAACAGCGCTTTATCTCCGAAGGCAACGAGTCAGAGACCATCGCGCGCGCCCTGGTGCGCTTCGAACGCTCGCCCGCCCTGACCTTCGAGGGCGGCGGCGAGGTCGCCTACAACAGGCTGGAAACCGAACAGGCGTTCACTGTCGGCGGCGTCCCGGTCCCGCTGCCTTCCACGTCGGTCACGGTCGAGGAAACGCGAGGCGAGGCGTTCGGCAAGGCGACCTGGCGCATTCGTCCGACCATAACCCTGGAAGGCGGCCTGCGGATGGAGGCCTCGACGATCACCCAGTCGGGGGACGCCGATCAGGAGAAGAGCTTCTTCTTCGCCAAGCCCCGCGTACTGGTGACCTGGACGCCCATGGCCAACAATCAGATCCGGTTCCGCTTCGAACGCGAACTGGGCCAGCTTGATTTCGACGACTTCGCCGCCTCGTCGAATCTGGACGAGGAGAATGTGCTGGGCGGCAACGTCGACCTGGAGCCGGAACAACGCTGGATCACCGAGGCGACCTATGAGCGGCGCTTCTGGACCGACGGCATCGTCAGCGTCGGCCTGCGCCACGACAAGATCGTCGACGCCATCGACGTGATCCCGCTGGACGGCGGCCTGTCGGCGGTCGGCAACATCGGCGACGGCACGCTGGATCAACTGGCACTGAACATTCTGGTTCCGACGGACCGGTTCGGCTGGACGGGCGGACGGGTGGGCTTCCGCAACACCTGGAGTCACACCGAGGTCACCGACCCGACAACCGGCGAGGCCCGCGCCGTATCCGGCGTGCGACCGTCGCAGGCCACCTTCACGATCGCCCAGGACATCGCCTCATGGAAACTTCAATGGGGAGGTGCCTACGTCGCCAAGCTGAGCCAGACGAGATTTGATCCGGACCAGACCTCGGGCTTCCGTGGCGCGGACCGGCTTGAGTTCTGGGCCGAGTACAAGCCGACCGCCACCCTGTCGCTGCGCGCCCAGATCAACCTCTGGGACGATTTCGAGGTTCAGCGCACGGTCTTCGCAAACCGCACCCCGGCCCGACCGATCGCCTTCGTCGAAAACCGCATTATCGACCCCCGGACCTTCGTCTCGTTGCGGCTTCGCAAGACGTTCTGACGAGACGCGGCACGGTTCATCAAAACATGAAAGGCCATCTGAAAAAGGCGTTTCGACGTCCTCTCAACTGTCGTGCGCTTCCCCCGCGCACGAAAAAGGGCGGAGCCGCGAGGCCCCGCCCTTTCTGTTGCCGTCCGCGGGCTGGATCAGCCGGCCGTGCTGGTTCCGGGACGGGCGACATTGCCGTCTTCCTGACCGCGGTCGGTTGCGGTCGGACCGGGGTGGTTGCCGGCGTCATTGGCACCGTGAGACCAGCCCTTGATGAGGAAGCTGATCAGGATGAAGAACACGCCGATGGCGATACCGCCCCAGCCCAGCTTCTCGAAGATATCGAGCGAGGTGCGAAGCGCCAGACCGGGGTCCAGCACCTGACCGCCGACCGTCTCGGTGCCGGCCAGGCCGGCGATCCAGCCGCCGACGAACTGGGCGATGGAGCTGGCCAGGAACCAGACGGCCATCATAAAGCTGACGACCGAGGGCATGGACAGTTTGGTGATCTCCGACAGGCCGACCGGTGACAGGAACAGCTCGCCCAAGGTGTGGAACAGATAGAGTAGCGCCAGAAGTATGATCGGCATCTGGAAGGCTGAATCCGTCATGGACGCGCCCCAGACCACGACCATGAAGCCGAGTCCGACCTGGATAATGCCCAGACCGAACTTCATCACCGGGTTCGGGTCCATCTTGCGCTTGGCCAGGAAGGCCCACAGCGCGGCCATGATGGGCGCGAGGATCAGGATGAAGCCCGCATTGAACGACTGGGTCTGCGCCGCCGTGATGGTCGCGTCGACCCAGAAGCCGGTGGGCGTGGCAATGCCCGCGGCCGCCAGCTGGGCCGGCGTGCCCACCGTGACGCCCAGCAACTGGAACGCCGTCGGGGTCAGGCTCAAATCGACGTTCCGGTCCGCGAACAGGTTGAGCGACGTGCCCGCCTGCTCGAACAGGGTGAAAAAGACCACCGACCCGAAAATCAGCACGACCGCCAGCATCATCCGTTCGCGCTGCGCCTTGGTCTGGCACACCTTGATGATGACGTAGAGGATGAACAGCAGTGAGGCGATGGTGGCGGCCGTCAGGACCGAGCCCACCAAAGCGTTCCGCTGGACCAGCAGCCAGATCAGACCGACGCCGAGGGTGCCCAGCAGATAGATCGACCATTCGCGGTTCAGTGGGCCGAGGAAAGGCTTCTTGAGGGCCGCAGGGTTCGGCGGTTCGCCATGGCCTTCCAGCAGGGGCTTGCCCAGCATGAACACCACCCAGCCCAAAGCCATGCCGATGCCGGCCAGGCCGAAGCCTGCCCACCATCCGACCGTCTGACCCAGATAACCGCACAGCACTGCGGCCCAGAAGGCTCCGAGGTTGATGCCGTAATAGTAGAGGGTGAAGCCGGAATCCCGCCGTGGGTCGCCCTGCGGATAGAGCTGTCCGACGATGGTCGAGATGTTCGGCTTGAGGAAGCCTACGCCCATGATGATCAGCGACACCGCCACGTAGAAGACGTTGACACCCATCAGGTCGCGCGTCTGGGCCATGACGTACGACCCTTCCGCCAGGGTGGCGGGTAGCGGTGACGCCGCGGGCATGCCGGCCACGGCGAGGCCGCCGCCTTCAGCTGGTCCAAAGGCGTATTTCTGGCCGTCGACGACGATGTTGACGTCACGGTCGGAACCCCGGCCCTCGGCCGAGATTTCATAACTCTGACCGGCGTAGGTCAGGGTTTCCGTGGCGGGCCTGCCCTCGAAGGCCATCAGGCCGTGACCGGCGACCAGCAACAGGGCACCGAACGCAATGGCCTTGCGCGTGCCGATGAAGCGGTCAGCGAGGATTCCGCCGACCAGAGGCAACAGATACACCAGCGAGGTGTAGGATCCGTAGATCGAGCCCGCCTTGGCGTCATCGAACAGGAAATGCTGGGTCAGGAAGAAGATCAGGATGCCGCGCATGCCATAGTAGGAGAACCGCTCCCACATCTCGGCGAAGAACAGAATGATCAGACCGCGCGGGTGACCCTTCAGAATCTGCAACAGCACCGGAATGCCGGTGGCGAAAGTAATGATCAGCCCCAGGATGATAACGATGTTCATGGCCGGGCTCCTGTGTCTTCGCGGGCTTCAAACCCGATGCGCGCCGTAGCCGCGTCCCCTGCGTCCGTCGTAGTCAACGGCTCACTCCCTTGTTGCTGCGCCCCACCTGACGCGCGAATGGCGCATAACCAGCACGGTGAGCAAGACCGGACAAGCGTTAAGGGTAAATATGCTGCACGGTGGTGCCCGGCGCGGCGCAACGGCACGATGTGCGGATTCTCAAGTGAGTTAATTGATGGATTCGACGCGACGGTCAGCTTTGATGGCGATGGGCGGGGCGGCGGCGCTCACAGCCTGCGGTCGACCGATGACCCGATCCGACCGCGACGTGATCGCCGCGGGGCAACCGGCGGCCCTGCTGATCTGGGCGGTGGCGCGCGACCGACTGGCCGGCTGGCCCCGCAAGCCCGGGCCCGAGGTGCTGACCGGCCTGCCTGCTGCAGCCGCAAGTCTGCCTGAGTTGGGAAGTCTGTCCGGTGTCGGGCGGTCAGCCAATCTGGAGGCCCTGGCCGCCCTCAAGCCCCGCATCGTGATCGACTATGGCGACACCGATGCCAAAAACCACGCCATGGGCGACCGCATGAAAGACCGGCTGAAAGTCGAGTGGCGGCTGATCGACGGTGCCCTCAACCGCATTCCCGAGGCGATCCATGAGGCTGCGCGCCTGCTCGACGCGGAAGAGTCCGCCAGGGCGCTGGTGGACGCCGCCGCCTCCGTGCTGGCGGATTGGGACCGCGTTCAGGCCGGCCCCGGCTTCTACTACGCCCGGGGGGCGGACGGGCTGGAAACCAGCTTCCGCGGGGCCCTCGCCACCGAGGTACTGGAGGGCGCGGGCTGGACCAATCTCGCCGAAGGATCGCGCGACATCGGCCGGGTGACCCAGGAACAGGTCGCGGGCTGGGATCCCGAGGTTCTCGTTACCCTCGACCGCAGGTTCGCCGAGGCGGCCCGCGCCGACCCGGTCTGGCGGACACGGCGCGACGGCGGCCGTCGCCGGCTGCTGCTGGTGCCGGACCTGCCGTTCGGCTGGATTGACCGCCCCCCTTCGATCAACCGGCTGTTGGGCTGTGCCTGGCTGGCGGATCCCGGGGGCTCCACCATGACGATCGGCGCGCTCAGCCGTCGCATTTACGGAATGGCACCGGCCGAGATTCCCCAGCCGCGATGGGTCTGGTGAGCGGGCTCAAAGCCGCTCTCCCGGGCGTGGGGCTGGCGCTCGTGGCCCTCGCGGCGGCGATGTTCGTGATGTCGACCGGTCCGCTCGCCAGCCCGCCGGCCGCCCTGTTTGCAGCCTTGTTCGGCCGGGGCTCGCCCGACGCCGAACTGGCTCTCGCCCTGCGCGGTCCGCGCCTGCTGACGGCTCTGACGTGCGGCGCGGCCCTGGCCGGCGCAGGTGCGGGATTCCAGATCCTGTTCCGCAATCCGCTCGCGGCCCCCGACTTGCTGGGCGTCTCGTCCGGGGCCGGCCTCGGCGCGGCCGTGGCCCTGCTGGCGGGAGCCGGTGCCGCCCTGGTTCAGGGCGCGGCCTTCGCCGGAGGTCTGGTGGTGGGCGGCCTCGCCCTCGGTTGCGCCGCCCTGACCCGTAGCGGCGACGGCCGGCTGGCCCTGATCCTGTGCGGCGTGGTCGCGGGGGCCCTCGCCTCGGCGGGACTCGGCCTCGTGGTGATCGTCGCGGAGCCCTATTCCCAGCTACCCGCCATCACCTACTGGCTGCTGGGCTCTTTCACTCGCGCGACCCTGGCCGAGGCCCTGTTCGCTCTGACGCCCGTCGTCCTCGGCGCGGCCACCCTGCTTTGGCTCGGCTTTCGACTGGACGTCCTGTCGCTGGGCGATGAGCAGGCGCGGTCGCTGGGCCTGCCCGCGCGCCGCCTGCGCCTGGTCGCCCTGGCCGCCGCCGCGCTGATGACCTCGGCGGCCGTCGCCCTGGCGGGCGTGGTCGGCTGGATCGGACTGCTGGCACCCCATGCCGCGCGCCTGATCGTCGGCGAGCGGGCCGGGCAGTTGATCCCGGCTTCGATGGCGATCGGGGCCCTGTTTGCCCTCGTCATCGACCGACTGGCCACCGCCTTCGGCCCGGCCGAGATTCCGGTCGGCCTGCTGTCCGCCGCCATCGGTGCCCCCGCCTTCCTGCTGCTGTTTGTCCTGTCGTCGAGGCGGTCATGAGCGATTTGCTGCTCGAGGGACTGGTGGCCGGACGCCCGGACCGGCGAGGCAAGGGGTTCCGCCTGCCGCCGCTGGACCAGACGATTTCGCCCGGCGAGATCGTCGCCCTGATCGGCCCGAACGGAGCAGGCAAGACGACGCTGCTGAAGACCCTCGCGGGTCTGCTGGTGCCGCTGTCGGGATCCGTCGCCCGACCCCGGGCTGCCTATCTGCCGCCGCCCGGCGCGGTCGGAGCCGGGTTCTCCGCCCTGCATGTCACCGCGCTGGGACGCGCTCACCTGCACCGCTGGTCGTCCGGCCTAACGCCTGCGGACCTTGGCGCAGCGCGGGCAGCGCTGGACCGGCTGGACGTCGGCGATCTGGCCGACCGACCCTTCGACCGGCTTTCCAGCGGTCAGCAGCAGCTGATCCTGATCGCCCGCCTGTTGGTCCAGGATGCGCGGCTGTGTCTGCTGGACGAACCGCTGGCCCTGCTGGACCCGGCCCACGCCCAGGCGGTCGAAGCGGCGATCCGGTCGCTGGCGGACGAGGGCCGTATCGTCATCGCCTCGACCCACCATCTGCCCTTCGCCGCCCGCGCAGACCGGGTGCTGGCGCTGGGTCCGGACTGGGCCGAGATGTCCACTCCGTGCAACGCCCTTGCGCCCGACCGCATCCGGGCGCTGTTCGGCGTCGAGGTCGATGGATGTCCGTGCTGCGGTCAGGCCTTGAGTTGATGATGGATCGGGAGGATCAGACCTAAACGAGGTCCGGACGACCCTTGATACGCTCCAACCGCTGGCCGGAATGGCCCATCTGAAGGGTCATCGCTATGAAGTTTTCTTTCATCGACGTCATGCGCGTCTTGATATGACGCATGTCCTCCTTGAGGTTGCCCACCTCGGTCTCCAGACGTCCAAGCTCAGGCCTGAATCTTCTGAAGCATCGGCACAACGATGTCGGTGACCTCGGACATAGGATAATCATAGCTCGAAACAGGGAAAACCGCCAATGAACTCGCGCTGGTTCGCCGCCTTGCCCGCCGCCCTCACCCTGCTGACCCTCCTGACCGGGCCCGCCGTCGCCCAGGAGGCCCCGCGCTGGTCCTTCGCCATCCACGGCGGAGCCGGCGTGATCGAGCGGGCCAGCCTGACGCCGGATCAGGACGTCGCCTATCGCGCCGCCCTGACCCGCGCGCTCGAGGCCGGGTCGGCCGTCCTGGCGAATGGCGGCAGCGCGCTGGACGCCGTACAGGCGGCGATCGAGCTGATGGAGGACGATCCGCTGTTCAACGCCGGGCGCGGCGCGGTCTTCACCGCCGCCGGACGCAACGAACTGGACGCCGCTGTCATGAACGGCGCGGACCTGACCGCCGGTGCCGTCGCCGGCCTGACCACCACCCGCCACCCGATCGCCGCCGCCCGCGCAGTGATGGAGAAATCCCCGCACGTCATGCTGATCGGACAGGGTGCTGACAGCTTCTCCGCCTCGGTCGGGCTGGAACAGGTCGATCCGTCCTTCTTCTTCACCGAGCGCCGCTGGCAGGGCCTCGAGCGCGCGCTGCAAGAGCAGAACCTGCCGATCCCTCAGCGCCCCGCCGGTGCCCCGGGCCCGCACGCCGCGACCCGCCTGCCCGCGCCGCCTCTGAACGAGCGCAAATTCGGCACGGTCGGGGCCGTAGCGCTGGACAGCCAGGACCGACTGGCCGCCGGGACCTCGACCGGCGGCATGACCGCCAAACGCTGGGGCCGGGTCGGAGACGTGCCGGTGATCGGCGCGGGCACCTATGCCTCCAACCGCGACGGCTGTGCCGTATCGGCGACCGGCGATGGGGAATTCTACATCCGCGCCTCGGTCGCCCGCGACATCTGCGCCCGCATTCTTGGGGGTGCCACGGGGCAAGCCGCGGGTCAGGCCGAGGTCGACGACGCCCTGTCGCTCGGCGGATCCGGCGGCGTGATCGTCATGGACACAGCGGGCCAGCCCGCCTTCGCCATGACCACCTCGGGCATGTATCGCGGTGCGGTGTCGTCCAGCGAACCGGCGCGGGTCGCGATCTACGGCGATGAGCCCCTGCTCCCATGAGCAACCCTGACACGCCCGGCGTGATCGCCCCGCCCCCGCTGATCTATCTCGGCTTTCTGCTGGTTGGATGGGGGCTGGCCGAACTCGGCGCGCGGCCCGAGGTCGTCGAGGCCGGTTTCGGACGGCTGGCTGCCGGCTTCGAACTCGAACTTGCCGTCCGGCGAGGCGTGGCGCTGACCCTGATCGTCTTCGGCCTGTTGCTGGACGGGATGGCCGCGGGCCTGTTCCGGCGTCGGGCCACGGCGGTCGAGCCGTGGAAGCCCTCGACCGTTCTGATCATCGAGGGGCCCTATCGCTTCAGCCGCAATCCGATCTACCTCGGCTTCGCCATTACCTACGCCGGCCTGGCCATCGCCATGGACAGCTGGGTGGCGCTGATCCTTCTGGTTCCCTGCTTGTGGGTGGTCGACCGGTTCGTCATTCAACGCGAGGAGCGGTATCTGGCCGCCAAATTCGGGGCCGCCTATGACGCCTACCGCCAGACGGTGCGGCGATGGCTGTGAGCCCTTCGGATCATGGGGACGAACTGTCGGCCATGGCCATCGAGGAGCTGGATCAGGCCTGCGGCCTGATCTGGCCCGAGCTGGTGAAGATCACGCCGTGGGGCGACAGTTTCATCGGCACCGCCCCCTCGGGCCGCGAGGTCGAGATCGAGCGCCGTTACCTTTGGGCCCACGCCCCCGAAGGCGCAATCGCCATCGAGGTCGAGGTGCGCGACCCGGGTGCCCGCACGGAAGCCGAGGCCAGGGCGCTGATCACCCCGCCGCGCTGATCGCTCGCCTCGGCCGCGAATCCGTCGCGCCGTTAACCTTTGTCGTTGCCAAGCCAGACCTTCAGGGCAAGATGCACACCGAACGGTTCACGGCCTTCAAGGGGGAGCAGCATGTCCTACGGCGCAAACTTCGCCAACGCCGACCCGGCCAACGCCCCACTGAATCCGACGATCTTCATCGGTGCCGCGCCCAGCTTCTGGGCCGCGATTCTGTTGGCATTAGCCGCCGCCCTGCTGATTGGCTGGTATTTCGGCCAACGCGCCAGACGTTCTGGTGCCGACGCTGCTCACGCGATCTGGAAGGCGATCCAGGACGCCGTCGGGTCCGCGATGGAGGCTGACGACAATGCCTTAAAGGGTCGGGCCGAGGCCTTGCGAAAGGTGATCGAAGACCGGCTGGGCAAGACCTTGAAACTGTCTGGCGGCCTGTCGGGCTGGATCAAGAAACTGGACGATGCCATCGCGGGTCGGGGACCGGTCCAGCCCGGGAGCCAGAGCAATCAACCACGGCAAGCTTCTGGTGGCGCCGGGGGTGGTGCAGCGCGCGACCCTGATGCCGGTGAATCCGGACAGGGCGGAACTGGAGGAGGCGGCGGAGGCGGAGGCGGAGGCGCTGCTGCGGCGGCAGCGACCAGCGTCACAGTCGTCACTATTGGCGGCCTTGCCGGGCCGACACAGACGACACCGACGCCGCCTGCACCGATCGTGGGCGACCTGACCCATCGCGAGCAGACCGACGCCCTGCGACTGGCTGTAGCCGCCTTCAACCAGCACTGGCGGGACGAAGCCGCCCGGGTCGGCGAACTGCGCGCGGCCCATGCGGAACTGTCGAATCCGGGATAGGACCATCCGCCCGACGGACGCATCAACGGAAGCCGTGCCAAGCACTGAAAACCCGGTTTCGCCCTTTGGAGAAACCGCCTAAGCCTTGAGCCATGAAACTCGCCTCGCTCAAGCACGGCCGCGACGGTCGCCTCGTCCTCGTCTCCAGCGACCTCGCCTGGTTCACCGACGCCTTCCTGATCGCGCCGACGCTGCAGGCCGCGCTCGACAACTGGGAACGGGTCGAACCAGACCTTCTGGCCCTGGCGGAAAGCCTCGAACACGGCGGGGTGCCGCGCGGCCGGTTCCACGAGCGTGAGGCGGCGGCCCCCCTGCCCCGCGCCTATCAGTGGGCCGACGGCTCGGCCTATGTGAACCACGTCGCCTTGGTGCGGCAGGCGCGCGGGGCCGAGATGCCCGACAGTTTCTGGACCGACCCGCTGATGTACCAGGGCGGCTCGGACGGCTTCCTCGCCCCGCGCGACGCCATCCCGCTGGCCGACGAAAGCTGGGGCTGCGACCTCGAGGCCGAGGTGGTGGTGGTCACCGGCGACGTGCCCCAGGGCGTATCGCGCGAAGAGGCCCTGACCCACATCCGGCTGGTCGGCCTGGTCAACGACGTCAGCCTGCGCAACCTGATCCCCGCCGAACTGGCCAAGGGTTTCGGCTTCGTCCAGTCCAAGC
>Ga0105047_10001971_pt1 | contig 36823 bp, 50 predicted proteins | sample MAT04_FD_78384 | JGI IMG/M metagenome (GOLD analysis project Ga0105047, IMG submission 78384) | Freshwater microbial communities from Lake Fryxell liftoff mats and glacier meltwater in Antarctica - MAT-04 (megahit assembly) | ecosystem: Environmental > Aquatic > Freshwater > Ice > Liftoff... | reverse complement strand
CGGCGGCACGATTTCCGGCGTTACTTATGCAGCCGACTCAATCAGTGGCAATGCTGTCGATGGCGGCACAATTAGTAATTTCGCGTCCACGGGAATTGACGACAACGCTGCATCCACGGCTATTACCATTGATAGTAGCGGGAATGTTGGCTTCGGGACGACAACACCATCCAACAAAGTTCAAGTTTCTGTCACTGACGCCGGCTCCGGAGCCGGAGCCGTTTGTTTAGCATTGATCAATACCGACTCGACGAACAACAACGCTGCCTCTATAAGCTTCCAAACATTTGACACGGGAGGAACGACTATTGCAGCCGCCAAAATTCTTGCAAGCTATCCCTCCCACACCGTTGGGAGTGTTACTGGAGAATTGGCGTTTGAAACGACCAATGCCGGTTCCCGCACGGAAAAAATGCGGATTCTAGGCAGCGGCAACGTTGGCATTGCGATTACAAACCCCACCCACAAATTGCAGGTCGTCGGCACTGCCGGCCTTAGCACCGGGACCGCTTGGACGAACACCTCTGATTCTCGCTTAAAAGACGTCATCGGTGATTACGCTCCAGGTTTGACCGAAATATTGGCCCTTAGGCCCGTCATGTTTAGATATAAAGATAACAACCCCCTCGGCCTTGTCTCAGACAAAGATCAAATTGGATTCGTGGCGCAAGAGGTGCTGACGGTCATCCCTGAGGCTGTGTCTGAGAGCTCAAGCGGTTACCTAGAACTCAATGTCGATCCGATTCACTGGGCAGCCATTAACGCTATTCAAGATCTTGCCGCTCAAAATGCCGCTCTAAGAACTGAGCTAGACGAAGTAAAGGACTTCCTTACCGCTCAATTCAACTTTGGAGTCGCATAATGGCCACCGAACAAATAGATGCCGTTGGCAAAATCATCCTAGCCATAGCCGGGATCATCATGGCTTATCTGCAAAATCAGTGCAGGAAAGACCTTGATCAAGCCCACGCCAAGATCCGGGAGCTAGAGGGCAAAGGCACCGGGCTTGTTAGAAAGAAATTCGGGACTGTGCGGCGTCTTTTATACAAGGAGAATGGCGATGGAAGACAAGAAGTCACCACTGGAAAGCAAGACGTTTTACCTCGGGATTTTGAGCCTAGCGGGCGGGCTTTTGGGGAAAGCTTACCCGCCAGCGGGGGAGTGGATCAGGAACAACGCTGACACACTGCTAGTGGTCATTGGCGCTTTAACGCCACTGTTTAGGTCTGGTGCTGATCAGAAGTTGGACTGGAAGGTGTGGAGCGTTAGCAAGAAGTTTTAGATGTCGGCTAGTTTCGCAAGATCCAATGCTACAGCCTTAATATGTTTATGTAGCTGAAACACCTGTTCGGGCTGGAATCCATCAGTAATGATTTGATAAACCAAACCCGAGAGTGTCTCGAACTGGTCTCTATATTGTGCCAAGAGATTCTCAAGATACTTGACTCTTGATTCAAGCTCTTCTTTGGAAGCCGTGTGCGTGTTGTGGTCAGATACTTGGGTGAAGCTCATTTATTTGCTCTCTACGCATCTAGGATTTTTGAATTTGGTGTCAATCACGCTTTAAAATCTCTTCAAGTGACGTGAAAACAAGAACCGCCGTCATGAAACCATATCCATACCACCTAATTTGCCAAAGGAACGGCTCGGGAACAAGCCGAGTTATCTGCCACCAGCCAAAGAGAGCAAAGGTTGCGCAGCATGACGCTCCAATAAATCTCACTTTATTCGCAGACCTCCGAGCGAGGGCATGACGCCGAGCTGCTGAAGCACCCAGATAATGAGTAGCAGGATAAGCACACCTAGCAAGACGTTGCGAAACGGTGGCGGCATGGGAATTTGCATTACTAGCCACGCGACAAAGCCTGCTAGTGCGATTAAAATAATAATACTGATAATGCTCACGATGACCTCTTTCAATTAACTGTTATCGTTTCCATCCAAATAAAAATATAGTTTCCATTACTCTGGAAGATCCCCATCATCCTTAGCCATCGGAATATCCCAGTCCCTGCGAGGAGCATGGACACGAGCATAGTCCTCCATGAAGGTGATCAAGTTGTCGTTAATCGCGGCAACCAGTTTTATGAGCTCGTATTGAAATTCAGTCATCTTCGCTCCTTTTTTTCTTTTCCCCATCCCATCCAAACAGCGAAAATATAATGACGAATGCGAAGGTCAGGAGCAGAAACGGGCCACCGATAATGATGTCTAGAAGGATATATAGTTTTTGTTTCATTAGGCGCTGTGCTCTTCAAAGAATTTGTCACGCTTTTCTGCATACTCTTTGAATTTCTGTGATTGTTCCATCAAACTGAGGGAAAGCGCCGGTAGATCCTCGGGCTTCCCCAAGATCAGCTGGATCGCAATGCCACGCATTTCGGAGACGAGCAGCGCCCGCTCGATATGAATATGCATAGCGTCTTTGCCAGCCTTAAGCTCTGAGACTGTCATTGGCTCATGGATTCTGATGATGTCTTCTTTTTGCATACTAAACCTCGTCTAAGTTTAACTTGTAGACTTTGGCTTCTTCTTTCAAAAGATGGCGCGCTCTCTCAATCTCATGGAGCCTGGTTTCAAGCTCCTCCTCTTCTTCAATGAGTACGCGCCAAGCTTCCAAAAGGCTTATTTTTTCTTCATCCCATTGAGCGCGATCGACGTCGTCATAGAACCTGGTCATGCGGACTCCACGATTAACTCTATGCGTTCTGGAGCGCCGTAAAACTTGCTGACTGTGGCAGACACCACCTGAGCATCGTCGTCAAAGAGAAGCCCGTTTCCAGCGTCTAGGATCAGCTTCAGGTAATTGTCTAAGTCCGGGCGCACGCAGGGAAACACTCTGCTCTTGGGAATCGACTTCGGGCGTTTCAGGTAAATAGCCACCGACATGTAAACCGGACCATCAAGCTTCGGCGCTTTATCGGCGCGCAACAGAAACCTAATCTCAGCCTCTGCCGAAACAGTCTTCTCATCCGTGTAGGTTCTGCCTTTGCCAAAGCGCGGCCTGCCTTTACCGACTGGCTTTACAAGCAGGACTGTTTTGAAACTCATCAAAGACCCAATCTGACGTCGTCCACAATCGCTTTGAGTGCCGACACTGGGTGACCAATTAGACGGTTGTGAATCTCCTCCCAATACTGCTCAGGAGCGCTCATGCCTTGAAGGATCTTAAAGACCACCTGTTGCTGGTCGTCCCTTCCCTGGTAGACCGTCTCGACCTTTGACTTGGCAGCGCTTTCAAAGGGAACATAAACAGCGTCCACCTTCTTTTCCTTGGGAGCTGTCTCATGACTCTCTTTGTCGGGATCAATAAGGTCTTCGGTAATAATGCAAAAGGCCTGAATCAAGGCATATTTGTGCGCCACCGACATGGCTTTGTTGCTCGCCTTGTCACCAGAGTCCATCCCCTCACCAATCACCACACAGTCGACGTTAGAACCATCGGAGGCAAAGAAAGTGTATTTGATCTTGAGCATCCGGTAGATCAGATTCCCGCCGCCTCTGGCCTGCCGCTCCTCAGTGCGGTCCTCAAGAACCGTCGGCATCGAGAACACGCCGTTCTTCGCCATAATGGCATTCACATGGTTATAGACGTCGTCTATGCCGCGAAACTTAAAGTTCTGAGCTGTATTGACCTTGGACTTAGTAATCGGGCCGATCTCAGCCATGATTGCTGCCATGGCGGAATAAATTTTAGATACAGATGCCACCGCCATAGTCTTTAGTCCTTGAGCTTAAGGTGAAGCCGCTTCTTTTGCTTAAGTTGCGCCCAGACAATCTCTTTGCCAGCCTTAAGGTCCTCGCCAATCTCTTTGAGATTTAGCCTGTAGACCGTCTCGGCTTGGTAGTAATGGTCGGGGACGCCGCAGAGACTTATAAAATTGAGCGTCACCAGATTTAGAAAACTCTTTTGCTCGAGCGGGAAGTTTACTTCGACTGAAGGCGGGTTCTTGGCTGTAGCAAGCTTCTCAAGGGAGCCGTTAAACGGCAGATTGGGATTACCCTCAATCAGCTCCACGGCCTGAGTCGATATGGCCTCTAGCAGCGCCTCGTCTTTCTTTTGCTGATCACTCGCAGCCCTCTTGATCTCTTTCAGTTTCTCAATCCGGGCTTTCAGATATTCCCGGTCGTCAAGAAACTCGTCGATACCTTTGCTCTGAGAGAGAAGGGCTAAGTTAAACTCTGCTCTGACCGCTTCAGTGAGCTCGACACCACCGTCTACCAGGTCGCATATCTGAGATAAGCGGAAGGTGCGCATCTGCAGCGACTGAATTTGTGCAACAGGCACCAAAGCTTTCTTGCTAGCCATAGGCGACCTCGTAAATGAATTCAATTTTGAGTTTTGCTTTAGGCATGTTTGTGGGCACCTTTCTGCATGTATTGCACCTGGGTAATTTGGCGTATTCGCCTGCAACGTCGACAGGATGTAGAATATTGCTAGATATCAACTGCGAGTGAGAATATAAGGGGCCTAATCCGGCCAAGAATTGAAGCCCCTGTGTAACGACTAAATTAAAAGTCGTAATCACTGAAATTTGCGAATCCATTCGCCTGTGCATTACTGTGTCTTCGATGTTGAAGCATCGAGGTCGCTTGCTATCCAACCAGCCACGGTTGTTTGCCTATCAATTACTTTGCTCATAGTAACCAGCCTTTATTTGCCAAATATTGACTGGATTAGCAATATAAAAACTGAACTATTAAGTTTAGTTAATTAACTTAGGAAGTTAACCGATGAGTAGGCTATTATTCCCCCGGCTTAATTTTGGTCTTCGGATGGATACTGCAAGAAAACTATTTGGGATGAATCTCGCAAAGCTTTGCGATAGGCAGGGCTTTGGTCGCAAGGATTTGGCTGAATCGTTAAATGTGCAGCAAACGATGGTAAGCCGTTGGATTGCTGGCGGCACTCTTCCGACCAAGCATCTCGATGCCATCGCGAGATATCTAGCAGTAGATGTTAAGGACCTGTTTGCTCTTCCAAGCGAGCCCACCCCACTGCCTCCGAAATTGAATCTCACGCCTATCGATGCACTTAAAATCGTAGCCAAAGATTATGGTTACTCTTTGAAAAGGCAGTGAAAAATAGTCGGTGGGCCGTTTTGCCTATTAAGTCAATGAGTGTTACGAGCCTTGACACCTCCGCCCCTCTGCCCTAAAGCTGTCCTTGCTATCCGACCAGCCACGCTTAGCCAGCGTGGCAAACATGTTCGAGTCAGTTACATCTTCGTCGCAACAAGCCTGGGTTACCCCCGGGCTTGAAGCACTCCTCTATTCTCCAATTTCTAAAACTGAGGTCCCTATGGCTCGTATCAACGTCGATGACGATTGGTTCATCGATATTCTGAACCGGCGCAAGCGGTTGATAGAAGCTATCGCAGAGCTGCCGGTGTCGCGCGAAGACATGGCCGACGGGATGTCCTTAAGAGCCTGGCGATTAGCGCAGGACTTCTGGAAACAAGGCCGAAAAAACATCCCTATCGACCTTTTTCGCGAAGCCGGACTTAGCGCGCTAATTGATTGCAACCTTGCAGAAATACAATCCGGCGGCGTGTATGTCCGCGGAACTAAATCAAAAAGCGAATGGATGATTGAGAGAAAGAAGTCAGCGAGTGCAGGTGGCAAAAAAAGCGCGGAGGTAAGGCTGTCTAAAAAAGGAACAGCAATCCCTGAAAATGCGACAAATTCCTCGAAGCAAAACCGAAGCAAACGCAAGCAAAAGCAAGCAAACCCAAAAAAACCGAACGCTCTTCCTCTTCCTCTTACTCTTACTCTTAATCTTAATTCTCAATCAGAACAAACCTTCGCTCCTTGCGTCGCGGCCCCCTCGGACCTTGAACTTCGCGAACCGGTCGGTGCTGACGTTTGGCAGTCCTATAGGTCGGCTTACTTTTCCCGGTATCGTGTCGAGCCTGTCCGGGACGCCAAGGTCAACACGCACTGCAAACAGCTAGTCAAGATTCTAGGCGGCGACGGCGCCGTAGGCGTCGTAAAATTCTTCCTTACGCACAATAACTCTTTTTACATCACGAAAACGCACGACCTCGGGCTGTGTGTGTCGGATGCACGTGGGCTCCACACTCAGTGGCTCGCCGGTTACCGAGTTACGAGCTCTGAAGCGCGGGACGCAGATAAGGGACAAGCGCAAGCGCAGGTATTTGCCTCTGTTACTGAGAAACTGAAAAGGGAGCTCGAAGCTAATGGCGGCAAGTTTTGAGGACCTGATGATTCTTTTGGGACTACTGGCTGAAGCGTCTAACGAGAAAGTCAGTCCGCTCCGGCTTGAGTTTACGGCGAAGCATTTGTTTCTGCTGGGTGCTGACAACGTGTGTGAGGCGCTTGGCAAGCTGCTTCAGTCAGCTCGCCGCTTCCCCACCGTTGCCGAAGTGAAGGCCGAGATGGGGAGGGCTGAGCTGACGCCTGAAGACGAGGCGAAGATGATCGCAGAACGGATCTTAACAGCGGTTGGACAGTTTGGTGAGATACCACCCGGAAACACAACCACCCCTGAGGCTGTCAGAATGGCCCTTGGAATCGCCGCATGGGAGGTAGTTGGTAGATCCGGTGGGTGGAACGCTGTCGTCGATCGTAGTGGCGAAAATCAGGTCTCAGCGCGGGCACAGATTCGGGACATCGCTGGTGTGTATCTGAAGACCGGTGTCATCGAGAGGGGGACTCTCCCTGAAAAGACGGTTGGGGCGTCGGAGGTAATTGGGGAAGCGAAGAGGAGGCACCGAATACTTTTGCCTGAAGCTCCGCAGATGACGGACGAGCAGAAGCGATTACTTGAAGCCAAGATTGCGGATTTGAAACAGCAGCGGGCAGACATGGTGGCGCGTGCTGATAACGCGCTTGAGATCACGAGAAGGCAGTTGGCAGGAAATATAGGTGGTTGACTAGTGAAAACTAGAGAAAGCGAAAATTATGAGATTAACCAATTGCAAGCGAGGGCCAGGAGTGTTGCCAGAAAATACAAACGTCCAAACGAAGCAGATGACTTTGCTCAAGAAGCAGTTATCGCAATGCTCGCCGGCCGCAAAGCGAGCCTTGAACAACTTTTTATCGACTATTTACGGGCACAGTATGGTCGCACAGGGGTACGCAGCACTTCTGGAGGAAGGGCTAAGTCAGCTGCCATCCACGGTGCCGTCTCGCTTGACCAACCAATATCAGGCGAAAATCAAAACACTCTATATTCAGTCATCGCTGCTCCTGGAAGAGATCCAAGACCTTTCGGAGCGGACTGGCGAGATCGAGTATCTTTTAGAGGACGAAATTCCCTCATCGCGGAACTGAGATACGACTTCGAGATGAGTCCGCAAGAGATCGCGGATCTCCTCGGAGTGAGCGCAGCAAGAATCAGCCAGCTTTTTCGGGGCATCGAGAAAGAGATCCAGAGATGCGCGATCCTCAGCGAAGTAGCCGACACTTACAAGGACGATGAAGAGTATTCGAAACTTCAAATTAGATGGATCAAGTTATGAACTGCCCGCGCTGTAAGACAAAGCCGAAGCAAAAGCATCACAACGCAAAATGGTGCGTCTCCTGCGCGGCGCAGCTCCGCAAAAGACCTGCTGGGAACCTGACGCTAGAGCAGGAACGTAAGGCGCGTAAACTTGCGGGAACCATGTTCATCAGCGAACTAGCGAAGGAGGTTGGTACTTCTGATTCAAACATCGACAGGTGGGCTAAGCAAAACGGCGTCAATATAAATGCTTTCAGATACTCGGACAAGACGGTTGCACAAGTGTGCGGGTACTACGAAAAGCACGGAAAGATCAAAACACAGAAGAGGTTCCCAGATGTCTGCATCCGTAGCATCACCGACCAAAAATTTAAGAGACTTGGCTATAAGCCCCGTCAAGTTTGCTGGACTGCCCCTCAGTTACTTGACGGGGCTAAAATGGGTGGGCTTGTGTCGCTTGTCAAGCAAGCCAAGTATTTCAATCGTCCGGGCGCGAACAAAGGCGCGATGAGATCGCTCTGGTCAAAAAAATTCGGTTTCGGCTCCGGGTGCGTTAACGGACTGAGCCAATATATTGCGATTCACTACGTGAAAAGTTCTTGCCCCTACTACCTCACGTCTTTCCGTGAGAGTTCGAACGGGCCGCGCATAGTGGCGCTATGGATTGATGTTGAACGTCATCTGAGGGACGAGGTTCCCAAGCACCTCCGCGCAGCAATTGAGTCGCTCGCTAAATTTCAAAGGTGGCTGCATGGACGCAATGTGCGTCGAAGCGTTGAAAAAATATTGGAGGAAAGATGAGTAACAAGGTGACGAAGATCGAGCAGAGAAATCCCGCAGTAGTCGATGCCGAGACATTCGATACAAAGCGCGTCGTCAAAACCCTTGAAGGTCTGATGAACAGGGTCACTGATCAAGACTGCACACCTGACACCGTGAATGCGGCGTGCAACTGCGCCGACAAGATAACCGACATATTGCGGCTGCATCTGGATGTTGAAAGGCTGAAGAGAAAGATGACGCCGTAATAAATAAAAAGGGGAAAGCATGAAGTATGTAATCGTTAGAACGCAGTCGGCAGGTGTTTTTGCAGGTGAACTAGAGTCGCGAAGTGGTCAGGAAGTTGTTTTGCTTAACGCTAGACGCTTGTGGTTTTGGACGGGTGCCGCGAGCCTTTCACAGATGGCCGTCGATGGGACATCGTCGCCCGACACGTGCAAGTTTCCGGTCGCTGTTTCCCGCGTTGAGCTTTTACAAGCGATTGAGATTTTGGACGTGACCGATAAAGCGAGGGCTTCGATTGAGGGGGTGAGGGTATGGTCTCAGTAAACCACGGTTACGGTTACGGCCTCGGTTCTGGCGACGGTGACAGTTACGGTTACGGCGACGGTTCTGGTGAAGGTTCCGGTTTCGGTTCTGGCAACGGCTCTGGTCTAGGATCAGGTGACGGTTCCGGTTGCGGTTTCGGTTGCGGTGACGGTTTCGGTTTCGGTGACGGTTCCGGTTTCGGTGACGGCGACGGTTCTGGTGAAGGTTCCGGTTTCGGTTACCGTTACGGTTCCGGTTTCGGTTGCGGTGACGGTTCCGGTTACGGTTCCGGTTTCGGTTACGGTTCCGGTTCCTGTGACGAGTGGGATAAATGAATGACTGACCAAGATACCATTGAGGCCTTGCGCGCTGCGCTTGACGCTGCGCTGGCCGAGCTAGCTGCAACGAAGGCAAAGCTTGTAGCAGCGGAAGAGATGGTAGCGACGAATCTACCCGGCGGGTATCCAGCCGTGGGCTTAACCAAACGCGAGCTGTTCGCAGCAATGGCGATGCAGGGTCTGCTTGCTGCCGTGTATTCAAACAAAGAAATGCTTAATGAGTTTACTAGCGACGGATCAAAAGGCTCTTACCAGAAGCATGTTACTGGCCGTGAAGCGATTGGTGCGAATGCTGCAAGTTACGCTGACGCCCTAATTGAGAGATTAGAAAAAAGCCCCCCGGCGGAAGGGAGAATTGAATGACATCTGACCCGCACAACGACAAGCGCCTCATTGCGAACCTAATATGCTGGGAGCTATGGGTCTAAAAGCAGAGAGAGCAGCTAGAAATTCTTGCAAACTATATAGCGTATGTCGCTTCTGAAATTTAACGGGGAGAAAGTCGCATGATCAAGATTACAGTATTCGCGGAGCCTTGGGTTTACGTCGGCGATACGACGATAGAAGACGGCTATTATGTCATTCGTGGTGGCGCGAACATAAGGCAATGCGGCACGTCGCGCGGGCTCGGAGAGCTTTTTTACGGCCCTACGCCCCAAACGAAACTAGACAAAGTACCGGGCGCTCTGCGCATACCTGTCGGCAAGATGACGGCAGGCGGTGAGCGCGATTGTCATCAAGAGGTGTGGGAAAAGGTTTTGGCGGAATTGGTGTTAGATTCACAGCCGAGTGGGGGGTCAATCGATATTGGCGGCGAGCAAGTTGCTGAGGCGGCCTCTCATCCCTATAAAATAGGCGCTCCATACCTCATCCGAACTGTCACCCACTACTACACGGGTAGACTTGTTGCCGTGCATCAGCAGGAACTTCTATTAGAAGACGCCGCTTGGATTGCGGACACTGGCAGATATCACAAAGCGCTTGAGACTGGTGAAGTTAGCGAGGTCGAGCCAATTAAAGGCCAATGCATCGTCGGACGCGGCGCCATTATTGATGCAGTTGATTGGCCAAATAGTATCGCGCTTCCAAGGACCCCAAAATGAACGCAGCTTTGTTGTCCGGGTACTCTGATTGGAGCGGGAGCAAGAGCTGTAGCGGGAGCGCGAGATTGAGCTTGAGCAAGAGCTGGAGCTGGAGCGCGATCAGGAGCTGGAGCTGGAGCAAGAGCTGGAGCTGGGGCGGGAGCATGAGCAGGAGCAGGAGCGGGAGCAAGAGCAAGAGCAGGGGATGGAGCTGGAGCGCGAGCAGGAGCAGGAGCGGGAGCAGGAGCGGGAGCAGGAGCAGGGGCAGGGGCGCGAGCAAGAGCAGGGGATGGAGCTGGAGCATGATCATGAGCTGGAGTAAAGACGAATGATTTCCAGAATCTTTAGAAGAATACGCTGTTTTTTCCTCGGACACGAAATCGAAGAAACAGTGTTTCGGAATTACGGAAATCACTTTGTGCTTTTGGTGCGGTGCGAGAATTGCGGGATGAATAAGATTAAGGATGATCAGTGAAGACGCAAGCGGGCTTAGGGAGGGGAGAATTGAATGACATCTGACCCGCACAACGACAAGCGCCTCATTCGCGGCGCCATTATTGATGCAGTTGATTGGCCAAATAATATCGCGCTTCCAAGGACCCCAAAATGAACGCAGCTTTGTTGTCCGGGTACTCTGATTGGAGCGGGAGCAGGAGCAGGAGCGGGAGCGCGAGCGGGAGCTGGGGCGGGAGCGTGAGCAGGAGCAGGAGCGCGAGCAAGAGCTGGAGCTGGAGCGCGAGCAAGAGCTGGAGCTGGAGCAAGAGCGGGAGCTGGGGCGGGAGCATGAGCAGGAGCAGGAGCTGGGGCGGGAGCATGAGCAGGAGCTGGAGCGGGAGCATGAGCAGGAGCTGGAGATGGAGCGGGAGCAGGAGCGGGAGCAGGAGCAGGGGCAGGGGCATTCGGGGGGTTTAGAGTCTGTGGATAACGTCAGGCAGCTCGCCCTCTAACTGCCACTGGTCGCTATAAAGTCCACCGTAGGGGCGGTGAAGAGTTTTTGACTTGTGGTCTCCCAGCTCTTTACCGCACCGCTGATCCCGTACTCCTTCATGATTTTACGCTTAAACTCAGCGATCAGGTCATTGAACTGACCGCCATTGATAAGGCCGTTAGACGCCTTCTTATGGAAGGCGGCTAGCACTTCACCGTGGAATACTTCTATCGGAGACGCGTCAAATTTTTCCCACCCTGAAGTCATAGACTCCTCAGCGCCTTTAAAATCACGTCGCTCTTGCCATACGGACTTCCCCACTCAACCGCTCTATTCACGATTGTCGAGGCTCTCGTCGCCGACGCCTTGGGAAGCGCCTTGCCGTCTCTTTTTAAGTACCTAGCTTCGACTACCGTTAAGGGTTCGACAATGAAATAAGGCTTAACCGTCACGCCTCTTTTTATAAGCTCATCCCTCAACACTCTTTCCGCGAATGGACAGTCGATCAGAACTGTTTTGCCGTCAGCCGTTGCCGCTATCGTCGCATCAACAAGTGACTTTCCAATGTAGTCGTCGTGGCTCACGTAGGTGAATTTGTCTTTCAGCTGCTCGCACACCCAGCTCTTTCCCGAACCGGGCACACCGCACACCATGATCACGCTCTTCTCGTCACGCGGCGGAACGACGACGTCCATTATTTTTCCTTTCGGTTAAGACGGGTCCGCTTAATCGCTGCGCGGCGTTCATGACGATTCATAGGCGCCTGGAGGCTAGCGCGTTCAGTCGAGCTTCAGAAGAGACTGCCAACCAAAGGTAAGGAGATAGCCGACTTGCCGATAAACCCGGTGGTCGAGCAAGCCATGGCAGGCCATAGGTTCCTAAAGCCCACGGCCGAAGTCTTCGCTAAAGATCTGTTCTGGTCCGCCCGAAAGAGGCTGGGGAGGCTTGCCACGGATGTTCTTTGCCGGCAAGCAAGTGGCGCGCAACATTTTGTGCTAGAATAATTTCATCCCCACAAAGCAGCGCAGCAGTCGGACCTCACAGAGAGCCGCTAGGGCCGAAGTCCGTTCTGTGCTAGTTTCTCCTAGCAAATCTTTCATCTCTTCCGGGGCCTCTGGTTTTAACTGGGGGCCTTTTTTCATTTGTAGCTCCAGAGCTTTGCCTCGCCGTCTCTCGTATCAACATGCACAAAGGTCTCGGCAATTCCGATTCCCTTAAAGCCGATCCTCTGAGCCAGCTGGACCAGGGCATATCTCTCCTTAGCCGACGCCGTCCCAATATCATAGGCCTGGCACTTCACCCCAGTCTCGATCTTCACGACGTGGAAGCTGCTGATCACTCCTCCGACCTCGAGGTTGTGTGTGATGCAGCGAGCTCCTGAAGAGATTCGCATCGGCTTGCCGTATAGATCCCGGAAGGCCTGCAGCCTAAAGAGCGTATCTATTTCAAATGCCTCGGCTTTTTTGCCGGGACACGCGAGGTTCAGACACTTGCACTGGATTTCCTCTAAAGAGAAGTGCTTCGTGAGCATAGTCACCTCGCAATATTTTGGGATGAGGGGATGAGGGGATTAAGAATAGGGCCGATTGCCCTCAACAAAGCCACAACGTCCCCACAGCCTCCCGACTCTGGTACCGGAATAGCGGCAACACGTTGATAGGAACCACCATCTCTGGATACCTGGTGTTGCACCGAAAGCAGTAAAAGACAGGACCGCGATCCCCAGGCCCCTGGTAGACCGTCAGTCTCGCGTCACAGATAGGGCAGTCATCACATTCCATTTTGACCTCCTTGGCAGGTATTAGTCTGCAAAAAGAAAGCCCCGGGAGGCCAGGGCTATACTTTAAAATTCAAACTCAGCTTTCGCTTTAGGCCTGCCGCGTTTAGCAGCTTTCTTTTTGCCTGTCTTCGCCTTCTTTTTGCGGGCTTTCTTAACCGCTGTAGGGGGTGCCTTGACAGAGGCGCCCTTGCGGGTAGCAGCTGTTTTAATTGCGTTGGCTCGCACCTTCTTGGTCTTTTTCTTAGTCTTTTTCTTGGTCTTGCGTTTGGCTTTGGCCATGGTGTTTCTCCGCGTCTATGGGTTAAAGCTACCGCGTTACTGGTACGATATATTTATATGCTATATCAATAATTAATTAATTCAATCTACCTGAAGGCATTTCAACTGATGGAAATAGCACTCGCACTAATGAGTCTTGTTACAGGATTAACCGCTGGAGTGGTGGGATTTGATATGATTCATCGTAAGGCTGCGATGGCTAGCATCATCAAGTTCCAAGAAGAGCTGAAGGCTGAAGCTGCCAAGCTTGCCTCGCTTCACAACTCGACCGTTGAACAGTTCCGGGGGATCTCCGACAAGGTGTCGGCGCATGAGATGATCATCAAGTCGGGCCATCGACCATTAAAGTGATGGGTATGTAATATGTTCAAGGAAGGAATGCCAAGGCATCCGGAAGCTGGGCGGAAGGCGGGCACGCCCAACAAGTCGAGCCTAAAGGTGATCGACCAGTTGATCTCCAAAGACATCAATCCCGTCGAGAAGATCCTCGCTCTGCTCGAGCACGGTGACATCAGCGATAGCAAGAAACTCCAGGGCTGGATGCAGGTTATGTCCTACTGCTTTCCGCAACTGAAGAGCGTGGAGCTGCAAGGAGATGCGGATAGACCGCTGACAGTGAGTGCCGAAAACATAGCTGCTCTTTGTAAGCTTGCTCGATCTAGCAATGGATGAAGTCCTGCCCCAAGAGGCTAGAGACGCCCTCTGGGGGGTCGGGATTCTCCAGTGGAAGCTTTGGCCTCAGCAATTCTCTATCTATAACTCCATCAGGTCTCTGCCGCGCAATGTCGACGAGCCGGTCCTGCTGCTAGCCAGGCAGTACGGGAAGTCGCATCTTGGTGTCCTCATGGCCGCTGAGGACTGCATCCGCTTCCCTAATAGTTGCATCCTAATTGTCGGTCCTACCTATGAGCAGTGCCGTGACATCGTGGTGCCGAGGCTTGAGAAGATTATTGCAGATGCCCCACCGGGGATGGTGAAGCGTCTAAAGTCTGAAAAAAAATGGCTAATTGGTGACTCAGAGCTGGTGATTGGTGGCTTTGACATCAATAGCTCGTCACAGCGCGGCAAGACAGTTCAGAACATCTACATCGAAGAGGTGGTTGACTCGCACCCGGATCACTACCTGGAGTCGATGCGCTCTGACTTAGGCCCGGCTCTTACCCACTCTGACGCTGGCAAGATGATCTTCCTCACTACGCTCCCAAAGGTTCCAGACCATCCGTTCATACTCGAAACCATGGCCAAGGCGGAGCTCAATGGCTGCCTTTACGTCTACACCATCGATGACAATAAGCAGCTGACCGCAGAGCAGTATGAGGCTTGTGTTAGGCGTTCTGGCGGTAGGCATACGGACGACTTTAAGCGGGAGTATCTCTGCCAGATTATTAGGGACAGGTCGGTAGTCATCATTCCTGACTTCAACAAAGCCACAGACGTTGAGGCCTTTGAAGTTCCAAGAGTTATCAACCTAGAAGTCTATATCGACTGGGGCGGCGTGAGGGACCTCACTGTTGCACTTCTTATGGGATACGACTTCCTTGCCGGCAGAGACTTAGTAATTGACGAGCTCTGGTTTCCCCACAACACACCAACTGAGGACATCGTTAGGACCATCAGAGACAGGTGGGGAATCGAAGAGCCGACTCATTACTTAAGGGCTCTTGGCGGCAATATGGCGGCTGTAAAAAGGCACTATGCTGACGTGCCTGGTCAGCTCCAAGTAGATCTAAAATCAACGCATAACTATCAGATAACATTGCCACCAAAGTCCGACTGGGAGGCTTCCATCAACAACTTGGCAAACAGGTTTACGCAAAGAAAGATGAAGCTGCACCCAAGATGCAAGTTGGCGATCCAGACATGTCAGTCTGGAGTTTTAAATAAAAATAGAACAGACTTCGATAGAACATCGACACTAGGACACATGGACGCTGTGGCAACGCTGATGTATGGGAACCGGGCTTTGGATAGGTCCAGTCCGTATAGCGAGCAGATTCGCAGTCATGATTGGCACTGGGTTAAACCAGTACCAAAGCAGCCAGACATTGTGCCGACACTGAAGCTGGCATCTCCGAAGGGGATGAGAAAGTTTGGGAAATGATCGCGGATGATCCCCTTGTAACCCTTGATACGCAAGGTGTTGTCAGGTACGCAAAGATTGCCTACCATGGCCGTGAGGTGAGAGAAAGAGTCCCGCTTTACACCTTCAAGCTTCCCCCAGAGAAGATGGCTTGGGAGTTTGCACGCATCCTCGTGCGTTTAAGAAAGCGCATGAAGAGTTGGTACGATATCGATCTTCCTGGAGGAACTAAACTTGCTGGATGAAGCTGCGTTGACAAAGATTGAGAAAGCAGTTGAGGAGCTAACTGGGGAACATATGACGCGAGGTAAGCCTGGGTGGGAGCTGCAGATAGCTAAGGCGCTTGAGACTGGTCTTTACGCAAAACGCTACGCCGATTTTATGCAGGGACTGAACGAAAAAACCTTCGAAGTTGGGGCCAGGGATGTCCAAGTTCACAGTGACGCGACTGCTCGAGACAAGCAAGATCATGAGCACGACAGTCGGCCAGCAGATACCTGATTTCTTCAATTATATGGCAGACTTCGTAGAGCAGAGCGTGAGAAGCCTACGCGGCGGTCTTACCTTCTCCGACAACTTCGCATGCGATCTTAAGACGGTCACTCTCAAACACGCCACCGACCAAATTGTGTCGGCCTCTAAAGTTGTCGTGGGGATCATACCGATACGCGTTGTAAGCCAAACGACAGGGATCGACTCACTTGCTTGGTGGTATAACGACGCTGGTAAGTTGACCGTTAAGGCGGGACTGACCGGGGCACCAGCTGGCACCTTCGATGTTTCTCTTGTATTATTATTCTGATTAGTATCTCTTCTTAGTATTCACTTTTCGCATAATCCCCCATACCTCCACCAATAGGCGAGGCGTTATGACTGAGGCGCAAGCCCCAGCCGCTAATGCGGCTACTGCTATTTCCGTTTCTGGGCCTGAAGGATCTAAATCGCCAAATGCGCTAGATTTTACGGGCTCTAAACATAAGGTGAAGGTTTCCGGCAGAGACGAGGAAGTCGACTACGACGAACTCAAGCGCGGCTACCAGAAAGCTAAAGCTTCCGACGAACGCTTCAGAGAAGCCATTCGCAAGGAGCAGCAAGCTGAAACGGCGCAACGCGGCGCTGCCGAGATCGAATCTAAGCTGGCAAGTGGAGACGTTAACTGGCTCGTCCAAAAGCTAGGCGCCGATAAGGCCCGCGCGGTCTTTGAAGGCTACCTCATTGAACAGCTGGAATTTGAGCAACTCCCCGAGTCAGAAAAGCGCGCACGCGCAGCCGAGGCGAGAGCCACAAAGCTAGAGCATGAGCGTGAGAGCGAGAAAGAAGAGCAGAAGAAACACGCCTATTCTCTCCAAGTGCAGAAAGCGCACGACGAGTTGAACGCCGATATATCGGAAGCCCTCAAGGCGGATGGCAAAAAGCCCACGCCGCGTCTTGTTCTCAGGATCCTGGACGAGATTGAAGCCGGAATTAACGGCGGCAATCGCAAAATCCCTGCTGCTCAGGCCAAGGAGAAGGCCATCGCTGGTATCCACCGAGATATCGCCGAGTACCTTCCCCAAATCGCAGTAGAGAAGTTGGTCCAAATCCTCCCGAAAGAGGTTCTCGACAGGCTTCGTAACTACGAAGTCGGCCAAGTCCTCGACGGCAAGCAACAAAGGCGTGTGCGTGTGTCTGACGACGTCGTTAGAAAGCCCAAAGAGCCTATAACCGTCGACCAGTTCTACAAGCACATGGAAAAAAAAATCATGAAAAAATAGAGGCTATAAATGACTTCGACGAGTTTATTTTACTGGCAAGACCAGTTTGGCAAAGTAATCCCTCGTGACCTAAAGATTGTCTATAACATCACCGCCGCTGCAACCTCAGTCCCCGTGATCAGCAACTCCGCCACTCTCATCACCTACGCAGCCCTCACGCAAGACACAATCAATTCATTCCTAGGCACTGTCGACGAGTTTACTGCAGCTCAATTTGACGCAACGTCAATGGGTGCGGACACCATAGGCATGCTGATCAACATGCAAGGTCAATGCTCAAAGATCGTGCAAATGGTGGCTAAGTGCTACTCGGCGACCAATACGCTGGTCACTCGCCAATGCCAAGAAAGCGCGCTCATCGCAACCACAATAGAGACGGCTGTGGAAGTTGGAGCGAACGGCAACATCGGAGTCAAGGTCGACTTCGGTAACACGCCAGATTTCGACGGCCTCACAGCAGGTACCATCGAAATCGACATTCAGTGGATCAGCAAATAACGCCAAATCTCGGCGAAATTAACGGCAAAAACCGCCTAAGGAAGGGTGTTTTCCTATGTCTAGCGTTTCAAATAACCAAGCTGTTGAGCTCTTTAAAGAAGTATACGGCCAGATGCATGAGCTGGTTCCGGACAGCCAACAGCTATCCAAAGATATTGGCTGGGCTGAGGGTGACCGCGTCGGTGACGTGTTCAAGGAAGATGTGGTCTTGGGTGACGAGGTTGGTATCACCTTGGGTGGTAGCGGCCAAGAAGCGTTTGAGATCAACCCGGCCATTGCTGGTACCGTGAAGCAAACCAGTGTCGTGCCATACGTCACCGTCTTGCCATCGATTCTGCCTTTTGCCACCATCTCGCGCTCATTGGGAGACTCCCAGGCGTTTTTCAAAGCCACCAAGTTCATTACCCGTAACAACTTGTCGTCCCACGAGCGCTTTCTCGAATCTTTCCGTTTATACGGTCAGGCTGATAAAGAGTTTGGCTACGTCTCCTACTTCACCGGTACTTACCGGAATGAAGCCTTTGTTAACGGTAGCGGCGTGCTTAACGGCGTGACGTTCGTAGGCGGCGCGAGTGCCGCAGCTAAAGCCATCTTGCTTAAGCCAGGTGACTTTGCATCCGGTCTTTGGGTTGGCCGTAAAGGTGTAAAAATCCAGCAGCTGAATAGTGCCGGCGTGCCTGTTGCCTCGGGCAAGCTCGTCTCGGTCCAAAGTAAGTACGGCTATCTTGTTGTCGACTTCGTGCCAGTAGCAGCTACTGCTGCCTCTGGTTCCGGCTCACTTCGTCTTGCTTTAGACGGCATGGCGACTCTTGGCGAGATGGTCGGCATCTACGACATCCTTTCTACCCAAGGCGTCCTCTTCGGTATCAACAATACTCAGTACGAGCTCTTTGCTGGTAACCGGTTAGACCTCGGCAACAACTACAAGCTGACTCTTGGTCGCTTGCAGGAGGGCATTGCTGACGCCACCAACGGCGGTGGTTTGGAAGGTGACGTCACCTGTTACCTGAACCCGCTTAACTGGGCCAACTTCGCCACCACTGAGTCCGGCCTTCGGGTTTACGACTCGTCTTACAAGTCAAGCCAAGCGCAAAACGGCTTTCAAGATCTTGAGTTCTACAGCCAGAACGGGAAGATCACCGTCAAAGCGCACCGCATGGTCATGGAAGGCGATGCATTTGTGCTGAAGCTCGACACATGGAAGCGTTCGGGCTCGGCACAACCAGGATTCAAAGTTCCCGGAATGGACGGGGACGACCTGATCAAGCCGCTTGATAACCAAGCTGGCTATCAGTTCAAATCCTACAGCGATGAGTACGTCTTCACCCCGATGCCAGCTCAGAACCTTCTGATCACCGGTATCAATCCATCAGCGTCGGCCTAAACGATTTGACGAGAGAGGCGGGGAGAAATCCCCCCTCTCTTTCTTGCTTGGAGCTTAAATGAGCACGAACGTTGTTTGGAACGGCGTAACTTATGCCATCCCCGCCGCTGGTGAAGTTAACTGGCCAAGTCTGTCTAATTTTCTAATCGCGCTGGGCACAAGTGCTGCCATCTCTCAGGAGATGAAGCAAGCAATCCGGGTTGCTACGACAAGTCCGGTTACAGTCTCTGCAACCACTGACTTTGCTGTTGTGACGCAGCTTGCTGCTCCGGGAGCTGTAGCGGTCACGCTTCCTGCTGGTATCGACGGCCAGGTCTTTGTCGTCGTAGACGGCACTGGTGACGCGGCGAGCAATAACATCACTATTACTCCTAACGGCTCCGCAACAATCGGAGGAGCCGCGACTCAAGTTCTAAACCACAATAGTCAGAGTGTGATGATCCAGTACTCCGCATCAGGGACTGACTGGAAGGTGCTCGTTAACAATATCAAGCCAGGAACAATCACCAGCGCTGATATCACTGGGACGATCGCACCGAGTAAGGGCGGGACTGGTGTCGCCAATAACGACGCGGCGACGCTGACACGGTCAGGCAACCACGCCCTTACTGTTACAACTACCGGCTCAACTAACGTCACTCTGCCAACTACTGGGACTCTAGTCGCAACGCCTGTCGTAATTAGTGATGGCGGGACCGGACAGACGTCTAAAACACCTGCATTTGATGCACTTGCGCCCACGACAACTAAGGGCGATCTCATTGCCTATGACGGCTCTGACAACATACGCGTGGGAGTCGGAACAGACGGCTTTGCCTTGGTCGCATCATCGGTCGCTGCGTCTGGCCTCGCTTACGCTGCTGTTCTGACCAATCCGATGACAACCACGGGCGATGTTATCTATTCGTCTAGCGGCTCAACCCCCGCAAGACTTGCAATAGGCAAAATTTCTACTGCGCTCTCTGGCGGAGGATCAATCCCTGCATACGGCTATAACCCGAGTAACGTTGCAGTAGCACAAGGCGCCGGCACCACGGGATTCGACCTAGATAACCCTAACTTTCAGGTCTTTAACCTGACGGCGAGCAGGACATGCACTCTTCCGACAACCGGTGTCCCGCAAGGTTACCGGATTACTGTCGAGACGCAGCACACTGATAGCGCCTTCATTCTTACAATCCAATCAAGCGGCGCAAACACCATTACAACGCTTAGAAGTACCGGACGAGTGGTGCTGACCGCCAACCAGGCTACTCCTACGACGGCAGCGCACTGGATCGTGAGCGGTGCAACAGAATACGGAACCTATACACCGACCATTACTAACGGCACCAACGTAGCCTCCTCTACTCCTTATGCGACCAACTATTTTAGAGTTGGTACGATGGTAAATGTGTCCGGACGGGTTGATATTGACGTGACATCAGCGATTGCTTCCAACTACCAAATCGCTCTGCCGATTGCCTCTAACTTCACCGCCTCTGACGGAAACGACTGTAACGGTATCTCCAATACCGGGACCGGTGTCGAAGCCGGACAGATATCTTCCGATTCTGCCACCGACAGAGCTCGCGTCGACTTTGTAGCCACTACAACGACCAACCGAGACAACAGGTTCATATTCACTTACATCATTAAATAAAGGGGATTTAACGTGGGCTACGACAATTTCAGAGACGGATACATGGCCAAGGGCACTCCTCTTGGCGCTACCAGCACAAGCGTCACTTTGATAGCCGACAACACGCCGCTTGACATGACTGGTATCGGGCTGCTGCTCCTTGGATCAAATAACACCACAGCTGCCAATAGGACCTTTACTCTTGGTGTGAGTAAGCTTGTTGGTCACATGCTGACGATTACCTTTACGACTGGTGCCTCAACAACGGCTCAGCTTGTTAATACCGGCATCCAGAAGCTTCAGGCCGACTGGGAGCCTACTCAGTACGACTCCATTCAACTTATCAGTGACGGCACCAACTGGCTGGAAGCTGGTCGAGGCGCTGGCTCTATCCCTGCGGGCTCGATTGTAAACGCCGATGTTAGTGCCTCGGCTGCAATCGCATTCTCAAAGCTTGCAACTCTGACATCGACACAAGTTCTTGTTGGTAGCGCTGGCAACGTCGCGACATCTGTTGCGGTAACAGGTGACGTAACAATCGGCAACACTGGTGTAACCGCTATTGGTTCTGCCAAAGTCCTACTTGCGATGCTTGGTGCCGGTATCGCGCCAAGCCACGTTGTGAAGTATGCCGGCAAGCGCACCACAGCGGGTGGTTCTGCATCTGAGGCTTTCACGGTCACTGGTGTTGCGGCGACAGACATTGTCTTTGTCACCATCCAAACCGTTGGCGTAACACCACGCACCATCGTCTCAGCTGCTCCAACAACAAATACTGTGACGATCGTCTTCAGCGGCGATCCATCGACAGACCATATTGTCTCCTACCAGGCCCTTAGAGCTGCAGCATAACCATGAAGGATTGCAACATGATGGATATGGAAGACGATGATCCGCTTTATGCGGACGCCAAGAAAGAAAAGATCAAAGAGCTAAGAAAGCTCATGCAAGAGCTCATGGCTGACGGTGACGATCCTATGAGCATGGAGGATTTGACCGACACCCTTCAGGAAGCTGGCAATGTTGCTGAAGACAACTTGGTTGATGATGCCGACGCAGGTGACGACGTGGAAGAAATGGCTGAGTCTTCAGAAGAAGAATCAGATGAGCTAAGTGGCGTGGGCGAAGGCGAAGGCGAGGAAGAGGAAGCTGTTTCGGATCTTGAAAAGATGAAGCGTGACTATTTCCGGCCGAAGCCAAAGAACACGAGGCGCCCTGGAACGGCAGTGGTCATGCCCAAAATGGAAGCCAAGCCTACATTCGGAATCTCCCAAAAAGCCAAGGGCGGCAAGCTCTTTAAGGCAAGGACCGCATGACCGTAACGGGCGACAAGTTCCTAAGAGGTCTCAAGCGACGCATCACAATTCCGGCAAACCAGGTACTGATTGATAACCCTGGGATGCTTGAGCTGTGTGACGACGTGATGAGGGACAAAATGGTCCCTCTTCTCCTTTCGGTTAACGAAAACTATTTCGTCGTCGAGGAGACGGAGGTGGAGGTGGCTAACCAAGCCGCCTACTCCATTCCTTACCGCTCTATTGGGAGGACTCTTAGAGATCTGAAGATGAGGCAGGTGGGTGCCACCAACTCTATTCAGGACATGTCGCTTATCGCTTTAGAGGACGCTCACATGATGGCGCCTTCCGGCGTGCCGTCGGGGTTTTATTTTAGGGGCGACAAGATCGTCTTGGTTCCATACCCCATCTCTGATCAGTACGAGCTGATCAAGTACTATGACCTTCAGCCAAGTAGGCTGGTGCAGACGACATCTGCCGCTTTAATTCAGTCGGTGTCAACTAATGTGGTCACTTGCGCGACGGTTCCGCCGTCGTTTGCGTCCGGTGTCTACGTTGATTTTGTGAAGGGCATTCAGGGCTGTTCGACACTTGCCATGGATGTCCAAATCACCAACGTCTCAGGCTCCCAAGTTACTTTCACATCTGCCAGCGATATCCCGTCAGACTTAGTTGCGGGCGACTACATTGCGTTAGCGCAAGAGACGCCGGTGCTGCAAATCCCAGATGAAGCTGTGCCACTTCTTGAAACTCTCACAGGCGAGAGGGTGCTCTATGCCATCAGCGACTATGAGGGTGCAGAGAAGCTGCTTTCTGACGCTGCAAGACAAGAAAAAGACCTGCTTAAGGTGATTAGCCCCAGGGTTCAGGGCGAGCAAACAAAAATCGTCAACAGAAGAGGCCTGCTGAGAGGCCAGGGCTTTAACTCTTGGCGTGTTAGAGGCGGGTTTTACAGCTAATGGCTATGGATTTTCCCGAAATCCGTAAGTTTCTGGGCCTTTTCGCCCAGCAAAATAGCTTTGACGTGCCCGACGGTGCGATGGAGCGGACGTTTAATATCGATCTTAACGATGACAACGTCATTGCTAAGGCCAGAGGATTCTACGAGTACTACGATCCGACGACGGACACGCTAAATAATCTCTTTCTCTATAAGAATAGGCTTCTAGCTGCCTTCACTGACGACCTGGCTTACTTCACCGACACTGGATCGGCTCCTAACGAGACTGGATCGCGCACCAACCTGACGGGCCAGACCGTATCCATTGCGTCGCCCCGTGTTTCCAGGGCTATGGAACAAAACGGCAACTTTTATTTAACAACCGATGCCGGTGTTATCAAAATTGATGACTACAACGCCAAGATTTATAAGTCCGGAAGTCCTCCTGGGCTCGATATAAGAGGAAGTTTCTTCTCTTCAAACGGCCCGGTAGTCGGAGAAACCCAGATTGGTTACCGCGTTCTATTTGGCCGTACGGACGCCAATAGTAACCAGGTTTTAGGCGCTCCTGGTGACATTTTAGTTCTTACTAATAGTAAAAAGATTGGAGTTGCTTGGAGTAGAACGTCAAACGTCGTCACGGTCACCTCCGCTACTCACAACTTATCCACCGGTATGAATATCGTAGTTAGTGGGTCTGCTGGCGGCGCACCTCAGGTTGCAGACGGCACGTATCTCATTACCGTTACGACATCCAGCGCCTTTACATTCTCAGAAACAGCGGCCAACTCGACTGGAACGCTTGCATATACGGCGACCAGGTCGCCTCTGATAGAATTCACTGTTCCAAGAGAGATCACAGACGCCGCAGACATTTTTTACTTCCAGATTTACCGAACCAGTCAGTCCAATAGCTCGGCCGTGTCTCCTACCGTCGACTTTCGCTTAATTGAGCAGCAAAACCTCACTTCTGCTGAAATTACGGCCGGACTTGTCACTTTCCTAGACGAGGTTGAGGAGATCTTAGTTGAGTTTGCGCCTGAGCTTTACACTAACCCCAACAGCAGGGAGGGCGAGGACCAGGCGAACCTAAGGCCACCTCTCTGCCAAGACATCACGCTCTTTAACAACTACGCCATGTTTGGCAACTGCACGACGAGGCACGTTCTTGAGCTGAGCGTTGTCGATCCTGCTGCGCTCGCCACCTCGGACTATGTCGAAATAAAAGTTGACGTAACAACTAGGCAGTATGTCGCCAAGACGGGCGTGGGCAATAGGACAGTCAAGTCTGAGAGCATTACAAATGCCGCTGGAGACCTCAGGATCGACTATGCCGGACACGGTCTTTCGAACGGCTTCACGGTCTATATTTCGACCATCACCGGCGGCACGCTGACAGAGGGCACCTATTTTGTGGGCAGCGTCACGGCTGGGACCTTTGAATTATCTCTCACCTCGGGAGGTGTGTCGGTTCTATACAGCGCGGTCACAAGCCTTTATTTCGAGGGCGTCACCGATGGCGCCAACCCTATTTTCCAGCTCGATAACTCTGATCCGAGTGTCTCGACTCAGCTCAGAAACACGGCCCAGGGGCTAGTCAAAGCAATCAACCGCGACTCTCTGAGTCTTATCTACGCCAACTACGTCTCAGGAATCACCGATGTTCCAGGACAGATGCTCTTCAGGGCGGTTGGTTTTACTGGCATCATCTATGTCCGCGCTAATACAGTTACCGCAGGTAGCGCGTTCTCGCCGTCTCTGCCCGACAGTTTCGCTTCTGGGAATCAGGTCAAAAGCGGTAACGATAGAGAGCCGAATGCGATCTATATTGCCAAGCTCGGCGAGCCCGAGGCCGTCCCGGTTTTTAATAAGGTGTTCGCTGGCTCTAAGAACTACGACCTCCTCAGGATTCTCGCCCTAAGAGACTCTGTCATTATTCTCAAAAAAGACGGGGTTTTTAAGCTTACTGGAGACAATCCCTCTAACTTTCAGATCACCACTCTTGACAACACGGTCATCGTGGTCGCGGAAAATAGCGCTGCCCTCTTGGCCAATAAGGTCAGCTTTCTATCCAATCAGGGAGGTTGTGTTGCCACCGACTCCTCTGTTGAGATAATTACCCGCCGCATTGAGAATCTAATTGAACCCATCATTGGCAAGACTGGCATCGCCACCAATACTGCAGCGGTCGGCTATGAATCGGACAGGACTTACAGGCTCTCGACTATAGGACCTAACGACTCGGTAAAGACGATTACTTACCGTCATAACGATTTAAACGATACCTGGGTTGAGTCGGATGTTCTCTTTAAGGCCGGCGTTGTTGGTCCTAACAATATTCTTTATCTGGTGTCTGACCAGAACGTGCTGCTGAAGGAAAGAAAGTACGGCAACCGCCTAGATTACGTCGGGCAAAACTACAGCATTACTGTCAACTCAGTGTTGCTCAGCGGCCTTGGCGCAGACATCACATCGAGCAATTACACGCCGATGGAGGGAGACGTGCTGCTGAAGGACGACGTCTTCAGCCGAATTGCCACAGTGACGGCGCTCTCGAGCACTACATTTAGGCTCACCTTCCGCAAGGTGACCAACGTTTTGGCCTCCGACGTTCTGAATCTCTATCAACGCGTTGTCTCAGATATCAGGATGTCGCCCTTCCACGCCGGGAGGATTAGTCTTACTAAGCAATTTACTCAGCTTCAGCTCCATACAAAGGGCCCGAGTGTAACCCGTCTGGGTATCAGCTTCACGGGCCAGACATTCGGTGGCTCAGAAGAGACCGAGTGGCTCGCGGCTTTGGTGTCGGCCACTGGCGGTTGGGGAAACGAGCCTTGGGGCTTTTTCGCTTGGGGACTGGCAGACGGAATTAACAACCAATATACGACGCAGCCAGCGCCACCCATCCGGATCTATGTGCCACAGTTTCAGCAGCGAAATACCTTTATCCAGACAGTTTTAAATCACCGGGAAGCCGGTGAATCGATGGATATCCAGGCCATGTGCTGGGCTGTGCGGGCCTATAGGGAGCGAGTTTCGAAATGACGAATAAAAGTAGGCGCACATACTGGATGACTTATGACGCCGAGGATCTGGCGTCTGAGCTGTCTCAGTATCACGACCGATATTTCGGCCGGACCATGAACCCCATCTATCAGATGTGGCTTCGCAATAGCTATGCCTACTACTCGACCGTTTTGGACACTCAAACCTGGATGACGTCTCTTAGGTTTGAGGGCGACCAAGGCGAACTGGTTAAGATGTCGATCCCTCAGTCAAGGAGTCTTATCAGGCAGCTTCTTACTCTCATCACCAAGCAAAAGCTGGCCTTTAACGCCATTGCTGAGGTGCAAAAATCTGACGTTACGGAAGAGGTAAGAATCGCTAATGCTGTTTGTCAGCAGATAATTAAGGACCAATCGGTCGATCTTAAGCAAGAAAACATGGTGGAAGACGGCCTGGTGCTGGGCACCGGCTTTATGGGGGCTCTCTGGCGCACCGACAAAGGGAGGCCTCGGGCTGTTAGCGAAGATGACGACGGCAAAAAAAATGTTGTCTATGAGGGCGACATCGAGATCGTGGTGCCTGACGTCAGGGACATGCTCTATGACTTTCTCATCTCAAGCTGGGATGAGAAGGACTGGCTTGAAGTCAGGTTTAAGAAAAACCGCTGGACGCTTTTGGCTCAGCATCCCGAGCTCGAGACCGAGATCTTGGCGCTCCCGAGCATCTCCCAGGACGACCGGATAAGAGACGCTTACACTGTCCACAATGACGACATGGTTTGGGTCTACGAGCTTTACCACAAGCCCACACCAGCGCTCCCGCGTGGGCGCATGATGTTCTATAGCAATAGCCGCACAGTTTACGCTGACGACGAGAATCGTTATGGCTGTATCCCGTTTGAGCAGTTTAAGCCTGAGCCAATCAAGGGGCTTGGCTTTGGTTACCCTATGCTTTCTAACCTCTTGCCCGCTCAAGAGATGTATGACCACGACCTAAGCGCTATTGCCACTAACCACTCAGCTTTGGGTGTGCAAAACGTCACGGCTCCACGGGGAGCGGACATCAATGTCCAAGAGATCTTGGGCATGAACTTCATCGCCTATACGCCGCAGGACGTGCCTGGGGGTGGGAAGCCAGAACCTCTGCAGCTGGTGAGTTCTTCTCCTGAGCTCTTTAAGCTGCCCGAGGTGCTGCTTAGCAATATGCAGCAGATGTCAAACATCAACGCCGCCGTGCGCGGGGAGCTTCCCGGTGGCACCTCTGGCGTAGCCATCGCCACACTGACGACGAATGCTTTGGAATTTCTATCCAGCTACAGCAAGTCAACGCAGGACGTCCTTGAGCGCATTATGATGCACAGCATCAACGGCTACAGACGCTTCGCCAAGACCGAGCGGATGGTGCGACTCACCGGCAAGAACTACCAGGCTTTCTCCAAGCCCTTTACCGGTTCCTCTCTTGAGCCCATCACTTCCATTAAGATCCAGAGCGTGAACCCTCTTCTCATGACTATGGCTGGCCGTATCGAGATAGCCGATAAGTCGATCGAGAAGGGGCTTGTCAAGAATATGCAGGAGTATGCCTCGATCCTAGACGGCGAGCCGCTATCTCGTCTCTTTGAGACAGAGTTGTCGCAAAACGATCTCATCCAGTCTGAAAACGAGATGATGACCGAGGGCGAAACCGTCATTGCCGTCTCGATTGATGACCACGCGCTCCACATCTTTAAGCATAAGACGATGCTGAATGATCCGAGAATTAGAAAAGATTCTCAGCGGGTGCAAATGATCTTGGCTCACATTGAAGAGCATAACCGGTTGGCGTCTACAACAGCCCCTTTCCTGCAAGCGATGGCCAATACCGGTCGCATGCCGGAAGGTGGTCCGCCTCAGCAACAGATGCCGCCTCCTCCCGGCGCGGACATTGGGGGTGAAGCGCCTGTTCCTGGGCCGAGCGGAGAAGAGCAAGCGACCGGGAGTATGGCAGCCCAGCCGGCGGAACCTGCAGAAGACTTACTTGGTAGACGGGGAGCTTAAAGCCAATGCCTTACGCCTTTGACAAAATTCTAGAGACACTCGGCCAGCCAGGCAGCGAAAGCGGCCAATCCGATATCTTCGCTCCCGCTGAAGGCACTGGCCAGGGCATCGCCCAGCCAAACGGTACCCAGCAGCTCTCTTCGAGCGAAGGTTCCCTCGGACCAGCCGGAGGTAGCTCCTCGTCCCCGGGAGGTCAGCAGGCAACCAATTCGATCCCCGCCAATAACAAGGTCATTCAAAGAAACAAAGACCGGGTGAAGAGCCCACTCGATGTCGGCAGTCTCACCAGCAAGATAGGCGGTGCCAACCAGGCGCTGCAGAACGAGGCCAACTCCTACGTCCAAAATGCTGATGACCGCTACGACCAGAGCAACGCTGATACAGGAAGAGCGGATCAGGAGGCTATTGCCAGTTTTACCGGTAAAGCTCAGGGAGCCAAGCCAACCACTGACGAGTGGCAGAATCTTTATAAAAACGGTCCCGGAAGAGTGGGTGACTTTGCTCCGACAACGGACACGTCCTTTCAAGACGCCAACCTACTCGGAAACGACGCGGGCCTTAGAGAGCTGTTTAGGCGCTCTGGTGACGCAGAATATAACGTTGGTGAGTCAGCCCTTGATACTGCGCTGCTCTCTCGCAACGCTGACTTTAACCGGTCAAGAGAAGAGGCTCTAAGGGCTCAGGGTGGTCTTAGAAAAACTGAGGGGGACGTAAAGAACACGTCTCGCGGCAAAGCCCAGGAGCTAATGGACTCCAGCTACGGCAAGTGGAAGGGCGGCGTTGATGACACGCTTAATGCGGCCATTGAAAGCTACCGCCAGAAGGCTTTGGCTGGTGAGACCGAGTTCGATACAGCACTAGGAAAAGCCTCTGGTGCTGCGGGGAAAGGCGGCGGAAGGCAAGCGGTCGTTAACTCTGAGACGGAGCGACTTAAAGAGCTTTATCCAGATCTGTCTGGATACATTGAAAACCCAGCCGACACTAATAGTTATTTCAGCGGCAATATGGACGGCGACGACACCAACTGGCAGGACTTTGTTGGCGTTGATGAGGCCCAGAACTGGAATAGCATTCTCTCTCTGATGGGGCGTGGCGGCGACATTCCGCAAGCTGGCAAATATGCTGGTCAGAGTGGCGGTGACGCTTACCAAGATAAATTCAACGCCAATGCGCTGCAAAAAGAAATACTTCCCAAGGCCCAAAAAGCCAAGGCCGACTACGACACCAGATATCCGGGCACTGGCTACGATCCGGTCTCTATCGTCGATATAAAGGGCGATAAAGCCACCCAGGCTGCGATTGCGAGTGAGACGGCCCAGAAGCAAAAGGATGCCGAGACGCAAAAGATCTTTAATAAAGCTATGGCTGATAGCGATAGACGGGAGAAAATTCAGTCTGGTGATTGGTCCAATGAGAAAGAGGATCAATACATCAGTAATTATGGCGGCGATAGACACCCCTCTTACAATAAGCCAACCCAAACCAGCGTTAATTATAATCCGAAGAAAAAGCCGGAACCGGTTAACAAGAAACCAAAAAAGACAGATTCAGTAGTGTCGGGCGCTAAGGGCGCTATGAGCGCTGGTGGCCGTTTTTAAAACCTTTAGATAGGTAAATAAGTATGGTTGCCCCTTTAATTATTTATGCTGGAGTAGTCGCCGTTACGGCGGCCATGCAGTACTACAACTCCGAGAAATCCCGAGGAGCTACAGCAAAGCGCCTTAAAGAGATCGAGGCGATGTTTGATGCCATCGTACCGCCCGATCTTGACATCAAGGTTTGGGATAACCCAGCTTTGGTTGCGACGGTCCCGCCGTCGTCCTTTAGACTCGACCAAATCACTCCAGAGCAATACGAGTCTGTCGGTCAATATATTCCCCAGGTCGCCGAGTTTGTTAAAGAGAACAAGCCCGAAATGGTCCAAGCAAGTTCTACTGCCAAGGAGGGCCGACAAGCCCAGCTTGATGCGCTCAGAAAATACAAGGATGTCGCTGCAGGTGGATTTGATCCCGAGCTTCAGCAATCCCTTAACGAATCCTCGGCCAGGTCTGGCCGAGAGGCCCAAAGCCGCTCAGCATCTATCCTCCAAGACGCCAATCGCCGGGGTATGGCGGGTTCTGGCATCGCCCTTGGTGCTCAGCTTAGAGCAGGCTCTGACTCGATGGCTCAGAACTCTCTCGACAGCATGCGCGCCGCTGCTGAGGGTTACCGCAACAAGTTAAATTCTCTAGACCGGTCAGCATCTCTCGGAGGCGATATACGCAGCAGTGAGATGTCTGAGGAGGCGCGCAATGTCGGGATCATTAACGACTTTAACCAGCGCACCAACCGAAACTACCAAGAATGGAATAATAACCGAGCCAATTTTGCCAACACTGCTCAGCAGAAAAATCTAGATGTGAAGCAGCGCATAGCAGACGCCAATGTTGCCAATCGGAACAAATCTACTGTCGATGAGCGGGACTATTACAACAACGTTCAGTCTCAGATGTATCAACAAAATCGTAACACCAGAAGCGACCGGATGGATGTTGAAGACCGAAAAAACCGCTTAAAGCAGCAGATGTATGACAACTTGCTAGCCAAGAGCAGCCTCAAAGCTGGTGTCGGTTACAAAGCCACCGACTACCTCCAAGCTAATACACGCGATAAGAATCAAGCCATTCAAGGTCTGGGAGAATCGGTAGCTGTTGGGGCGTCGGCATACGGCCAGGATAAAAAGCCCGTGAAACCACAGTATCAGGACGCAGACTATGATGAAGACAAGGACACCGATCTCTGGAGGACGGCATAATGGCTGATTACAGGACTCCTGAAGAGAGAGAGGCCATGAGAAACCGCCTCTACCAAGATCTTCAAGAGAAAATGAAAAAAAGAGACGCTATCTCGCCTGATGCGGATGCCGAGATGGACAATGCGAGAGAAAACTACGACCAAGGAAACTTGATCAGCGCACTGTTTAGCGGTGCTGCGAAAATGGGATCTCTAGGAGGCAAGACGTCTGAGGGCGGAATTTACGACAAATTCAACAAAGCTAATTATGCATCCGCTCAGGATAGCTATGACAGCAGTCGCAAGATGCGCCAAGACCAAGACACGTCGATAAATAACGATCTACATTTTGGCAGCGCCCTAAGCTCATTGGATGATCAAGACTTCCGTCGGAATAAGTTAAATGAAGGCCTCCTTGCTAAGGCCGAATCAAAGAAACCAAGTTATCAGCGAACAAATTATGTGGATTCAAATAATTTACCGCTAGGATTCAATCCAAAAACAAACGAATTTGTGCAGGCAAAGATCCCTTCGGGATCTAAGCTTCAACGACGCCCTCCATCTGGGATGTCTGATTCCAACACCAACTTGGCCAAGAGTTTCGAGACCGATTATGCCAAGAAAGCTCAAATCTCGCAGGTCATTGACCGTGAAGTCGCCATCTTTGACCAGAAGGTGAATGCCGGTGATGTTGAGGGCGCGGTCAGACATGGTGAGGGAATGCTCAAAGCCCTCAACTCTGCTTTTGGCGCAGATGCCGTTGGTACCGAGGAAGCAAAGCGTCTTGGTGGATTCTTGCAAAGATTCAAGGCTCCGTGGACTCCTGGATCAATGACGAATTACGACTTGGATAAATTCTCACAACAAGTTCACGACAAAAGCAGCGCACTGAAAAGCGCCGGCCAAGACTCTCTGCAGAGAGCTAAATCATTTAGGTCTGGTGGAGGCGAAATAGAGCCGGATGGAAAAATGGTGCAAGTAACCAATGGTGAAGAAACCCTAGAAATACCAGAGGGCGACCTCCAAGAGGCACTAAATGATGGCTACGAGGCGGTCAAATGAGCGACTGGAAGAGCAGAGCCAAACCAGCAGCAAAGCCGGCAAGCGACTGGCGTTCTAGGGCTACAGCTTTAGGCGTCTCGAAGGCTCTCACTCCTGGCGACGATTCCGAGCAATTCTCCAAGACCGAATCGGCACTTGCCGGGGCAGCCCAGGGGGTTGGCTACGATTTTTTGGACGAATTATACGGAGCTCGCAAGGGCGCCCAGGACGTTCTTGTTGGCGATAGCAAATTCACAGAACTGCCCGACAGATACAGAGCTAGGCGGGACGAGGCGCGCAAGTATTATGCCGACGCGCAAAAACAAAACCCTGTCTCCTACGGAACGGGAAACGTCGCTGGTGGCGTGGGCTCAGCCTTCATCCCTGGCTACAACCTTGCTCGAGGCGGCAAGCTCGCTAGCGCAGCTCTTTCTTCGGGCGTGGCTGGGCTCGGAGCCTCCGAAGGTGAAAGCACTCTTTCCAACCTACGGGACGCCGGTGTCTCAGCGGGCACTGGTGCGGCGCTAACCGGTCTTGCCGGCAAGCTGCTTCCTACCGGCGACAAGCTTCAAAAATATGCGCGGGGAAAGGCCGTCACAGCTGCCGGGGCGTCTCCAAAAGAGATCCGCGCCTTAAGAGCGAGCGGTTTGGAGGATAGCCAAGGCGAATGGCTGCTGAAAAACAAGGTGGTAACGCCACTTGCTAGCCTCGAAGACATCTCTAAGAGATCAGATACTCTGAGAGAGACGGCTGGGAAAAAGATTGGCTCAATAGTCGACAACATCGATAGTCTTCGTGTCCAAGCCATTGAAAGCCTCCGCAGCAAGTCTCAAGGCCTTGCACCCCCGCAGCAACTTGGGCAAGTTGAAGGCCTTGAGAAGCAAATAAATAACGAGTTTGGCTACAAATTCGACAACGTAGCTCAACGTATTGAAGATATCATCTCAAGAGATGACCGGATTGCAGCCAGTAAATTTCATCGAACTAAAATCAAACAGCTGGCGAATGAATTTAGGCGAATTGGCTCCGAAGGCCCTGGAACCATCCGCGAAGGACTTCAAAATAAGACCCAGCACAGACGCCTTCTGAAGGACGTCGACAGCCTTGGTGAAGATTATAAGCAAGAAATCTATGACATCATCAGCGACGAGCTAAATAAGTCCGTAGACAACACCGAAAGACTTGCTGCTGGCGTCGACCGACTTGCCGGCAAGCAAGTGGCGCCTCAACCTCCCGGTCAGTCTAAGCGCGCAATTGACGAGTTTAAGGGCGCTAATCGTGACTACGCTGCAGCTGCCACAACCAATGCCATGGCCGAAAAGAGACTCGGTAATACAAAGTCCAACCGTGATTTTGGTCTTACCTCCTCGATCGCATTGGCTGCTGGGCTTATGGCAGGAGGTCCTGTCGCTGCTGTGGCATATGGCGGCGCCAATAATTTCTTTAGAAAATACGGTTCTGCACTTCAAGCAACTGGCGCCAACAAACTTGCGCAAGTCCTGAAAGCACAGCCGCAGTCGTTTGGGAAATATGCTGTTCCTCTAGAGGAAGCTCTGCGTCGTGGACCTAGGCAGTTTCTAATCACCAATTATCTTATCGGCAAAAACGACCCTCAGTACGTTTCATTTCTTGAGCAATTGATGCAAGGAGAAGACCAGTGAAAGTAGCGCAATTATTTGCACCAAGTACTGACGGCGCATCTAGCAAGGGCAGCACCATTTATGACCTGGGAGACCTCCAGCTTTATGCAATTTCAGTCGATTTTTCCGGCTCTAACTTAGCCGGGACGCTGAAGCTTAAAGCGGGGAATGAAAGCAGCAACCTTGTGGATGTAGCGAATAGCAGCCAAGCTATCACGTCCGGCGCAAGCCACGTGTGGAACGTCATCGGCGCTGGTTACCGTTATATTCAGGTGGACTGGTCTTACACCAGCGGTGCTGGCACCATTTCATCTGAGATCGTTGCCAAGGAAACGCGCGTCGTTGGAGCATAATAGATGACGACCTATATCAATTTGCCTCTGACAGGGGCGAGTGCTTACTGGGGCAATGCCGTCGACACGTCCGCCAACTTGCCGTCTGTAGGCCAGGTCGATGGCGCTGTTGTGTTCGTAACTGATACAGCCTCTCTTTGGTACTGGGATGCTTCTGGAGGAGTTTGGACCGAATTTCTCAATGGCCCTGCTGACGTCGCCGGACCAGCCAGCTCCACTGATGAAGCCGTAGCGCGCTTTGACGGCACAACTGGAAAGGTCATTCAAAATAGCGCTGTTACAATTGATATGTCGGGCAACCTAGTAACAGCAGCAAAAATAACTGCCGCAACGGCCAAGGTCGGAACAATAAGCGGCGTAGTCAAGGCAGCCTCCGGCGATCTCTCTGCGGGCCCAGTTGATCTTGCTTCGGCAGACGTGTCCGGCGTTGTTCCCGTTGGTAACGGGGGGACCAATAGTGCAACGGCCTTAAACAACAACCGGGTGGTAGTTTCAGCGGGGGGGGCTTTAGTAGAAAGCGCCGCTATTACCGCCTCCCGGGCGGTTGTCACCGACTCTAACGGCCTGCCAGTAGCTGCTACGACTACAGCGACAGAAATAGGCTACGTTAACGGCGTCACCTCAGCCATTCAAACTCAGCTTAATACCAAGGTCGCAGGTCCAGCGTCAGCAGTCGATAGCACTGTCCCCCGCTACGACTTAACGACCGGAAAGCTGATCAAAGGATCAGGCGTCACCATAGACGCCTCTGATAACATCGCCACGACGGCCAGAATCAACTCAGGAACAGCGAAAATAGGCGCGACTGGCGCTACCACGGCTTCGGTCACTCTCGAGGTGGCGGGCACCAGCGGAGCCTTCCTAATGCCTCGAATGACGGCGGTCCAGAGAGATGCCCTCACACCTGCCGAAGGCATGATGATTTTTCTGACCGACACCAAGAGGTTTCAGGGTTATTTTGATGCCGCGTGGACCAATTTGCATGGGTGGGGTGACTGATGTCAGAGAAAAAGGGCGCCTCGACGTTTAAGGGGATAGATCACCGTCAGGAATCATTTTACGGCGGATTCGGTCACGTTGATACGGCCCCACTCCTCTTGGCACTTAACAGAATTGCCAAGGCTATTGAGGGGGTTCAGCTTTCAGTAACAATGCCTGAGCTCTCGCCTCGCCTTGAGGTGGCTTCCCCGGACGTTATTGTCAACATTCCACAAGCTCCAGAGCAAGTGGCCCCGGTGGTCAATATTCATATCCCTGAGCAGCCAGCTCCTGTTGTTAATATGGTGACATCTTCCGGCGATCCGGTGGCGGCACCCGCTTTCTCTCCAAACATCTACGTAAGAATTCCCGTTTGGCCGATTGCAGTACTGGTGGCGGTGATAACGCTGCAAATGATTTTCACCTATTTTTACTTAGGTAAATAAGGGGCGTTATAAATGCCGCAGTATCAGGATATTCCACCAGGGGGTGGTTCAAGTCTTCCGAATCAAACCGGAAATGCCGGAAAGGTCCTTTCCACCGACGGAACGGATCCATCCTGGATTTCTGTTGGCGGGACCGGAACGGTAACAAGTGTCGCCGTTGATGTTCCTGCTGAATTCATATCCTCGGGCGGGCCAATCACCGCTTCCGGTACGATCTCCATCGCCAAAGCGACTCAGGTTCAAAACAGGGTTTATTCCGGACCTGTTACCGGTGCTGATGCGGTGCCGACCTTCCGCTCACTTGTTAACGCGGATATTCCGTCTGGTATCACTCGAAACAAGTTAGCTACTGGAACTAATAACACGCTGGTGGTCAATAACAGTTCTGGCGTCATATCGGATGCCGCCGCGATTACGGCGTCTCGAGCTCTTATTTCTGACGCCAATGGCATTCCGGTGGCATCTAGTGTCACCAGCACTACTCTCGCATTTCTAGACGCGACGTCTTCGGTCCAAACGCAACTTAATGCAAAGCAGGCCACGATTACGGGAGCCGCAACCACCGTAACGTCGAGTGATCTAGCAACAGGCCGTGCAGTTGTCTCGGATGGCTCTGGCAAGATTGCCGTATCGGCAGTAACTGCAGTACAAATTGGTTATCTTGATGGTGTTTCAAGCTCTTTACAGACACAAATTGCCGGCAAGCAAGCCACTGTTACTGGTGGCGCCACCACAATTACCTCCTCCGATTTGACTATTTCTAGGGCTCTAGCTTCCGACTCTTCTGGGAAAGTGACTGTTAGCGCGGTGACGGCAACCGAGCTTGGATACGTCGGTGGCGTAACATCTGCTATCCAAACTCAAATCAATAATAAGCAGCCCCTAGCTGCAACGCTCACAGCTTTAGCTGCCTTTAACACCAATGGCCTCATAACCCAGACGGCTGCCGACACTTTCACCGGCCGCACCTTGACCGGAACCACCGATAAAATCACGGTTACAAATGGTGACGGTGTTTCGGGGAATCCAACTGCGACCATTGCCGCGACCTATATTGGGCAAACTTCAGTCACCACCCTGGGGACGGTTGATACCGGGACCTGGAATGCCACTGCTATTTCTGGCGCAAAGCAAACAGTCATGGTCGGTGATAGCGGGTCTGGAGGCTCTCAGGGTGCTGTGCCAGCTCCAGCGGCCGGCGACGCTGCTGCCAATAAGTTTCTAAAGGCTGACGGCACCTGGGCCGCAAGCGGCGGATCTCCGGGAGGCTCAACAACCCAGGTTCAGTTTAATGATAGTGGTGTATTTAGTGGGGATGCTGGCTTCGTTTACAACAAGACCACTGATACCGCGACTATCGGCAATCTGGCTCTTACAAATGCCCTTCCAGTCGCTCAAGGTGGTACCGCCTCGACAACGGCGTCAGCCGCAAGGACGGCTCTTGGTCTAGTAATCGGTACCAATGTTCAGGCCCAAGACGCTGATCTTCAGGCCATAGCGGGACTTACAAGCGCTGCTAACAAGCTCCCTTATTTTACCGGCTCGGGTACTGCTGCCTTAGCCGACTTCACAACAGCCGGCAGGGCTCTTGTAGACGATGCGGATGCTACGGCTCAGCGCACAACGCTAGGCCTTGGAACGATGGCTACCCAGGCTGCGAGTAGTGTTGCTATTACCGGCGGCACGATTTCCGGCGTTACTTATGCAGCCGACTCAATCAGTGGCAATGCTGTCGATGGCGGCACAATTAGTAATTTCGCGTCCACGGGAATTGACGACAACGCTGCATCCACGGCTAT